>Ga0181535_10005550_pt1 | contig 13451 bp, 14 predicted proteins | sample PEATcosm2014_Bin_44_FD_119774 | JGI IMG/M metagenome (GOLD analysis project Ga0181535, IMG submission 119774) | Peatland microbial communities from MTU Mesocosm Facility, Houghton, MI, USA - PEATcosm2014_Bin17_30_metaG | ecosystem: Environmental > Terrestrial > Soil > Wetlands > Peat | place...
AACTTGGACCCGGGAATGATCCCGAGTTGGAGCCACGATGCCGGATTCGGACGAGGCGTTCCAAACCACCAGCACGCCGCTCCAGCGCAGGGCCGGATTCCAGGCGGGCAGCGCGGGCATCCATTGACCGGCAGCTACAACAGGTTCAGGTAGCGCACGGCCCCGGCCGCCATGCCGCCGGCGGGAATCCAGGCGCAGACGTCCGCCTGGGCCAGGCGGATCAGGTCGGCGGAGCCCCGGTAGTCCAGCGGCCGCAGCCGGTCCTCCCGCAGCAGGCAGGGGTGCAGCAGGGGGCGGTCGCCGGGGTTGGCCACGGCGGCCTCCAACTGGCCGGACTTCCAGGGGTCCGGCGCCGCGGTGCCCAGCAGGCCGGCCATGGCCACCGGCAGGAACAGCAGGGCGTTGAGGTAGGAGGAGGCCGGATTGCCCGGCAGCCCGAGGATCACCTGACGGCCCAGCAGGGCCGCCAGCATGGGCTTGCCGGGCTTCAGCCGGATCTTGTGGAACAGCACCCGGGCGCCCAGGGTGGCCAGGACCTTGGGCAGGTGGTCCTTGTCCCCGGCCGACACCCCGCCGGAAGTGATCAGGATGTCCAGATCGCCCAGGTCGCCCAGGAAGGCTTCCAGGCTGGCCGGGTCGTCGGGCAGCGGGGGCAGCAGCCGGGTGTCGGCGCCCAGGGCGTGGGCCAGCGCGGCCAGCATCGGGCCGTTGGAATCGCGGATCTGGTGCGGCGCGGGCGGGTCTTGGATCTCGTCGCCGGTGGGGGCGATGCCCACCAGCACCCGCCGGAGCGGCAGCGGCGCCAGGCCCACCTGGGCCCGCAGGCCGGCGCGGGCGGCGTTGTGCGGCATCCCGGCCGGGAGCAGCAGGGCTCCGGCCGGCGCCTGGTCGCCCCGGTGGCGGACCCAGTCGCCGGCGGCGGGCGCGGTCAGGGGCGCCAGGCCAGCTTCCTCCTTGAGGTTTTCAAGCGGCACCACGCAATCGGCCCCGGCCGGCAGGCAGGCTCCGGTCATGATGCGCACGCAGGTGCCCGGCGTCACCTGGAACCGGCTGGGCGCGTCGCCGGCGAACAGCGTGCCCAGGACCGTGCGGGCGGAAGTCCCGTCCGCGCTGCGCATGGCCGCGCCGTCCATGGAACTGCGATCCAGGGCGGGGTCGTCCCGGTCGGCCAGGATCGCGCCGGTGGCGGGCGGCGGGAAGGCGCGGGCGAGGCGTTCCAGGGCTTCTTCCAGGGGCAGCAGGGCAGGGCTCATCCCTCCATGATAGCGCCCGCAACGATCCATCTGGCGCGAACCGCCTGCCTGCCGCACACTCGATGTATGACCGATGGTGTGAAACATAAGGGAATGGTCCTCAAGGAGGGCGATGACATCGCCTCCGGGCCGGACCTCTGCCTGACGCTGGAAGGCGCCTACCAGAAAGTGCGGACCACGTTCCTGCAGCACCATCCCAACGGCGATGCCGTCCTGCTGGACAAGGCCTTCAAGGCCGGCAAGGCGATGCATGCCAACCAGCGCCGGAAGAGCGGCGAGCCGTATTTCTTCCACCCCCTGGCGGTGGCCGAATCGCTGGCGGAGTGGCGGCTGGACGCGGTGAGCATCGCCTGCGGCCTGCTGCACGACACCGTCGAGGACACCCTCATGACCAACGAGGAGGTCCTGGCCCAGTTCGGCGAGGAGACCGCCGAGATCGTCGACGGCTTGACCAAGATGTCCAAGCTGGACTTCACCGACCGCACGCTGCTCAACGCCGAGAACGTGCGCAAGCTGCTGGTGGCCATGGGCAAGGACGTGCGGGTGCTGCTGGTGAAACTGGCCGACCGGCTGCACAACATGCGCACCCTGGCCTCGATGCGCGAGGAGAAGCGCCGGCGCATCGCCCACGAAACGATGGAACTCTACGCGCCCCTGGCCAACCGGCTGGGCATGGGCTCGGTGCGGGCGGAACTGGAGGACCTGGCCTTCGCCAACCTCGAGCCGGAGCGCTACGCCGAGATGCGCCGGATCGTCGACCTCAAGCGCAAGAAGAGCGCCCCCATGGTGGAGGAGATCAAGAAGACCCTGCAGTCGGCCCTGAAGGCGCAGGGCATCGTGGCGGGGATCTACTTCCGGGTCAAACACTTGTATGGCATCTGGAAAAAGATGGGGGTGCAGGAGAAGAGCCTGGAGGACATCCACGACTGGCTGGCCTACCGCATCATCTGCCCGGACCGGGCCTCCTGCTACACCGCGCTCGGCCTGGTGCACGCGCTCTACAAGCCCATCCCGGGCCGGTTCAAGGACTACATCAGCCTGCCCAAGGACAACGGCTACCAGAGCATCCACACCAGCGTGCTGATGCCTTCGGGCGAGTCGTTCGAAGTGCAGTTCCGTACCCAGGAGATGAATGAGCACGCCGAGGCGGGCATCGCCGCGCACTGGACCTACAAGGACGGGCGGATCGCCAACAAGCAGGAGATCAACCAGACCTCCTTCCTGCGGCGCATGGTCGAGCTGCACCAGGAAGCCCGGGACAGCCGGGAGCTGGTGGCCAACCTCAAGGGTGAGCTGAGCTTCCAGCGCATCCAGGTGTTCACCCCGCGCGGCGACCTGCGCTCGCTGCCGGAGAACGCGACGCCGATCGATTTCGCCTATTCCATCCACACCGAGGTCGGGCACCACTGCGTGGGGGCCAAGGTCAATGGGCGCATGGTCCCGCTGCGGCACATCCTGAAGAACGGCGACCGGGTCGAGGTGTTCACCCGGGCCGACCACAAGCCTTCCCGGGACTGGCTCTCCATCGTCACCTCGGCCGGCGCCAAGACCAAGATCCAGCTGTTCATCCGGGAAGAGGAGCGGGCCCACGCCATCGTTTCCGGCAAGGAGCGGCTGGAGCGCGAGGCCCGGGCCCTGGGCGTCCGGCTGGACACGCCGGAGGTGCACGCGGCCATGGAGGCCCGGCTCAAGGAGCTGAAGCTGCCCAACTGGGACGCCTTCTACGCCTCGGTCGGCTTCAACCGCACCAGCCCGCGCCGGCTGCTGGACCCGCTGATCCCCGAGACCACCAAGACCAAGGAGGAGAAGGCGCCCGCCGTGGGCCTGGACACCGTCCTGGTGGACGACAGCGTGGGCATCCTGTACGTGCTCGCCAGCTGCTGCAAGCCGATCTGGGGCGACGAGATCGTCGGCTACACCACCCGCGGCCGGGGCATCTCCATCCACCGGGCCAACTGCCCGCACCTGAGCGCCTCGGCGCCCAACCCCGAGCGCCTGGTCAGCGTGGGCTGGGGCAAGGCCGGCAAGACCGTGTTCAACGCCGAGCTGGTGGTGAACACCGAGGACCGGCCCGGCATGGTCGGGGCCATTTCCACCGCCGTGCAGCACGCCGGCTTCAGCCTGCAGCGCTTCAGCGGCAGCACCACCGACGAGGGCGGCGGCATCTTCTACATGGCGCTGCGGGTGAAGGACCGCGACCAGCTGGTGGAGCTCATGAGCACCATCCGGAAATTGAAGGGCGTGTTCACCGTGGAGCGGGTCAGGGGGTCCTACTTTGGCAACATCCATTAGCCCCGTGTGGGAGCCCGCCGGCGGCGCGGCCATCCCCTGGGCGCAGGTGGAGGCCAGCCTGCGCATCTGCCAGCGCTGGGAGCATCCCCACCTGCTGGTCCAGCGGGCGGCGGAATCGTCGCGCCGGGCCGCCGTGGCCGTGCTGCTCTGGGGCGGCCCGGACGGGGCGCGGGAGGTGGTGCTGGTGCAGCGCGGCGCCACCGCGCCGCACCACGGCGGAGAGCTGGCCTTCCCGGGCGGCATGGTGGAGCCCTACGACCGCGACCTGCCCGCCACCGCCCGGCGCGAACTGGCCGAAGAGCTGGGGATCACCGATGACCTGTGGGAACTGGGCTGCTTCCCGGACGGCGTGGCCAAGGCCATGACCCGGTTCACCCCGGTGTTCCTGCGCTGGGAAACCCCGGTTCCGCGCTTCCAGCTCGGCTCGGAGATCCAGGCCGTGCTCCGGCTGCCCCTGGACGGCCTGCTGCGGGCGCCGTGGTCGGAGCAGATCCTGGAAATGCGGGGGGTCCAGGTGGCCGCCCCGAGGCTGGAACTGGCCCTGGCGCCCCTGTGGGGAGCCACCGCCAGGGTGCTCAAGACCTGGCTGGATCTACTCGGGTCTGTGCGAACGACATGACAGGCTGATACCCTTTCCGGACGGCCATTCTTCCGCTTCCATGCTATTTCCCACTTCCTGATAGGCATACCCGTGAAATTCATCAGCAGTCACGTGATCCAGTTCTTCCTGATGGGCTCGGGCATCGCCCTGATCCTCGGCCTGCTCACCCCCACCACCCGGCCCGAACGGACCCGCAACAGCATCATCAAGTATGCCGCGGGGCTTCTGGGCATCGGCCTGGTCCTGGCCTGGATCATGTACATCCTGCCGCGGAATCCGGTCCGGTTCTGAGCGCATGCGTCAGCTCGCCGAGGCGCTCAGGGAGCAGGGAGTCTCCATCGTCCGCCATCTGACGAGCCTTGGCTCCCGGATGGGCCTGGCGTTTCCCGCCCTGGGCCGGGCCGGCGGCTTCCTCCTGGACGTGCTGCGCAAGTACCACCAGGACGATTGCCTCACCTACGCCGCCAGCGTCAGCTTCTTCCTGACCATCTCACTGATCCCCCTGGCGACGCTGTTCTTCAAGCTGATGGTGCTGATGCTGGGCAGCGGCGCCTACAGCCTCAGCCTGCAGCGGGGCATCTCCGAGATGTACCCCTACCTGCCGAAGGGCTTCATCTTCGACAGCATCCAGAACAGCCGGAAGGTCGGCGGGCTCGGCTCGAGCTGGGTGGTCCTGCTGATCGGCGCCCATTGGGGGGTGAACCAGCTGGACCGGTCGCTGTCCCACATCTTCGGCCTGCGCATCAAGGTGCACCGGCAGACCCGCAAGTATCCCCTGCTCCGGCGCCTGCTGGTGGTGGTGGGGATCCTGGTGTGCCTGGTCGCGCTGCTGGCCGCAGTGTTCAACTGGGCCCTGCTGTCCCGGGCGCCCATGGCCTCCATGCGGGTGCTGCACTTCCTGCCCCCGGTGTTCGGCCTGGTCCTGGTCACCCTGGTGCTGCAGCATCTGCCCAGGCGCCACGTGCTGTTCAGCCACGCCTTCCTGGGCGGAGTGGTGTGTTCGGCGCTGTGGGGGGTGGCCCGGCTCGGGTTCGGCTACTACCTGAAGCACACCCCCACCTGGGGCGTGCTGTACGGCTCCCTGGGCAGCGTCATGGCGGCGCTGGTGTTCCTCTACTACAGCTGCGCCATCTTCATGCTGGGGGCCGAAGTGACGGCCGCCTTCTACCGCCCCACTGGCACCGGCGCCTTCCCCATTCTGAAGAAATAGTAATTATTCCAGCCCGTCGAACAGCGACGGCTGCAGCACCTGGGTCGGGTCGGCCAGGGGCGGGTAGGCCTTGGCCGGGGCCCATGGCCGGCCCGGCAGGAAGGGACCGGGAGGCGGCAGATCCGGCGGCAGCCAGTGGATGGCCGGAAGCTGCTCCAGGCCGGCCAGGAAGACCGCCACGGCCCCTTCCATGGGCACGCCTGGCACCCTCAGCGGCAGGGCCGGCGGTTCGGCCAGCACCCCGGACATGGGGCCGGGGTAGGCGCAGCGGCTCTCCAGGGGGCTCGGTTCCCGGGGGTCGGCCCCCAGGCCAGGGGTGAAGCAGGGGACCGCGGGGGGCAGGGGCAGGGCATTGCGCCACGGCAGCCCCTCCCACATGGCCTGCTGGCCGAGGCTGTTGGCCGCCGCCAGGTCGCCGGAGGCCGCCAGGTGGATCGGGCAGCGCAGGGCCGCCTCCAGGTGCCGGGCCAGCTCCCCGGCCAGGCCTGCCGCCCGCTCCCAGGACCCGCCGGACAACTGGAACTCCCGGCCGCCCAGGAAGGCCACCCGCCACCCGGTGCGCCGGCGCAGGAAGGGGAACCGGGCCGGCCAGGCCTCCGCGCCGATGCGCTGGCTGAGGCTCTGTTCCACCTGCCCCTGGTGCTCGGCCATCACCGCGGCCAGTTCCTGCGGGTCCAGGTGCTCCAGCGCGCCCAGCGGCAGCACCGCTTCGCCCCAGAGATAGCCCGCGGCGGCCGTGTCGGAATCCGGGGTGGGCACGGCGGCGCCCAGGCCGGGCAGGCGCCAGCCGGGGCCGGCGTCCGGGACCCAGCCCAGCCAGCCCTGGCGCCAGGCCAGTCCCAGCGCGCCGGTGGGCGGCCTAGGCGAATGGTGCCAGACCGCCGCGGGTTCCTGGAGCAGGGCCCCGAACGCCTGGTCCCGTACATGCAGGGTGAGACCGGGAAGGTGGCCGAGCCCCTTCAGGAAGCCAGCGCGCACCTCCGGGGCGAGATCGGTGATCCAGGCCGGAGGCGCGTCCCATAGCAGCGCCAGCCCGCCGGGCATGAGCCGGGCCAGATCCGCCAGGGTGCGCAGGACCTCCCATGGGGCCGAGCAGATGGAGCCGCCCGCGTCCAGTTGCCGCGCCCCCAGCCAGCCGCCGAACGGGGCATCCTCCCCGGTGCGCAGCAGGAAGCCCCGGCCTTCATGAACCTTCATGGGGCCCCCGGAGCGAAGCAGGGCCGGCCGAACCCGCCGGGCTGGACCGGCGGCTCCCAGCGTTCCCTGAGAAAACGCGCCGCCGCCACCGCGGCGTCCGGCCCGGGCAGTCCGCGCAGGCGCCAGGCCAGCCAGGCCGAGGCGAGCGTGCATCCGGTGCCCCGGCGTTCCCCGGGCAGGCGCCTGGCCCGGCCCAGGCCCAGCACCGTCCCTGGGGTGATCCAGAAATCCTCCAGCTCCAGGCCCTGGCCGTGGCCGCCCTTGAGCCACACCGCCGCCGCGCCCAGGTCCAGGAAAGGGGCGGCCAGGGCCGCGCAGCCGGCCTCCGGGTCGCCGGCCAGCGCCGCGGCCTCCGGCAGGTTGGGGCTCACCACCCAGCCGCCGGTGGCCAGCAGGGCCTCCGCCATGGCCCGCAGCCGCGCCGAGGAATGCAAGCCCACGCCCGCCGTGGGGGCCAGGATCGGGTCCCAGATGCGCACCGCCGGCGCCAGTTCGGCCACCCGGGCCGCCAGGACCGAAAAGGTCCGGTCGTCCAGGTCGCACAGCCCCAGCTTGACCCCCCAGGGCGTCCCCGCCAGGTGTGGCGCCAGGGCCTCCAGCCGGGGCAGCGGGTCGGCGGGGGGCGTGATGGCCGAGCAGGCCAGGCCGTTCTGCACCGTCTCCGCAGTGCAGATCGCCATGGGGTGCACTCCCAGCGCCGCCAGCGTCATGACATCCCTCAGCAGACCCGCTCCCGCGGACGGATCCATCCCGCCGAGGCAGAGGGCTACCGGCACGGCCGGCGGGAAGACAGGGTTCGGCGCCACCCGGTTTCCCTAAACCTTGCGGCGGGAGTCGATGATCTCCACGATCCGCAGTCCGAGGGAATCCTCCAGCACGGTCACTTCGCCGCGCATCACCGCGCGGCCCTTGCAGAGCACATCCATGGGCTCGCCGGCGCTCTTCTTGAGCTCCACCAGGGAGCCCACGTCCAGGTCGAGCAGGTCGCGGATGGTCATGGTCGCGCTGCCCAGCTGGATTTCCAGCTTGAAGCGGGTATCGATGAACGGCATGAACTCCGTGATCACCGATTCGAAGGTGAGCACGCGTTCAGTGTCCAGACGGTCGGTTCGCTTCGCCATCACAGGCCTTCCCTGGGGTGTGCCGTCCGTCAAAGAACGGACGCCTACGATCCTATCGGCAACCGCCGTGCCAATCGCAAGTAAGTTATTCCTGGATGGCCCAATCCACCACCAGGACATCCTTGATGGGGGGCTTGAGCGGCTTGCCGGACTTCCTGGCCTTGTCCTGGGCCTCCTTGGAGCGGTGGCTGGCGAACTTCTCGTTGAGCTTGTCCTTGATCTCCTGGCGGACCGTCTCCCGGGTTTCCACATCCGAAGCCTCCTCCACCGACTTCCCCGAAATGGCTTCGAGGACGATGGAGCGGATGATGCTGTTTTCGGGTGTGGGTTTCTCGCTGGCGGCGGCCTTGCCCAGTTCCTGGTCCCGGAACAGGATGTGGATGTCGCACTTGAGGAAGGCGTTCTTGCGCGGCGAATTGAGGTTCACGATCAGCCGGCTGAGCTGAAGCACTGCGGGACCGCCGCCGCCCTCCTTTTCGCCCCCGGCGGCGGGCTCGTCCTCATCGTCATCATCCTGCGCCGCGGGCTTGTTGGCCGCATTCTGCGCTGCGGCCGCGGCCGCTGCCGCCTTGCGGCCCGCGTACCACTTGTAGCCGAACAACCCTCCGCCAATGAGCAGGCACAGGACAACCAGGGCAATCACCGCCAGCAGAATCTTCTTCTTCAAGGAAAAGCCTCCTTGGATTTGATGTGGGCATACCAATCCAGCTGTCCCCATCTTATCGGAACGGGGCCGACAGCGACAGCCACCTGAACGGATCGCCGGAATCCAGGACCAACGGTATTTTGGAAGGAGGATTCCGACGCAGGGCCCCAGGTCAGCCCCTTCCCGGTTTGGCACCCACCAAGCAATTAATTATTCCTTTTCGCTGGGAGGAGCTCCGGCCAGGTAAACGACGGGCGGCCCAGAAGTGCGGGCCGCCCGGGGTATCGAAAAGGTTAAAGTGGCTTACTTCTTCTTCTTGCCGCCCTTGCCGTTGACGTCGTCAGCCAGCTTCTTGCCGGGCTTGAACTTGGCGACCTTCTTGGCGGCGATCTTGATCTTCGACCCGTCGCGGGGATTGCGGCCCGTGCGGGGTCCGCGGGTGGCGACGGAGAAGGTTCCGAAGCCAACCAGGGTCACCTTGTCGCCGGCGCGCAGGGCGGCGGAGATGCTGGCGATCGTGGTATCCAGGGCGGCGGCGGCCTTGGACTTGTTGATGTCAGACTTCTCAGCGATGGCGCTGATCAGTTCCGCTTTGTTCATGGAAACCTCCGAAAAGGGGAATTGAATCCCCGGTGGAATGAAAACGGTGGGCCATGATTTGGGGACTCCCACCGACACTCAGCTTTAAGAGAATATCGCTCCGAAACCCGTATGGATTCTAGACTTCAACTTAACTACCTGCAGGTTAGGCCTGGGATGTATAGGCGTCAAGGGTTTCCGATTTTTTTTTTAGGGAGAATGGCTACCCTGGCACTTTTAGGTCAGCCACCTGCATCCGGATCGGCTGCCAATCGCCCCTCGCGTCCAGTGGAATTGTTGAAACCATTGTCTCCTATAGATTCCAGCCAAGCCCCTGCCGGGAATCCCAATGGTGCCGCCCATCGGGCTCCCGGGCGACGCTTCCAGGCGGCCAGCGAGTAGAATGGGCGCATGGCGAACCCCTATTTCCTGCGCGTGGCCTACGTCGGCACCGATTTCTACGGCTGGCAGATCCAGACCAGCCTGCGCAGCGTCCAGGGCGACCTCTGGAAGGCGCTGCAGTCCTTCGATCCCGCCGCGCCCATGCCCGCGGGCACGGGCCGCACCGACGCGGGGGTGCATGCCAGGGCGCAGGGCGTGCTGGTCAAGCTGAGCCGGGAATGGGACAGCTACCGCCTGCTGGCGGCCATCAATGCCCATCTGCCCTGGGATGTGCGGGCGATGGAGGCGCAGCCGGCGCCGGAAGGCTTCTTCCCGCGGGCCCACGCGGTGGCCAAGCGCTACGTCTACCGGCTCCAGGAGGGTCCCGCCGCGGATCCGTTCCAGCACCTGCGCCGGTGGCACGTATTCGGGGTCGAGCCGCTGGACCGGGCCGCCATGGCCGCGGCCGCCGGCCACCTGGTGGGCGCCCACGATTTTTCCAGCTTCCGCCACAGTGAATGCGCGGCCCTTTCGCCGCACCGGACGGTGTACCGGATCGGCCTGGAAGGGGATGGCGCGGCGCTCGACCTGGTGTTCGAGGGCAACCGCTTCCTCATGCACATGGTGCGGATCATGACCGGAACCCTGGTGGAGGTGGGGAAGGGACGCTACCGCGCCCAGGACCTGCCCGATATCCTGGCCGCCCGGGACCGCCGCGAGGCGGGCATCACCGCGCCTGCGCACGGGCTCAGCCTGGACCAGGTCTGGTACCAACGCAAGTGGGGCATCGGCGACCCCTCGCCCTGGCCCGAGGATCCCGAATAGGATTGAATGATGCGCATCGCCCTGCTCCAGCTCAACTCCCGGATCGCCGACCCCGAAGCCAACGGGCAGGCCATTGAAGCCGCCTACCACGAGGCGCTCAGCCTGGGCGCCGATCTGGTGATCACGCCGGAGCTGGCGGTGGTGGGCTACCTGGCCGAGGACCGCCTGTGGGAAGGCGCCCTGCGTCGCAGAGTCGGCGCCGAAACCCGGAGGCTGTCGGCCCTGAGCGGACCGGTTCCCCTGGTCCTGGGCACCTGCAGCCCGGCGCCCTCGGGCCGGCTCTGGAACGAATTGTGGTGGTGCGAGCGGGGCGCGGTGCGGGCAGTGGTCCACAAGCGGATCCTGCCGATGTACGACGTGTTCGATGAAAGCCGCTACTTCGAGGCCGACCGCTCCGAACAGCCGGTGGTGGAGTTCAAGGGAGAGCGGATCGGCCTCTCCATCTGCGAGGACATGTGGGCCAATGCGGACTTCTGCCCCGGCCCGATCCGCTACCCCTTCGATCCCATCGCCGAACTGGCGGGACGGGGCGCGACCCTGATCCTGAACGCGTCCGCCAGCCCGGGCCATCTGGGCAGCTACCTGCCGCCCGGGTGCCAAGCCCCCTGGGCCGCCCCGAGCAAACTGGCCTTGCGCCGGCGCCTGCTGCAGGGCCACACCGCCAAGCATGGAATCCCCATCGCCTTTGCCGCCCGGGTGGGAGCGGAGAGCTGGCTCACCTTTGACGGCGGTTCCGGCCTCGCGCATCCTGACGGGACCTGGCAGCGGGACGAGTTCTTCCAGGAAGGGGTGGTCATGGTGGACACCCGGGGCGGCGGCGCGCCCTGGCCGGTCGACCCGGCCGAGCCCTTCTGGCTGCGCAAGGCCCTGGGCATGGGCCTGCGGGAAAACCTCAGCAAGCAGGGCCTGGAAGCCGTGGTGGTGGGCCTGTCCGGCGGCATCGACAGCTCCGTGGTGGCCGCCATGGCCGCTGAGAACCTCGGCCCCGAGCGGGTCCTGGGCGTAGCCCTGCCCACCCGCTTCACCAGCGACAAGAGCCTCGCCCTGGCGCGGGAGCAGGCCAGCCTGCTGTCCATCCCGTTCCTCCAGCTGGATGCCGAACTCCCCTTCGCCGGCGCCGTCCAGTCCCTGGCGGCGGCCTTCCCGGAGCGCAGCTTCGGCCTCACCGACGAGAATTTCCAGAGCCGCTGCCGGGGCATGCTGCTCATGGCCGCCACCTCCGAACCCGCCGTGCACCGATTGCTCGGCACCACCCGGGTGGCCGTGCTGAACACTGGCAACAAGAGCGAAGCCGCCACCGGCTATTTCACGCTGTACGGCGACGGCATCGGCGCCTTCGGCATCCTGGGCGACTGCCTCAAGGCCCGGGTGTTCGCCCTGGCCCGGGAACTGGGTGCCGCCATCCCCCAGGGCATCCTCGATCGGCGGCCCACCGCCGAACTGCGCCCCAACCAGACCGACGAGACCAGCCTGATTCCCTACAGCCAACTCGACGCCATCCTCGGCACCCTGCTGGAGGCCCGGCGCGAAGAAGAGACCATCCTCGCCGACCTGACCTGCCTTCTGGATGGCCCCGACCTGGCCCAGGCCCAGGCAGCCCTGCCGCGAATCTTCAACCTGCTGCGCCATTCGGAGTTCAAGCGCCGGCAATTGCCGTTCTCGCTCAAAGTGAGCCCCTGGGCGTTCGGCCGGGGACGGAGGATTCCCTTGACCGGGTTGTGAGCCGGCCTCAGATCAGGTCCAGCGGACTGGCGACGCCGCGGCCGCCCCGATTCAGCACATGGGTATAGATCATGGTCGTCTCCACATCCTTGTGCCCCAGCAACTCCTGGACCGTCCGGATATCGTAGCCGGCGTACAACAGTTGAGTGGCGAAGCTGTGCCTCAACACATGGGGCGTGACCGGCTTCACCAGGTCGGCTGAACGGGCTGCGGTCCGCACCGCCCGCTGGATGGATTCGGCATGCATGTGATGGCGCCTCACCACCCCCGACCTCGGATCGACCGACCTCGTGGCGGAAGGAAAGATCCATTGCCAGCCCCAGGTTCGCGCGGCGCTCGGGTATTTTTCGGCCAGAGCGTCGGGCAGGAACACCTCACCGAAACCCTCACGCAAATCCCTCCCGTGGATCTCCCGAACCCTGTTCAGGTGGCTTTTGAGGGGAGCCTCCAGCGATTCGGGCAACATGGTCACCCGGTCCTTGGCGCCCTTGCCGGCCCGGACCATCACCTCCTTCCGTTCAAAATCGATATCCTTGACCCTCAGACGCAGCCCTTCCATGAGCCGCACCCCCGTCCCAAAGAGCAGGCGGGCGACAATTTCCGTCACACCGCTCATCTGTTCCAAAAGCCTGCGCACCTCCCCCGTGGACAAGACCACCGGAAGCCGCTGGGATGGTTTGGCCTGAACAACCCCCGCCAGCCAGGGCAAGCTCATGTCGAGCACGTGCTTGTAGAGAAACAGCAAAGCAGACTTGGCCTGATTCTGAGTCGCCGCCGCCACATGGCGCTCCAAGGCAAGATGAGACAAGAACGCCTCAACCTCCAGAAGCCCCATTTCGGCCGGATGCTTCTTGTCGTGAAAATAAATGAAACGTTTAACCCAGTCCAGATAAGCTTCTTCCGTTCTCAGACTGTAATGCCTCAGCCGAACCGCCGCCCGAACCCGGTCCAGCAGGCGAGGCGGTTGCGCAACCTCCTGCCCCGCCGGCTCCGCTCCATTCGGAAGACCATCCCTACTAAAGTGGCTCATGATGCACCAGGAAAAAGCCAAAAGCGCAAATGAAAAGCAACGGTGCCCAGTGAAGGGTCCAATCCAAAATATTCGTTATAATATCGCCAAAAACTCTCCCGTCAACATCCTGAGCGCCCACCCCAGGCAGCCAGATCAGACCCGCATTTCGGACGAGAGCCAGCAGCGGAGCGTAGAGCCAAGCAGTTCGATTTCCCCGTCCGCATTTGCCCCTTCTCCCTCCCATCCTCGCCGCCCATTCCTGGCCCATCTCGGGTTATGCGTCACCCCAAAAGGCCGCAAACCAAAGCCTCCCCACCCTCCTCGATCCCAAGCCCCGTTCCTAACCACAAAATTATCAACAATTATGTAAATACTTTATTAATCAACACGACGCCAAATATCGCATATCCAAACCCCGTCGGAAACACCAATCACCTCCCCTAACGCTTGGAGCGTCAAAAATGTTCGGTCGCGCGCTTGTCGCCTATTTATCGTTAGGCCCCATCAGGGCGCCGACTCACCGAAAACCCGCACGGCGCCTGCATCTGGCAAGCTCCAGCCTGTTCGATGGGCCGGTCCCAGCAGTTCTATCGCAAATCTCGGGTTGCCCTG
>Ga0181535_10005551_pt1 | contig 13450 bp, 11 predicted proteins | sample PEATcosm2014_Bin_44_FD_119774 | JGI IMG/M metagenome (GOLD analysis project Ga0181535, IMG submission 119774) | Peatland microbial communities from MTU Mesocosm Facility, Houghton, MI, USA - PEATcosm2014_Bin17_30_metaG | ecosystem: Environmental > Terrestrial > Soil > Wetlands > Peat | place...
AGTACCTGGCGCGGCTGCGGGCGCGCTTCCAGCACCGTCCCAAGATCGAGGTGCGGCACTGCGACTTGTCGAATCCGGCCGATTTCGAGGCGCTGGCGGGCGCTGTGGATTCCGTGGTTTGCGTGAATGTGCTCGAGCATGTCGAGGACGAGATGGCCGGACTGCGCAACATTTACGCGGCGCTGCGGCCCGGCGGCCGGGCGATCGTCCTGGTGCCCCACGGGCAAGGGATCTATGGCTCGCTGGATAAGGCGCTAGGCCACTTCCGCCGCTACTCCCGCGAAGAATTGCAAGGCAAAATGGAGCAGGTGGGTTTCCGCGTGGAGCGCATTTTGGACTTCAACCGCATCTCGCGTCCCGCCTGGTACGTGACGGGCCGCCTGCTGCGGAGAAAGACCATCAGCCGCTTCCAGTTGCGCGTCTTCGACAGCCTGGTGTGGCTGTGGAGACGCATCGACCGGCTGCTGCCGTGGCCGCCCACCTCCATCATTGCTATCGCCGTGAAGAGCGAGTAGAGCGCCTCGGCTGTGGGGCAGCTTGCTTAAGCTGCGGCCGATTGCCAATCGGCCAACTGCCACGTGCCCCACATGACGCCAGCTATTCCACCGCGATGGTGACCGTGTTCGAGGTCGCCCCGTCCATCGAAATCACCACCGGTACGGCGCTACCCGCGGCGACGGTGGCCGGCACGGGGACGTTGACCTGGTACAGCCCCACATAACCCGGCGCCAGGCCGGAGAAGGATGGGGTGGCCGTCACACCGCCGATGGTCACTGTTGGCATCGTGACCGTGGGAGCCAACGCGGTGGTGGAAGCGGCGGCGCCAGTCGCCGGTTGATTCGCGCTCACCGCTCCAAGGCCCGTACAGTAGATCAAGATGGTAGTGGTGCCGGGGGTCGCCGGGTTGTTGGCATCCACCAGATTAAACGAGGAGTCCTGGATGGCGCCTTGGCCGGTACCCTGGGCATTGGTGGTGAAGATGGCCGGCGCGGCGGCCGCGACCGTCACCGTCTGGGTAGCGCCGGCCGTGCTATTCAGCGTGGCGGCGAGGGTAGCTGTCGTCTGACCAGCTAGCTCCCACGGCACTTGCAGGTTCACCTGCGGGCCGGAAACGAAATATAACGGAGCCGCGGTGCCGCCGCTAAACTGGAACGAGAGATTCTCAAGGCTGGTTTCGAGCGGCAGGGCCGTGTCTACCGATGTGGAGGTCAGGTAGAAAGTCCCGAAGACCGCGGCGATACTGCCGGGCACTACAGGCGCCGTGTAACTGGCCCCGTTCACCACGCCACCGCTGCCGATCGTCGGGACCTGCAGCGCGGGAGTCAGCAACCGGATCGCGTTGTTGCCGGCGTCCGCGATGTAGACATTTCCGCCCCGAATCGCCACGCCGGAAGGAAAGTTCAGTTCCGCGCCGGTTGCCAGGCCCAGATTCCCGCTCGAACCTGGCGTGCCAGTGCCGGCAATCGTGTAAATAGTGCCGTTCGCAGCGCCGGTCGGTCCGGGGGTCACCATGCGGATCACGGAATTGTCGGTGTCCGCGATGTAGAGATTGCCCGAGGAATCCAGCGCAATGCCCTTCGGGTTGTTGAGTTGCGCCTGGAGAGCCGGCCCGCCATCCCCGGAATAGCACGACGACAGTGTCACGCACGGGCCCACGCCGACGACTGTCGAGATGATGCCACTCGTGTTCACCATGCGGATCACGCTGTTGCCTGAGTCGGAGATGTAGAGATTGCCGGCCGCATCGAGCAACACGGCCGTGGGATTGTTGAGCAGCGCGCCGGTCGAGATGCCTCCATCGCCGGTATAGCCCGCGCCGCACACTACGGGTGAGTTGCACGAGTTGACGTCGCTTCCGGCGAACGTGTTGATGTCCAAGGTGACCCATGCGACCGGGCCGGTGGTGGGAGAGGTGAAAGCGTTGTTGGTGCAGGCGGTCGGCGTTTGGGTTACGCACACCACGCGGACTACATTGTTGTAAGGGTCGGCGATGTAGATATTGCCCGCGGCGTCCACGGCCACACCGGAAGGATCCCAGAGCGATGCGCTGGTGGCCAGGCCCAGGTCCCCTGCAAAATTTGCGCCCCCTCCGTTATTCCCGGCCACCGTGTTAATCGTGCCGCTAGTAATCTCCCGGACCTCGTAATTGCCGGTGTCCGCAATGTAGAGATTGCCATGGCTGTCAAACGTCAATCCCGAGGGGTGGTTAAGCCCGGCTTTAGTGGCCGCTGCCTTGTCTCCCGAGAAGCTTCCGGTGCAGGGCGTTGTCGGGCAAGTCCCCGCGATAGTGCTGATCGTGCCGCCGGAACTAACCTCGCGAATCAGATCGTTGTCGGCATCCGCGATGTAGAGATTGCCCGACGAATCGAATGCAATGGCGGCCGGGCCCCAAAGAGACGCGTTAATGGCCGCGTTTCCGTCGCCGGTATAACCGCCCACGCCGAGCTCTCCAGCTACAGTCGTAATGGTGTATTGCGGAGCCTGCGCCCGGCACAAGACCGGCGCCAGTGCAAACAGGAAAGCCAAAGCGAATGAATAACTTCCGCGTACCCTAGTCAATTGTCGAATCACCTCTATAAACCCCTTGTCTTCTGCGCGCGCGATCTTGTCCCAATTCCATCATAAGCCTTGACGGGTTCCACCCGCTGCGGGTTGCGGCGGCCCTGCTTACTGGACCACGATGGTGACCGTGTTCGAGGTCTCTTCGCCGATGGTGATCGTCACGGGCACGGCGCTGCCCAAGGCAACCCCGGCGGGCACCAGGGCGTTGACCTGGTACAGGCCTACGAAGCCCGGCGCAAGGCCGGAGAACACCGCATTCTCCGTGATTCCGCCGATGGTCACCGATGCAAGCTCGGTTGTAGGAGCCAGTTGCGTGCTGGAAGCGGCGGCGCCGGTCGCGGGTTGGTTCGCGCTCACCGGTCCCAGACCGGTGCAGTAGATCAGGATGTAAGTCGTGCCGGCGACGGCCGGGTTGGAGGCATCCACCAGATGGTATGAGGAGTCCTGGATGGCGCCCGGGCCGGTACCCGATTCATTAATAGTGAAGATTGCGGGAGCGTAGGCTGCGACATTCACCGTTTGGCTTGCGCCGGTCGTACCGTTCAACGTGGCAGCCAGAGTAACACCCGTTTGTCCGCCCGCCTCCCACGGCACTTGCAGATTCGCTTGCGTGCTCGAAACGGAATATAAGGGAGCCGCGCCCACGCTCCCGAAGCCCGCGGAGCCGCCAAATTCGAACGAGAGATTCTGCAGGTTGGTTTCCAGCGGCAAGGTAGTGTCTATGGATGTGGAGGTCAGGAAGAAAGTCCCGAAAACAGAAGCGATACTGCCAGGCACCACCGGCGCGGTATAGCTGGCCCCGTTCACCACGCCACCGGCGTTGATCTGGGGGACCGCCGCAGGGGGAGTCAGCAACCGGATCACGTTGTTCTGGTTGTCCGCGATGTAGATCTGTCCGCCATACGCCGCTACGCCGGATGGGAAGTTCAGTTGCGCGCTGGTGGCCGGACCTCCGTCCCCGGTGTAGCCGAACGTGTGGTTGCCTGCAATCGTGTAAATAAAGCCCTTGGTCGGCTCCACCATGCGAATCACAGAGTTATCGTGGTCCGCGATGTACAGATTGCCGGCGGAATCCAAGGCAAGACCCTTCGGGTCGCTCAGTTCCGCGCTGGTGGCCGCGGCGCCGTCCCCCGAATAGCCAAAGTTGCCATTGCCGGCCACTGTGGTGATGATGCCATTTAGTCCGGGGGTCACCTTGCGGATCACGCTGTTGCCAGAGTCGGAAATGTAGAGATTGCCGGCCGGATCGAGCAGCACCGCCACGGGATTGTTGAGCAGGGCATTGATCGGGGAGAATCCATCGCCCGTATAGTTGGCGCCTGTCGCGAAGTTTCCGGCGAACGTGTTGATGTCCCCGGCGGCCACTCCCTGGCACGCTTTCGGCGTTTGATTGGCGGTTTGGTTGCCACATGCTACCCGAACCACGTTGTTGTCGGGGTCCGCGATGTACATATTGCCAGCGGAATCGACAGCCACACCGGCAGGCCTCGAGAGCTGCGCGCTAAGAGCCGGGCCCAGGTCCCCTGCAAAGCCGGCGCCCAAGCTGTTATCCCCGGCCACCGTCGAGATAAGACCGCTGCTCGCATTCACCTCACGGATTACATAGTTGAAGTAGTCCGCAATGTAGAGATTGCCGCTGCTGTCAAGCGTAATTCCCGTTGGGCCAAAAAGCTCAACCGTCCCCCCCCCGACGAGCGCGACCGCCGTTCCGTCCCCGGCATAGCCCTGGGTGCCATCACCGGCGAACAAATTAATAATGCCCGTGGTGAGATTAACCTGGCGAATCCGATTGTTGACGGTGTCCGAAATGTAGAGAAGGCCGGAGGGATCGAAAATAACGTCTGATGGGCCAAAGAGGAACGCGGTGAGGGCCTGACCTCCGTCGCCGCCATAATTGCCTTGACAGGGCGACACAATCGCAGTATCACAAACCCCGGCAACGGTCGAAATGGTGTATGCCGGCGGAGCCTGCGCCAGGCACAGGGCCGGCGCCAGCGCCAATAAGAAGGCGAGAGCGCCTGGCCAGCGTCCGTGTACTCTATCCGAATCAATCGATTGTCGAATCAGCTTCATGAATCCCTTGTCTCGTGCCGCCGCTCAACGGAACCGGTACTTGCGCAGCAACTCCGCAACCGGCGTCAGCCGATCGCCCACGCGCTGTTGTTCCGGCAGGGAAAGCGGGACGAGTCGAATATGCTCCAGAACTCTATCATAAGCCTTGACGAGTTCCACCGCTGCGCGCGCGGCGGCCAGGCGCTCGCCCGCGGCAGCCAGCGTCTCGGTCGAACGCGCCATCGCCACACAGCGTTCGACTTCATTCGGAACGTTAAAGCCCGCAATTCCTGGTTCAGATGGGATTGGCAAGATTGCCCCAACCGGCTATTGGCCGGTCGCCCGCAAGGCGGAGCGCGCGCCATCCCGGAACCGGGCCGGCCGTTGGCTCTCCAGCCGATCCAGCGCCGTGCGTTGCTCCGGCGTGAGGATCTGGTAGAAAGCGGCCCGCGCTTTCGACTGCGCCAGAGTCAACTGGCCCGTGAGACTGCCCAGGGTGGTCGAGAGCTGCTCGATGCCGACGGTGTTGTTGCTCTTCACGGCGTCGTTCAGGGCCTGGTGCGCCGTCTTTAGGCTGGCGCGCAAGGAAGACTGGGTGGCTTGAGCGTTGCTGAAAATCGAGGTAGCCTGCGATTGCTGCTCGGCGGTGAGGCCCAGCTTCGCGGTCATCGATTTGACGCGATCTTGCGGGCCGTGCGGGCCGCCCGCCGTTTGCCCCATTAACGCCGCCGCCACCGCGGACGACAACAGCAAGGAATACAGTGCGTTTTTCACGATTGCGAATTACCCCTGGAACGGAAACGCGGCTCGGCGCAAGTGCGTTACGGCTTTGCTGTTAAGGCTTTGTAAAATCTGGCGACGGGCCCACGCGCCGGCGCGGTCAGCGAGTCAGGGAGTAGATCACCGTGGGTCGCGCGGCGAGGCGCGTCTCTCTCTCGAACTTCATGCCGAGCCGCTCCATGACGCGGACCGAGGCGCGGTTAGGCACGTCCGTGCGCACGTAGACCCGCGTGAACAGGGCCGCGTCGAAACCGTATGCGAGGGCGGCGTGGGCCGCTTCGGTGGCCAGGCCTTGTCCCCAATAGTCCGGCAGCAGGCCGTATAGCAGCTCGATGTCGGGTGTATCGTCGATGTAGCGAAACCCGCAGAACCCGGCTAGCGCGCCGGCCGGCTTCGGCAGCACACACCAGAGTCCCACACCATTCCGGTTGGCGGCGGCCAAGCCGGTTTCGACGGCGGAGGCTGCCCGCTGACGGGAAATCACCTCGTCATCCCAAAGGTAGCGGCGGACCTGAGGATCGGTCCAAATCTGGTGCAACGCGTCGATGTCGTCGAGCGACCAGGGGCGCAAGATCAGGCGCTCTGTTTCCAGGATGGGCAAGCCCATGCGCTCCCATTTTAGCGCCGGGCGGCATGCGGACCGACTTGCAGCACGACGCCGCTGCTGGGTGTTTTCACCCACCGTGCGGGGCCTGCGGCGCGCGCAAACCCTTATATTTCAATGGCCGAAGGGTGGCTGTGGAATTGCACTGACCCCTGCATCCAGTTGCATTAGGAGGAGACCCGATGAATTTCGACCAAGCGCCCATGCTTGTCATTTGGGAAGTAACCCAGGCGTGCGACCTGGCATGCGTACACTGCCGCGCATCCGCCCAGTCGAGCCGGCATCCACAGGAGCTGAACACCACGCAAGGCTTCGAACTGCTTGACCAGATCAAATCGTTCGGGAATCCGCTGATGGTTTTTACCGGCGGCGACCCCCTGAAGCGCCCGGACCTGTATGAACTGATCCGCCACAGCGTCGAGATCGGGTTGCGCACGAACGTCACGCCCAGTGCTACGCCCCTGCTGACCGAGGAGGCCATCGACCGCTTCCAGGAGTGCGGCGTTTCGCGCATGGCGATCAGCCTGGACGGACCGGACGCGCAGTCGCACGACGATTTCCGCGGCATTCCGGGCACTTTCGACCGGGCCATGATGGCGCTCTACCACGCCAAGAAGATCGGCCTCGAAACGCAGTACCAAACCACCGTGACGCGCCGCAATCTGGCGCGGCTGCCGGAGATGGCGAAGATCGCGGAAGACGTCGGCACCAAGATGTGGAGCCTGTTTTTCCTGATCGTGACGGGGCGCGCGCTGGAGAACATGGACCTGGCGGCGGAAGAATACGAGCAGGTATTCGATTTCATGTACGAGCTGTCGAAGACCGCGCCGTTCGCCATCAAGACCACGGAAGCGATGCACTACCGCCGGTATGTGGCGCAGCGCATGAAGGCTGAACATCGCTCGGCGCCGGAGAACGAGAAGACCGGGGCGGTGATGTGGCGCACGGCGGGCGTCAGCGACGGCAAGGGCTTCGTCTTCGTTTCGCACACCGGCGAGATCTTCCCCAGCGGGTTCCTGCCGATCACGGCGGGCAATGTGCTGCGGGATTCGCTGACCGACGTGTACCAGAATTCCAGCCTGTTTCGCTCGCTGCGGGACATCGATCAGCGCGAAGGCAAGTGCGGCATCTGCGAGTATCAGAAGGTGTGCGGCGGATCGCGCGCGCGCGCTTATGCGCTGACCGGGAACTACCTGGCGGAAGATCCGCGGTGCACCTATCAGCCGCACCTGGCGGAAGCGCTGGCGGGGTAGCGGGTAACTTCAGGGAGCGGTCTGCCGGGAACTATCCGGCGGAGGGTTGCGTATACTCAAGAGTTCAGGAGGCTATTGTATGCAAATGCAACTCAGCCGCAGGGACTTCCTCCTTACTAGCACCGCTCTAGCGTCCGCTCTCAAAGCCGGCCCCAAATCCGTCCCGAAGCCTGTCGTCGGCATCGTTTGCATCCAGAACGACAATATCGCCAAGGCCGTCGAGAAGGCGATCGACCTCCTGGGCGGTATCCGGCACGTGACGAAAGGCGTCAACACCGTGATGCTGAAGCCCAATCTGGTTTCCACGCAGGCGGCGGCCACCACCAAGCTTGCCGTAGTGCGCGCGCTGGCGGAAACCATGCAGCGCGCCGGCAAGCGAGTATCGATCGGCGAAGGATCGGCAGCCGTGCCCAACTTCAACATGAAGGGGATGGCGATTTACCGAACTCGCAAGCGCGAGATCCTGGACCCCATGCAGCAGTACGTCTTCGAGCAACTGGGATATGCGGATCTGGCCAAGACGCTGCACATCCCGCTGGTCAATCTGCACTCCGGCGAGTTGGTGGACGTGGCCGTGCCCGGCGGTTTCGTGTTCGACAAAATCTCGCTGCACAAGAGCCTGACCGAGGTCGATCTGCTGTGCTCCGTGCCCATGATGAAAACGCACCAGCTTGCCACCGTCACGCTGGGTATGAAGAACCTGGTCGGCGCATTTCCGGGGACGGTCTATCAGTCCGTGCGCGGCCACATGCACGATTTGGCCTCGAAGGTGGAACCTACGGCGGCGTCGGCGGTGGTGGTGGACATGGTGCGCGCCAATAAACTCGGCCTGGTGGTGATCGACGGGTCGATGGCCATGGAGGGCAATGGCCCTTCGCTGGGCAAGACGTTCAAGATGGACGTGATTGTGGCGGGGACGAATCCGGTGGCGGCCGACATGGTGGCGGCGAGCGTGATGGGATTCGCCCCGGCGGAGATCCCGACGTTCCTGTGGGCGAACAAGGCAGGCATGCGCCCTGCCGCGCTGGACGAAATCGAGATTCGCGGCGAGCCGATCCAGCGCGTGCGGCGGCCTTTTGCGAAGCCGCAGCTATATGCCTGGAACGCGATTCGTCCCTACTGGGGCAATCAGGAGATCGCGCGCAACCTGTACGGCGGCGCAGCGGAGACACCATGCATTGCCACATAGAGAGGCTCAGCGGGTCCTGGAGGACCCGCGCAGACCTGGAGGTCCGCCCCACTACGGGTGCGTGAATTAGCGGGTGTGCGGAATCAGGTCGAAGTACCGATCGCCAGGCGGGCGCGGTGCAGCCGCGCTTTGATCACGTCGACGTTCAAGTCCCGCACCTGCGCGGTCTCGTCGGTAGACAGATCTTCCACGTCCCTCAGCAGGGCCTGGTCCAGGACATGACGTGTCCGCCGTCGCGGCCGAGCGCAGGCATGTACTCGTCGAGCGAGAGTTCCTCGGTGGGCGCGAATTGGCTGCTGCGGCGTTTCATCAGACAGAAATTCTTGCGATGCGCAGCACCCACGAGCGCACGAGCTCGGGCTGGCGAAGCTGGTTGAAGTTCTCTCGAAGACTCTGAGCAGCGTCTCCTGGGAGACCTCCTCGGCGTCCTCGCGCTGGCCGCACATCAGCCAACTGTACTGAAAAATCTTGGCGCGGAAGTGCTGCACAGCGCCAGTTGGATTTCGACTTCCTTTTCCAAATAGGGCTCCGCTATCCGATTGTAGCGGGAACACGCGTTTCGAGCGCAATCTCGATGGCCGGTGCGTGCAGCAGCGTGTTGTGAATCAGGCACGCCTTGACCGCACGCAGGACGCCGGTCTCATGCCGGGGATCGAGATCCGGCACGGTCACTTCGACGCGGAATGCGGCCAGGCGCGCAGGTCCGGTGGCCTTTTCGGCGGTCACACGCACTTCCAGTCCTTCCGTGGGGAGGCCGCGCGTGCGCAGATATTCAGCGGCGTAGTAGCCGGCGCACGTGCCGAGCGAGGCCAGCATGAATTCGGGCGGCGTCATGCCGGTGTCTGCGCCATGGTTCCCCGCCGGCTGGTCGCATATCACGCGATGGCCGCGCGCGGCTGCTTCGAATCTCACGCCGTCCAGATGATGAACGATTACTTCCATATGGCTCCTACCCACAGAGATGCAGTTGGCGGAGAGAGGTGACATGTCACGCGGGCGGAATTCTCCATCCTTACAAACAGGATATCGCCATTTCAGACCCAGATGTGGAAAATGCCATTATGTATTTCGCTTCTCTAGCGCATAACCAGTCGGTCGCCGCCGCCTCGCCAGCGCTGTTTCAATCGGCCTTCACCATCTGGTGTCCGATGATGTTTTGCCTGAGCACGCTGGGCGTGCGACGATAAGAAGACAAGGCTGCGAAATCCGTCTTGAAAAATGGATGCGCTGACAATACATCGGCTACACTTCGCTTTCACCGTCACGTTCCACTACATCTTTCCGCAATTGACCATGGGCCTGGCGCTGCTGTTGGTAGTGCTAAAGACCATGGCGCTGCGCACGGGCGACGAGCACTACAACCGCGCGGCGCGATTCTGGGCGCGCATTTTCGCCATCAACTTCGCCATGGGGGTGGTGACCGGCATTCCCATGGAGTTCCAGTTCGGCACCAACTGGGCGCGCTTTTCGAAGTCGGCCGGCGGCGTGATCGGGCAGACGCTGGCCATGGAAGGCGTGTTTTCGTTTTTCCTGGAATCGAGCTTCCTGGGCCTGTTTTTGTTCGGCGAAAAAAAGCTGGGACCCAGGGGACACTGGCTGGCGGGATTCCTGGTTTTCCTGGGATCCTGGCTTTCCGGGTTCTTCATCGTGGCGACCGACGCCTGGATGCAGCATCCCGTAGGCTACGCGCTGGGCCCGCACGGCGAGATCCTGCTGTCGAGCTTAGGGGCGTTGCTGCTGAATCCGTGGCTGCTGTGGCAGTATCTGCACAACATGACGGGCGCGGTGGTGACGGCCGCGTTCGCCATGGCGGCGGTGGGCGCGTTCTACCTGTTGGTGAAGCGGGAGCAGCGCTATGGGCAGACTTTTGTAAGGGTCGGCGTGATCGCTGGTCTGGCATCGGCCTTTCTCATGTTGTTTCCCACCGGCGACGGGCAAGGCAAGAACGTCGCGTTGCATCAGCCGGCGACGCTGGCCGCCATGGAAGGGCTGTTCGAAACCGAGGCGGGCGCGCCGCTGGCCCTGATCGGGCAGCCGGACGTGGAGAAGCGCCGGCTCGACAACCCTCTGGAAGTGCCGCGCGCGCTGAGCTTTCTCACTTACCAGCGATGGAAGGCGGAGGTGAAAGGCCTCGATGCCTTCCCGCCCGATCGTTGGCCTGATAACATCCCATTGCTGTATTTCAGCTATCACATCATGGTGGGGTTGGGGACCATTTTCATCGGGGTGATGGCGCTGGCCGCGCTGGAGTTGTGGCGGGGCCGGCTGTTCGCCGAGCGCAAGCTGTTGTGGCTGCTGATGCTGTCGGCGCCGTTTCCCTATATTGCCAACACGGCGGGCTGGATCACGGCGGAAGCCGGCCGGCAGCCGTGGTTGATCTACGGGTTGATGCGCACGCCCGAAGGCGTGTCGCCGCATGTTTCCGCGGGCAACGCGCTGTTCACCCTGATGGGGTTCATGGGCATGTATGCGGTGCTGGCCATGCTGTTCCTGCTGCTGGTGTACCGCGAGATCGAGCACGGGCCGGAGGCGGCGTGATGGCGACTCTCTGGTTCATGCTGGTCGCGGTGATGATCGCCGTGTACGTGGTGCTGGACGGATTCGACCTGGGCGCGGGCATCGTCCAGCTTCTGGTGGCGCGCACGGATCGCGAGCGGCGGCAGGTGCTGCGCTCGATCGGTCCGGTTTGGGACGGCAATGAAGTATGGCTGCTGGCCGGCGGCGGCACGCTGTACTTCGCGTTTCCGGCGCTGTACGCATCCAGCTTCAGCGGCTTCTATCTGCCGCTGATGATGGTGCTCTGGCTGCTGATCCTGCGCGGCATTTCGATCGAGTTTCGCAATCACATCGACAGCCTGGTGTGGAAGCCGTTCTGGGACGTAGTGTTCGGAGGAGCGAGCACGCTGCTGGCCATCTTCTTCGGTGCGGCGCTGGGCAATGTGGTGCGCGGCGTGCCGCTCGATGGGGCCAACGAGTTCTTCCTGCCGCTGTGGACCAATTTCGGCATCGGGCGCGACGTGGGCATTCTGGACTGGTACACCCTGCTGGTAGCGGTGGCGGCGTTTGCGACGTTGATGGTACACGGCGCCCTATGGGTGGCGCTGAAGACGGACGGCGAGTTGGAGCAACGCGCGCGCAAAGTGGCGCAGGCTGGTTGGTGGGGCTTGCTGCCGCTAATCGTGGCGATCACGTGGTCGAGCTTCGCGATCCAGCCGCGGCTCAGCGCGAGCTTTGGTGCACGGCCCTGGGGATACCTGTTCCCGTTGATGGTGGTGGCCGGCCTGATCGGCATGCGCGCGACCGCCCGCCAGAGTCTCGCGCCGTTCTTGTGTTCGTCGCTCTTCATTGTGGGGATGCTGACCAGCGCGGCGTTCGGGTTGTATCCTTATGTGCTGCCGTCGAACACGGACCCGCGGCTCGGGCTGACGGTCTACAACGCGGCCGCCGCGCCGTATGGGTTAAAGGTGGGCTTGGCGTGGTTCATTCCGGGGATGTTGCTGACGACGGGCTACTTCGTGTATACGTACCGGAGCTTTGCGGGAAAGGTGTCGCTGGAAGAGGAAGGGCACTGAGTCAGTCGACGTATTCCGCCGCCAGACGTTCTGCAACAACGATCAGATCGGCGAAGGCTCTCGCCTCGAATACCGATCTTGCCCCGGCGTTCCGCATGATATCCGGCAAACCTCGGCGCAGCGCCCGATAAATCGCAGCCATTTGCTTAACCGTCGGTTGGTGGACTGCCAGAACCAGGGCATTGCAGATCTCGCGGAAAACGCCGGCTGGCGTGCCATCGTGAACGTACACATCTGTGCCGCTCAGGTCGCTGAGCGATTTGCCGGCTCTCCAACTGCGCGATTCAAAGACACACCAAGTATGGGTTGGCTCGCGAAACCTTTGCAATGCGACGGCCAAGCCCAGTTCGAATGGCATGTTGAAGCGAGGCGTGGCGGGCCGTTTCCGATTCAGCTCGACACGGGACAGATCGTGGAAGGAATAGCGGCAACCGCCGATCAGATCGAGAATCCGATCAAGCCGGCGCTGGCCGCCAGGAATCTGGAGTGTCGCTCTTGGCTCCAATCGAAAAGCACGTAGACCGGCGATATACGCCAGGTAGAGAGGCTCGAAGTCCTGGTCATACAGTATGTTGAGGAATACTCCGTATTCTTCAGCGGCCAGCGGTTGTCTTCGGTCGTTTGTGAGCACTTTGTTTGCCGGCGCGCTTTGATTGGCGCGGCGCCTCCGATTCAATCACATCGGCGACGATGACCATCAGTTCCTTCAATCGGCGCTTGGACACGCCCGCTCTCTTGGCGACCTCCTCGATGGGAAGTCGTGGATGCGAAATGTAGATTTTGGGCTTCATGCGGGGTCCCTACCCGATTGTTGCACACCATCCGTCGCGGGCGAACCTGTTACGCTGAGACGTGCGGGGCTGGTCCCAGCTGCCGAGTGATCGCCTGTTGGCTGACGTGTCTCTCTGGTCCGCTGACCTGGGCAACCTCGAAGCGGCCGTGCGCCGCCTCTCGCCCTGGGCCGATTCCTTCCATCTGGATGCGGCCGACGGCCACTTCGTTCCCAGCCTGCTCTTCTTCCCCGATCTCATTCGCGCCATCCGCCCGCACACCACAGTTCCTTTTCATGTGCACCTGATGGCCGAGCATCCCTCGCAACTCGCCGGCGAGTTCCTGGATGCCGGCGCGGATCTGCTCACGGTGCACGTAGAGAACGGCGAGCGCGAAGCCGGCGCTGCCATCGAACAAGCGCTCCGCCAGGGATGCGGCGCGGGAGTGGCATTGAAGCTCGAAACGCCCGTGGGCGCCGTGCTGCCGTATCTCGATGCGGTTGAGGTCATTATCCTGTTGGGCACGGAGGTGGGGGTGAAAGGATGCGGCCTTGCGCCGCTGGCATGCGACCGCCTACGAGAGGCGCGCGGCCTGCTGCGGGAGCATGCCAAGCGCAATGTGCGCCTGGTGGCCGACGGCGGCATCCGCACGCACACCGTGACTGAGC
>Ga0181535_10005552_pt1 | contig 13446 bp, 11 predicted proteins | sample PEATcosm2014_Bin_44_FD_119774 | JGI IMG/M metagenome (GOLD analysis project Ga0181535, IMG submission 119774) | Peatland microbial communities from MTU Mesocosm Facility, Houghton, MI, USA - PEATcosm2014_Bin17_30_metaG | ecosystem: Environmental > Terrestrial > Soil > Wetlands > Peat | place...
ATTTCCACGAACATATGGACATGTTCTCGCGACAAAACGCCGGATACGATCTGGACGCCCAGTTCTTTGCACACCTGCCGGATAATCGTTCGTATCCGCTCCCGCAACGCGCCTTCCAGCACCTTGTAACGATACTTCGTGATCCAGACGATGTGATAACGATGGTGAAAAACCGTGTGACTCCCGCTTGTGTAGCTCATAGGCTGACTCCTTAAAATGGGCGTTTCCCCCTCGTGGGACGTCCATTTTAAGGAGTCAGCCTATGAACAAAAAAACAGCTAAAGCCTCTTCCCGTCTAAAGACGGGGGTTTAAATCCAAAGAACTGACAATAAAATCCCGGCCTGAGGGCGATCCGGCGGCTCTCGCGGCGCGGAAAAGTGCCACCTCGCCACGATTGCCGTCACGCGAGCCACCATGTGCCAAAAGCGAGGCTCATCAGCGTCAACGGCAGGCCAATCCGCCAATAGGCGAAAAAAGTAATTGTCACGCCTTCCCTCTTGGCGCGTTCCGCGACGATAAGATTGGCGACGGAGCCGATCAAAGTGAGGTTTCCGGCAAAAGTGGAACTCATCGCCACGATCCGCCACGCTTTGCCCGGATCCGGCAAATGCGCGACAAAAGGCTTCAAGATCAACACCGCCGGAACATTGCTGACGAGATTTGAGAGAAGCGCCGTTACGCCGGATAAAATCCAAGGATCTTCGAAACGAAACTGTCCGGCAACCGCCTCTAAGAGATTTGGTGTCACGAGCACTTTTTCGGCGCCCGCCACGACAATGAACAGTCCCGCGAACATCAACAGAAGGCCGCCATCTATTCCCGCATAAAGCTTGCGCGGGTTAACAGCGCGTGACAGGAGAAGAAGCGAGCCGCCGATGAGCGCTGATTCGGCGATGGGAAGCCCCACGAAGAAGCCGGCGATCACGCCCAAAGTCACAAGCAGCCCTTTGGTCAGCTGCTTAGGATGGTGGCGCGGCGGCGTCTCTTTCGTACTTATTTCGAAAGCGGACGAAAATTCCTTACGATAAAAAAGCATGATGAGACCCGCCGTCAGCACGAGGGCAACCGCCGCGGCCGGAGTGAGTTTGCCGGCGAAGCCGGCATAAGAAAGATGCGACGTGACGCCGATGATCATGTTTTGCGGATTACCGGTGAAGGTCGCGGCGCTGCCCGCGTTCGAGGCCATCGCGACCGCCAGGAGATAAGGCACCGGGTTACGGCGTAAGGCACGGGTGACGTCGATGACGAGAGGCGCCATCACAAGACAAATCGCGTCATTGACGAGAAAGGCGGAGAACAACCCGGTGACGATCACGATTGCGACCAATAGCACAGGCGCCGAATGGGCGCGGCGCAAAGCGAAGCGGGCCGCCAGTTCGAAGAAGCCCGACACGCGCAATTGGCTCACGATAATCATCATGCCGAGCAAAAGTGCGATGGCATCGAGATCGATGGCTTTCAGCGCTTCATCGAGACTCAAGGTCCCGAGACCGATCATCAGGCTCGCGCCGACGAGCGCCATGCCAGCGCGATCGATACGCAATCCGGGCGCGCGGCCTAGAGCCACCCCCGCATAGGTCAAAACGAATACAACAATCGTCGCGTACATCCCCAGTGAAGCAGAGCTCATGGGATAAGGGCTCGTTTCGCGGTCACGCCTGGCGCGGCCGTGTCAAAATATCGTGTTTCCGGCATGCCGAAGAAATACAGTAGAAATCCGCAAGCCGCGATGCCAGCCAAAACGAGAAAGGCGGCGGAATAGCCCGCATGAACGACGACGAGCCCGGCCAGGGACGTGCTGAGCGACGCGCCAATGCCTTGCGCCGTCATCACGGCGCCTTGGGCCAGATTGAAATGGCCGGTGCCGCGTGTCAGATCGGCGACAATGAGCGGAAAAAGCGCGCCATAAAGCCCGGCGCCGACGCCATCGAGACTCTGGACCGCGAACAACCAAAAACGATCATCCGATAAGGGGTAGAGAAAACCGCGCAGGGACAGGATGGCCAATCCGGCGAGAAAGAGAGGCTTTCGGCCCCAATTATCAGCCTTGTGGCCGACGAGAATGGCCATCGGCACCATGACGATTTGCGCCGCGACGATACAGCCCGACATGAGAGCCGTGCCCTGGTTCTTGTCTTGCAAAGCCAGTTTCTGGCCCACAAGCGGCAACATCGCGGCGTTGGCGAGATGGAAAATCACGCAGCAGAGGCAGAAGATCAAAAGGCCTCGGCTGCTCATGAGCACGCTGAGACCCGAAGGCTTTTCCCGCGACGCGGATGGACCGTACTTAAGACCACGGGCGCGATCGTAGTCTATCGCTTCGGACTTAATCGTCAGGACGCTCACGATCGATAGCAGAGCCATGGCGGCGATTAGATAGAAGACGATGACCGGCCCATACTTCCAGGCGCCAAACCCAGCGACCGCTGCCGCGGCCGCGTTGCCAGCATGATTGAAGGACTCATTGCGGCCGACGCGGCGCGTAAACGCCCGTGGCCCCATGAGTCCCAAAGTGATCGCGGCGATGGCCGGCCCGAAAAAGGCCGCCGCGGCGTCTGCCGCCGCTTGCGATCCAGCGACAAGGACAAAGGAAGATAAAAAGGGAAGCAGGATCGAGGCCCCGGTCACGACCAGGGCTGCCGTGACAATGATCGCTCTCTTGGCGTGGCTCGAATCGGTTAGCGCGCCCGCCGGAGTCTGCACAATCAGGCCGCAGACGGTGGCGATCGTCATCACGAAGCCGATCTGGTCTTCCGCCCAATGCCGCTCCGTCAAGAGATAAATCGCGAGATAGGGCCCGAGTCCCTGGCGAACATCGGCCAAGAAGAAGTTCAAGGCATCCAGCGAATGTTCGTGCCGCATAAATAATTCCGGAAGACCGAGGCGTTGGTGACTAAAGTCTCGTGCCGCTCCAAAAGTTCCGGTTATCCGCTAAGCTATCAAGACACGAGCCGGGCCTGCTTCCGCGCGCCGTTCATTTTTGCGTGCGCGGCAAGAAGACGACAAGATCGTTCCGGTTCACGCGGTCAAGCAGATTGCGTGCTTCTTCGTCGAGAAGATCGCGGTCGATCTCGCGGCCGGACAGCAAGGTGATCCGGTGATCCCACGAGGCATGCTCCAATTTGAGTTCGTCCAACTCGCCGCGCAAAGTCGCGATCTTATGTTCGTATTCATCCTTGGTTTTCAGACCCCGCTCACCATTCACGGCATGCCAGACAAAATAGCCGCCGATCGCGCCGGAGACGCAATAAAGAGCCAAGGGAAAAAGAGTCGCGCGCACGCGTCTGTAAATGACCATGCCGCAAGATTGGCCGATCGCGGTAAGCAATTGGTTAATTTTAACTTGCAGATATCATTTGCCCGGAACTCTTTTGGACGATCGACCCAGACATGCGCATCAAGATTTGCGCGCATGATCGTGATCTCATCTGAAATATCAAGGAGATAGAGACAATGAGCGCGGACGTGCCCGGGGCCGGGGGTCATCCAGGCAAAGTGCCGCCCTAAACGGGAATGGTCTGCGCTTTCGCGAATTTGCGCAATTTGTCGCGCAAGGATTGTCCGCCCCTCGCCTCTTCCATGAGGGATGCGACATAGTCTTCCGCCTCGGCAAGATTGGTGGCGAGCAGCATGGCTTTGACAGGACCGATCGATGCCGCCGACATCGAAAGACCGCGATAGCCCAAGGCAAGCAAGACCAAGGCTTCGAGCGGCTTGCCACCCATTTCGCCGCAAAGTGTCAATGGCGTGGCGGCTGCGCGCGCCGTGTCGGCGATCAGCTTCAAGGCGTGCAGGACCGGCGCCGAGAGGGAATCAAACCGCGCCGCGACCCGCTTGTTGTCCCGGTCGGCGGCGTAGAGATATTGGACGAGGTCATTCGAGCCGACCGAAAGAAAATCGACACGCTTGCAGGCTTCGTCAAGCTGCCAGAGCATGGAAGGCACCTCGATCATTATGCCGAGCTTGAGGGCGGAAGGCGGCGCCCGGCCATGCAAGCGCAAGTGCGCGAGTTCGTTTTCGACAAAGGATTTCGCGGTGTCGTATTCTTCGAGCGTTGCGATCATCGGAAACATGATCCGCATTTCGCGCCCCGAGCCGGCCCGCAACAAGGCGCGCAGCTGCGCGCGCAAAAGCCCGGGGCGATCGAGACCAATGCGGATGGCGCGCCAGCCAAGCGCCGGATTTTCTTCCTCGACCTTCGCCATGTAAGGCAGGACCTTGTCGGAGCCTATATCGAGGGTGCGGAACGTGATGGATTTTCCTTCAACCGAATCGAGGGCGGTCCGGTAGAGAGCCTCCTGTTCGCTCATCTTCGGCAAACGCGAGGCGAGCATGAACTGGATTTCCGTCCGGAACAGCCCGACCGATACGGCACCCGTCTCCGCGACATGCTGGAGATCGACCACCATGCCGGCGTTCATATGCAGATCGATCGCAACGCCATCCTTGGTGACAGCGGGCACGTCGCGCAATTTGTGATATTGGGCCTGCTTGCGGGCGCGAAGCCGCGCCTTTTCCGCATAGGAATGCTCGACATCCGGCGACGGCCGCAGATGAACGTCGCCGGTGAGGCCATCGACGATCAAGGCATCGCCGGGTTCAACCAAATCGACGATATTGGCGACGTCTCCGACAGCGGCGATGCCAAGCGCGCGGGCGACGATCGCGACATGGCTCAAGGCGCCGGATTCCTCGAGGACCAGGCCGCGAATCTTCGCGCGGTCATATTCCAACAGCGCGGCGGGCCCCATGGAACGCGCGACGATGACCGAATTATAGGGCAGCTCGTCATGCGCCCCCACGAATCCCTGACCAGTCAGCTGATGCAGCAACCGGTTGGCAAGATCGTCGAGATCATGCAGCCGCTCGCGTATGTAGGGCTCGGTTTGGCGCTGCAATTTGGCGCGCGTGTCGTTTTGCACGCGTTCGACCGCGGCTTCGGCAGTGAGTCCGGTCGCCACCGCCTCGCGCAGCCGGCGCAGCCAGCCGCGGTCATGCGCGAAGAGCCTGAACGTTTCCAGCACATCGCGATGTTCGCCCGGACCCATGTTGCCGCTTTCGATCAAAAGATCGAGCGAGTGCCGCATTGCGCCGATTGCGGTGTCGAGCCGTTCGATCTCCCGTTTGACGTCTTCGGCGACGAGCTGTTTGATGATAATGCGCGGCTCATGCAAAACGACATGGCCAAGCCCGACACCCTCGGCGATCGGGGTTCCCTTCAAAGCGAGCGGCCGGCGCAGTGCGATATCCCGGCCCGGCGGGGCAAGCGATTGCAATTCGCCCGAAGCGATCATCTCGGCGAGCAGCATCGCCGTTGTCTGGAGAGCCTCGATCTCCTCTTCAGGATAAGTGCGGCGCGCCTTGTTCTGGACCACCAGCACGCCAAGCGTATTGCCGCCGCGCAGGATGGGAACGCCGAGGAAAGACGAATAGATTTCCTCGCCGGTCTCCGGCCGGTACATGAACGAGGGATGCAATTGCGCGTCGGCAAGCGCTAGCGATTCGGCGGTCTCGGCAATGAGGCCGACCAGACCTTCGCCCGTGCGCAGCGTGGTCAAATGAACCGCTTCACGGTTCAAGCCTTCCGTCGCATAAAGTTCGAGCCGGCCGTCGGCGCGCAGCACATAGACCGAGCAGACCTCGGCGACCATGTTCGCCGCGATGTGGACGACGATTTTGTCGAGCCGAGCCTGCGGGCTGACCGGCTCCGCCATGACTTCGCGAAGGCGGCGCAGCAGCAGACGAGGACCGCCGAGCGTGCCAAACATGGAGGTTTCCTGTTCAGACCTCAGGTTTCACAAATCCGTCCCGGCAAGCCGGATCAGCCTCGGGCGAGGCCAGCCAATCCGGCAACCGTTCCATCGACTCCAAAGTTCCAGCGGCCGCCTCATAAACCCAAACCGGCAGCCCGGTCCCTCCGGGCGCGATCCGCCATCCCCGCCCATGCCCCAAACTCTCAGCGATTCACACGATTTTATCGCGAAACCGGCTTCCGCTCACGGGGGGATCCCCTCATCGAGCGCCCTTTCATGTATCATCAAAGCACGGAGAAGTTTTAGTCTATGATTGCTTCAAGTTCGATCGCTCATGGGCCTTATTTTTGTTTTACTCCCATGACCTCATCTATAAAGTCTGCAACTTCCCTAGATCATGCCACTGGCGTATGTTGATGCGAACCTTGATCGCGCCGCACAAAAATACGCGCGCGGACGATCGGAAGACCCGGTCCATCTTCCTAGCAAACTCCAGACCACCAAGATAAGCGAAATCTATTAGCGAGAAGGCGGACCGCTTAGGCTCAAGCTTTGTCCAAGCCATAGAGGGTATGCAACGTTCTTACCGTCAATTCCGTATAGGCAGCTTCGATCAGCACGGAGAATTTAATCTCGGAGGTCGTAATCGCCCTGATGTTGATGCCTTTTTCGGACAACGCCTTGAATGCCTTCGCGGCGATGCCGGCATGGCTGCGCATGCCAACGCCGATCGCTGAAACCTTCACGACGTCGCCCGCCCCGTGCAGACTGGAAAAACCGATCTGCGGCTGCTCCTTCAACAATATTGTTTGCGCCCGCTCGAGATCGGCGGCGGAAACCGTAAAGGTGATATCCGTCACGCCCGAATCCTCGGACGCGACCTGAATGATCATGTCCACATTGATATTGGCCTCGGCAAGCGGCATAAAAATGGCGGCGGCGATGCCCGGGCGGTCGGCGACACGGCGCAAGGTAATCTGCGCCTCGTCCCGCGAGAAAGCGATACCGGTGACCACTTGGCTTTCCACTATATCCTCCTCGCCGCAAATCAACGTGCCCTGATTGGATTGGTCCGGATCGTCGAACGATGAGCGGACGAAAGTCTTGACCTTGTGCGCCATGGCAAGTTCCACCGAGCGCACATGCAGAACCTTGGCTCCGAGCGAGGCCATTTCCAGCATTTCCTCGAAGGCGATGCGATCAAGCCGCCTGGCTTTCGGGACGATCCTCGGATCGGTGGTATAAACTCCATCGACATCGGTATAGATATCGCAGCGGTCCGCCCCGATCGCGGCGGCGACCGCCACCGCACTTGTATCGGAGCCGCCACGCCCCAGCGTGACGATCCGGCCGCTCTCCTTGTGCAGGCCTTGGAAGCCGGTGATCACCGCCACCTCTCCCCGGGCGGCGAAGCCATCGAGGATCGCCGAGGCGCCAATATGTTGAATGCGGCCCGAACCATGCTCGTTCGACGTCAATACCGGTATTTGCCAGCCTTGCCAAGAACGCGCCGGGATTCCTTGTTGCTGCAGGACGATCGCGAGGAGTCCGGCGGTCACCTGCTCGCCCGAGGCGACGACGGCGTCATATTCGCGCCGGTCGCAAAGCTTTGCGGCCTCCTCGCACCAGCCGACCAGCTCATTGGTCTTCCCGGCCATGGCGGAGACCACAACGGCAACGTCAAGGCCTGCCCGACGCTCGCGCGCGATGTGCCTTGCAACATTGCGAATGCGCTCTATGTTTGCGACCGACGTGCCGCCGAATTTCATTACAAGACGGGACATCCGGCCGAAAACGCCTCCCCTTTAGCACAGATTTTCGTTTACGAGGTCAATGACGCGAGCGTGGCGCCGCCGCGCATACATGCAAATGCCGGCACGTGAAGTCAATGGGAATTCAACCATGGTCAACCAGGAAAAGCTTCGCCACGATACGACGGTCGATCCGGAGGATGTCGCCCGTTTCAACCAGCTCAGCGCCCAATGGTGGGATCCCGACGGGCCCATGCAGGCACTGCACAAGTTCAACCCGGTCCGCGTCGCCTACCTGCGCGAGCAGCTCGCCCGGCACTTTTCGAGCGAAGGGCACGAGCGTGACTGGCGCTCGGCAAAGGCGCTCGAGGGCCTGAGGATTCTCGATATTGGCTGCGGCGCCGGTCTTCTTTCGGAGCCGCTGGCACGGCTTGGCGCCAAGGTGACCGCGGTCGATCCGGCCCCCCGCAATATCGAGGTGGCGCGCGAGCATGCCGTTAAGGCCGGTCTTTCCATTGATTACCGCCGCGCGAGCGCCGAGGCGCTCGTCGCCGAAGGCGCCGTCTTCGATGCCGTCTTGGCGATGGAAGTCGTCGAACATGTGAGCGACGTGGAAAACTTCCTTCGTCTCGCGAGCGCGATGGTGCGGTCCGGCGGCATACTTGCCGCCGCAACACTCAACCGGACCATGAAGAGCTTCGCTTTCGCGATCGTCGGCGCCGAATATATCTTGGGTTGGGTTCCACGCGGAACCCATACGTGGAGCCAATTCGTCACCCCGCAGGAACTCACCAAGGCGTTGCGCGCGGCCGGACTGCATATCAAGGATGAGACGGGGGTCATCTATGATCCGATCGCCGCGAAATGGCGGCTCTCGCATGACATGGACATCAATTACATCATTGCCGCGGTTCGCCCCTTGTGATGCTGGCCGAAGGCTTGGGGGTTATGGTTGCGTGATCCTCCTCACGACTATCTCTTCGTTTACGGGACGCTCCGCCGGGACAGCAACAGCCGCATGCACAGCTTTCTGGCGCAGTACGGTGAATATGTGGACGGCGCCACATGCCCCGGTAAACTTTATCGATTGGGCCACTACCCTGGTCTCGTTCCCTCTGATAACCTGCAAGATGTTGTTTATGGTGAAATCTACAAATTGAGTCGCCCTGATATCATCTTATCCCGTCTTGATGACTATGAAGAATGCGGGCCCAAATTTTCCAAACCAACGCTATATGAACGGCGCAAGGAGAATGTGACAACTTTAAGCGGCGGCGTGATTGCCGCATGGGTCTATGTTTACAACCGTCCGACGAAGGGGTTGCAGCTAATTGAATCGGGGGATTTTCTTAGAATAAAATAAATCCTCGAAGCGATCTGCGCATTTGGAAAAAAGCCAGACATGATCGATAAGCATTTCGTGCAACAAATGGCCAAATACAATCGCTGGCAGAACGCTAATCTATATGCCTGTGGGGACGCGCTTTCCGACGAGGACCATAAGCGCGAGCAAGGCGCCTTCTTCGGTTCCATCCACGCGACGCTCAATCACTTACTGTGGGCGGACCGCATGTGGATGCATCGTTTCGGCGGCACGCAAAAGCCACAGGGAGATCTAAAGACATCGGTCGCGCACACTCCAGATTAGCAGGATCTCAAGTACGCGCGTGAAACTTTCGACGAGGTGATTCTGCGATGGGCCGAGTCGCTTGACCCAGACTGGCTCGACGGTGAGCTGACATGGCATTCTGGCGCAGCGCAAATGGAGATCAAACGCCCGAAATGGATCCTTGTCACGCATATGTTCAACCATCAAACCCACCACCGCGGCCAGGTCCATTGCATGATCACCCAATTCGGCCTCAAGTCGCACGACACGGACCTGCTGCTCATAGTGCCCGCGGCGGCTAATCCTGTGTCCCCTTCCTGACAAAATCTGGAAGTGCGGCATTCATCGCAAACCGAACATGATCGCCGCGCGGGCGTCTATCCCGCGCCGATGCGAAGCCCCTCCACCGCCTGCGCCACACGTTCAAAAACTTCATTCCAATCGCCGCGTTCCTTCTGCCTGAAGAGACGCATCGAAGGGTACCAGGGGCTTTCCTCGCGATCGAGAAGCCAGCGCCAATCCGGCACTTGCTTTAAAAGAACGTAGACAGGCCGGCCCAGCGCTCCTGCAAGATGTGCGAGCGAGGTATCACAGGTGACAATCAAATCCAGATTTTGCATGACCGCCGCGGTATCGATGAAGGCATCCGGACCCGCATCGAAATCCTCGCCCAGCAAAGTCAATCCAGGCAAAGACTCCGCATCCGCGCAACCCGCCATTTTCTGGACGCTGATAAGACGCACGCCGCCCGTCTGAGCGAGCTTGCCGAAGCAAGCAAGCGGGATCGAACGGGCCGGATCGGCCTTGACGTTTGGATTGCCCCGCCAGCAAATGCCGATCTTGAAACTCGGCGATCCGATTCGTGCTGCCCATTTTTCCACCAAGGACGTTTCGGCGCGCACATAGGACATATTTGCGGGGATGGTGGCGAGCCTTGTTTTAAACGCGCGGGGCAGGCTCGAAAGAGCAATCTGATAATCGAAACGCTCGTTTGCATCGGCACAATCGGCGATCTTGACCTGCCCTTCAAGCCCCTTGAAGAGCCGCCGCAAGCTTTCGCGGCAGAAGAAGGTGACATTCGCACCTTGTCCGGCAAGGATGCTGAGATAGCGCGCGAATTGGATCGCATCGCCATGACCTTGTTCATCAAAGACGGCGATGCTCGAACCATGGGGAACTTCGCCTTTCCATTCCGGCACAGGATGCGTGAGCGCCTGCTTCGGCGTCCTCGCAAAAATCCAGCGGTATTCGTAAAGCTCAAGGCCCTGCTCGAAATTGCCGCGGAGGAGCAGAAGCGCCGCTTTATTGTTATTGGCATGAGCGGAGGCGGGATCACACGCCAAGGCCGCGTCGAACCCCGCCAGGGCCTCGTCGAACCGGCCCAAATATTTGAGCGCGACAGCACGGCCGCAGAGGGCTTCGAGATAATGAGGCCGCAGCGCCATGGCTTTCTCAAAAGCGGCAAGTGCGGCTTCGGGCTGTTGAAGTTTGAGAAAAAGATTGCCGCGATTGGACCAAGCTTGCGGAAATCGAGGCAGGATTTGCACGGCCTTGGCGAAGTCTGCGTCTGCCTCCTGCCATTGCCCCAGCATGAGAAATGCAGCGCCGCGATTGTTCAGAATCTCGGCCCGGTCAGGGTCGCCGGCGAGGGCGGCATTGTAGGACGCCAGAGCTTCCGACGGCCGGTCGAGATTTTGGAGAAGATTGCCGCGATCGATCAAGGCTTCGATGAAAGAAGGCCGCAGCCGCAGTGCTTCATTGATAAATTCGAGGGCGTTCGCATAGCGTCCGAGATCGCTCAGAACGAGGCCGCCGGCGCGCAGGGCTTCCGGATAGGCGGGATCGAGCCGCAAGGCCGCGTCGTAGGAAGCAATGGCCTCCGTCAGCCGCCCGCTCGCGCGCAAAAGATTGCCGCGATTGTAGAAAAGCGCCGGTTTGGCGCAGCCCGCACGCACCGCTTCGTCATAGGCGGTAAGCGCCTCCGCCGCGCGTCCGAGTTCTTGCAAAGCGAGGCCACGGTTCGCCAAAGCCTCCGCATTGGCGGGATCGATCGCCAAGGCGTGATCGAACCATTCGAGCGCCGATGGATTCTGTCTGGCGGAGAGATAAATCAATCCGACAAGGTTGCTCCGGAGTGCATTTGTCTCGGTCTTGGGCTCAAACGCACGCAGGCAGGCAAGCGCTTTGGCGCTTTTGCCACCCTCCAAAAAACCAATCGCCCGATGGATGTCCGTATCAATCGTCACATGCAAGCGCGGCCGCCTTGTTGCGGCGTTGTTCAATCGCGAATCCGCTAGAAGTGGCGCCGATTTTCATCGCCACCATCAAGAGCCGAACGGCCTTGCCCAGGGCTGGACATCATGGGTTCCTGGACCGGATATAATGACGCGTGATGAAATAGAGGCTTGGTTTAGAGCATGATCCCCAAAACTTGCATAGATTTAGGGTTCATGCTCTAGCGGCCCATGTAGTGTTCAATGGCAAGCCTATGGCCGATCTTTCCCTTACGCTCAGCCCGCAAACGCCAGCCGATCTCGGGGCGATCGAAAAGCTCGACGAGCGCGCTTTTGGGCCTGGCCGTTTTGCCCGCTCGGCCTACCGGCTGCGCGAAGGGGTGGAGCCGGAGTATAATCTCTCCTTCGTCGCGCGGGTCGGCACCTTGATGGTCGGCGCCAGCCGGGTGACACCGATTGTCTGCGGCGAGCAGTTGGCGCTGTTGCTCGGACCGGTCACGGTCGATCCGCCGTTCCGCTCCGGCGGGATCGGCGAAGCGCTGGTGGTGAAGTCGCTCGACGCCGCGCGGGCAGCGGGGCACCAACTCGTGCTGCTCGTCGGCGATATGTCCTATTATGGGAAAATGGGTTTTTTGCCGGTGCCGCCGGGCAGGCTTGTTTTCGCGGGACCCGTCGATCCGGACCGACTGCTCTATTGCGAACTCGCCGAAGGCGCCCTTGAAGGCGTCAAGGGCAAGGTGCGGCGGGCCTTGCGATAAGCTTGCGCGCCCGTTCGCACACTTTGGATACCGCAAGGCGATGCCGGATCATTGCTCCCTCGCTGGAACGTCAAAGATCAATCAAGATCCCCACACCCTGCGCCGCGCGCTCCGCTCCCGCGCCCCTCGAAGACCCAAGCCGCTGTGATGCTCCCGAGCAGGGCCGCGAGGCCCAGGAAGCCGATTGCGAGCGGCATCACGCTGACGCCCTTCACTTCGCTCGCGCCAACCCGCTTGATCGCGGCATAACCGGCGCCGCCATAGACAGGGCTCTCCCCGATCGCGGCAAGACGCGGCAGGGAGACATCGCTGTTTTCCGCATTGCCGATCCGGCGCACGGTGCCGCCGGTTGCCTCCGCAAGCGGCTTCAGCTTGTCCAGCGTCGAGACGACTTCCTGAAATTCGCGCGGATTTTCCGGGCCGACATTGGCGAGTACCGATAAATTCCCATCGCTCAACCGGTAGAGACCAAACTCGGCCGCATTCACGCTTGCCCGGGAAAGGCCGGGCTCGCCCGGCGTCAAAGTCACGCTTTCCGTGGCACCGGAGGGTGCCGTGACAACCACGGGCGGACTGTCAGGCTTGAGGCTTTGGCGCTCGATTTCGATGTCACGTCCGCGCACATTCGCCCGCAAGGCTTCCTCTTCCAATTCCGGTTCCTTCATGAGCCAATGCGCGAGCCTGCGCAAAAGATCAAGGTGCGGGCCGCCGCCTTCAAAGCCGCGCGCCCAGAGCCACATCTGATCGGAGAGAAGAAGCGCCACCCTGCCTTTGCCCTCGCGCGACAGAACGAGCAGCGGTTTTCCGGCGGCGCCGGACAAAACGCTGGAGCCGTGCATGACTTCGGCATTGACCTGGCGGAACCATTCGCTCCAGGCCGGCGGATCTTGCTCGGCCCCCGGCAAGCCGCGCGTCACCGGATGTTTGGCGCCATCCCCGGTTATCGCGGCGCGGAAGGCGTGCTCGGTCAGAGTGCCGTCGGGGCGCGCCGGCGCGATCCGCCCCAAGGGCGAGTAATAAAGCCCCTCCGGCCGGGCAAAATCGGGACCGGCCGCAAGCAGGAGGGCCCCGCCCTCGCGGACATAGCGGACGATATTGTCGAAATAAATCAGCGGCAGCACGCTCTGATTCGAGTAGCGGTCGAAGACGATGAGATCGAATTCCTTGATCTTGCGGCCGAACAGATCGCTCGTCGGGAAGGCGATCAGCGACAATTCGTTGATCGGCGTCCCATCCTGCTTCTCAGGCGGCCGCAGAATGGTGAAATGCACGAGATCGACATTGGCGTCGGACTTCAAAAGATTGCGCCACATGCGCTCGCCCGCGTGCGGCTCCCCCGA
>Ga0181535_10005555_pt1 | contig 13432 bp, 10 predicted proteins | sample PEATcosm2014_Bin_44_FD_119774 | JGI IMG/M metagenome (GOLD analysis project Ga0181535, IMG submission 119774) | Peatland microbial communities from MTU Mesocosm Facility, Houghton, MI, USA - PEATcosm2014_Bin17_30_metaG | ecosystem: Environmental > Terrestrial > Soil > Wetlands > Peat | place...
CAATCGACTGCTGGTGTACGACCTTGGTGGCGGCACGTTCGATGTCTCATTGGTGAGCCTGATCGATGGCGAAGAGATCGTGGAAGCTTCGGATGGAATTCCAAACCTGGGCGGCGACGACTTCGACGAGATTCTTGCGAACATAGCGGTTGTTCTTGCGTCGCCGCATCCTCCATTCACACCGTTTGAGCGGAGACGCCTGCTGGACGAGTGCCGCGAGAAGAAGGAGTCGTTGAACCCCAACACGCGCAGAGTGACGATTGACTTTGAGCGGGTGCGGCCTGGATTGAAAGAGGCGACCATCCCCCTGGATGTTTATTACGAGCGATGCCGTCCGCTGATTGAAGCGACCCGAGAGGTTGTCGACCGGCTGCTGAAGACCTACGCCGAAGGCGAGCTCGACACACTTTACGTAACGGGCGGAGGGTCGGAGCTGCCCGCGGTTGCACGCGTTTTGCGCGAGAGCTTTGGACGGAAGGTGCGGCGCTCGGCGTACATGCGCTCGGCGAGTGCGGTTGGATTGGCAATTCGTGCCGCTGCTGCATCGGACAAGCTGCACGACCAATTCAATCAGAATTTCGGCATCTGGCGGGAGGCAGATTCGGGCGGGAAGATCGTCTTCGACCTCATCTTTCCGCGCGGTGTGCAGTTGCCGGCTCCAGACGAGCCGCCTCTTCACTACGAGCGCGTGTATAAGCCGGCGCACAACATCGGCCACTTTCGCTATCTCGAGTGTTCGCGGCTCGACGAGGAAAGCCAGCCCGTTGGCGAGATTACCAACTGGGAGCAGATTCAATTTCCTTTCGATCCCCAACTGTGGGGACATCCGGATTTGGCGGCGGAGCCTGTGAAGCCGCTGGTGGAAGTGAATGAATTGACCGTGCGCGAAGAATACTTCTGCGATTCCGATGGCAATCTGCGCGCGAAGATTTCCGAAATGTCGACGGGCAATACGCGCGAGTATCAGATAGCGCAGTTGGCTCCCGCCTGAGGGTAACGCGCGCGAGTTTATTGGTCGGCGTCCGGCTGGTCGACGGCGCCGTTCTTCATCGCCCACTCGACGAATCCGGGCGGAGCATTCTTGACTGCCGCGATGTTGGCTCTCGAAATACTTTTAAGATGCTGCCACTGGATGTTTGCCAGATCGGCGGAACGCAGATCGGCGTCGTCGAGGACTGCGCCCGTAAAGTCGGCGGCAACAAGGCCGCTGCCGTTCAAGTCGGCATTGCGAAGATCGGCCTGGGCGAAGTTCGCGTGGTCGAGGTGCGCACCGCGGAAATTGGCCGAGTTGAGATTGGCGAGCGTGAAGTTGCAGTTGTCGATGTCGCTGTTGCGGAGGTCGGCAGAACTCAGGTTGGATCGCAGCAGATTCGCGTTGTGCAAGTGGATTCCCTGCAGAAATGCGGATGAGACGTCGACTCCGACGAGAGGAATCTTGTCTTCATTCAGTTCCTGAAGAGCCTCAATTCTGCCGCCGCTGCCGCCCTTGCCTTGCGCGGTGTTGATCACCTGCCATGCCTGGTAGTGCCGCTGCTTGATGCGGTCGCCGGACTCAGAGAAGTAGAAGATCACGGCAACCAGGACGGAAAACGAGCCGAGGTATTCGAGAACCTCGACGAAGATCCAGTTGCTCAGTGCGAAGGCTATCCACTCTCCAAGCCATTCGAGCGCGATGAAGGGAATTACCCACTTGTGAATGGAGGATCGCCTTCTTTCGTTCCACGGCAACGGGCGTCGCCTCTTTTCGCGCACAATCATCCAATTCCTCTTTCCGATTTGCTGGCGTGTTATCTCCCCGAGCAGGCGATTTTAATCTGTAAGGATTTCGATGTCACCTAGTACACTGCCGAGAACAGGAGGAATCCCCGAATGCAGACCCGGATTCAAGGCACCACCATGCCGGTGCTCGACGTGCAGCTCGACCCTAACGAGAGTGTGTTTTCAGAGAGCGGAGAGCTTTCGTGGATGACCGCATCGATCCAGATGACGACGCACACCCAGATGGGCGGCGGTGGCGGGCTTTTCGGCATCCTGAAGCGCGTGGCTGGCGGTGGAAGCATCTTCATGACCGAATACCGGGCCTATCAATACCCCGGCGAGGTTTCGTTTGCCACCAAGGTGCCGGGGCACATTGTGCCGGTCCAGGTGGGTCCGGGACAGGAATACCTGGTGCACAGGCACGGATTTTTATGCGCCACGGATCAGGTCACCATCGGCGTGGGATTTCAGCAGTCGCTCGGTGCGGGCATCTTTGGCGGCGATGGATTCCTGTTGCAGAAGCTCAGTGGGATGGGCATGGCGTGGCTCGAGCTTTCCGGCGAGTTGATCGTGAAAAACCTGGCTCCGGGCGAGATGTTGCGCGTGCATCCGGGACATGTGGGGGCATTTCAAGCATCGGTGTCATTCCAGATCACGACGGTGCCGGGCATCAAAAACATGATCTTCGGCGGGGATGGGTTATTTCTCGCTGTATTGGTGGGGCCGGGCACCGTATGGCTGCAGACATTACCCATATCGCGTCTAGCGCATCAAATCAGTGAGTACCTTCCACGTGGGGAAAACAGGCAAGTGGTTCCGGCGGCCGGCGGTGCGCTACTCGGCGGCATTGTAGGATCAATTCTCGGCGGAGACCAATAGAGCCGGGACCAGTAAGACAGGGACGAAGTTGCAGCCTCCGGCGGAATCCGCGCCGGCAAAAAAGAAAGTCGCGGATGGCTGAAATCACTGAAAATCGTCGCAGTGTTCGTGGCGACATCGTTTTCGTTTTTGCGCTTGCACTGGCGTGTTATCTCGTGTGGCTGGTTCGAGACGTGCTGGTGCTGTTGTACGTGAGCGCGCTGTTTGCGGTGATGTTTGCGCCGGTGGTCCAGTCGGTTTCCACAGTGCACGTGGGGCGATGGCGGCCATTCAAGGGCATCGCCGTATTGATACTCCCGATGGTTGCTGTGGGAGTGATCCTCGCGTTTGGTTTTTTTGCATTGCCACCCGTCGCTCGCGATCTCCAGGAGTTCTCAAAGGAGATGCCGGCCCGCACTCCTGTCCTCTTGGAGAAGCTCAACCACATTCCATTCGCGGATCACATCGATGCCGGCGATCTCGACTCGCGCATCGAGGGCTTCGCCAGCAGCGCGGCGAGTTATCTCCTCGTCTCGATCAAGAACTGGGCTGGCGCGCTCTTTAGCATCGTCATGGGCTTCATTCTGACCATCTATTTCATTCTCGAAGGCGACCATGCCTATCGGTGGTTCCTGTCTTTCTTTTCTCCTCCAAGCCGGGGACGGCTGGATCTGACGTTGCAGCGAGCAGAAGTGAGAATGGGCAAGTGGCTGCTGGGGCAGGGAAGTCTGATGCTTGTCCTCGGACTCACCAGCACGATCGTTTATCTGTCTCTCCATGTGCGGTACGCATATGCGTTGGGGGCGTTGACGGGATTGTTGAATGTGATTCCGGTCATTGGCGCGGCCGTGTGCATCGCGCTCACGCTGCTGGTGGCCGCGATTGACTCATGGGGCCGTGTAATCGGCGTAGCGATTTTCTACGCAATCTATCTGCAGGTCGAGAACTCATTTCTGGTTCCGCGCATTATGAAAAGCAGAGTCGGGTTGCCGGGACTGGCCATTTTGGTGGCCTTGCTTATTGGTTCTGCAGTGGCGGGAGTTGTGGGGGCGTTGGTCTCGGTGCCGACGGCCGTGCTGGTGACCGAATTGGTGAATGAATACCTGGTGAACAAGAGCGCGGTGTGAGGTTATTCCCAGTGGTGTAAACAACCCCTAGGGCGCGCGTTTAAGAGCGTCTTCTATTTCGCGCACCACGGATGGCCAATCGCCGAGGCTTGTTTGCCGGAAGAGACGCATCGTGGGGTACCAGGGACTGTCAGTTCGATTCAGCTGCCAGCGCCAATCGGGCGCGAACGGGAGCAGAACCCAGGTTGGAACTCCGAGTGCTCCAGCCAGGTGTGCTGTCGAGTTATCGATGGTGATGACGAGATCCATTGCCGCGACCTGCGCGGCGAAATCATCGATGTTAGAAAGCTGATCGACTTCAGGGTCGATGAGAACTGGCGCATTCGCCGCCCTTACCTGTTGTTCTAACGTGTCGGAATCTCCATATTGGAGACTCACCCATCGCAGGCCGGGCCGGGCGAAGAGTGGAGCAAGCAAGGCCAGGTCGATGGAGCGGCTGCGGCCCGTCTTTTTATTTTTGGTGTGCCATGCCAGTCCCACCAGCTTCCGGCCATCGGCGTAGCGAGCGCGGAACCGGCTTTGCGCGGATGGATCGGCGACCAGATAGGGCGATGTCGTTGCCTCGAATGCAGCGGTCGAATTGCGGAATAGACCGGGCAGACTACCGCTGGGCAAATGGGCGGCGATTTCCAATTCCGGATGACTCGCAGGATCGGCTCCGCTCACTACGTCAACATCCGAAAACGAGCGCGAGAAAAGCGGTTGGAGCCGCGGATCGCAGTCGAGCACGCAGCGGTTCCCTGTGCGCATCGTGTCTGGGATTAATCCCGCGAACATGATTTCGTCGCCGATCCCCTGCTCACCCCATATCAAGAAGCGGCCCGGAGCAATTTGCTCGCCCTTCCATAGCGGCTGCGCATAGGTTCGCATCTGAGTGTCGTAGTCTCTGGTTTGCCAACGCCGCTCGAAGTTTTTCCAGCCAGAGGCGAAATCCCCTTTCAACAGCAATGCCATCGACTCCGCTACGGCTGCCTCGGCTGAATCCGGATTCAGAGTCAGCGAGCGCCGATAGCACGCCAGACTCGAATCCACATCTCCCTGCGCCTTAAAGACGTTTCCGAGATTCAGATGAACCTCGGCCAAATCCGGCTTCAGCACCAATGCGCGTTGATAACAAGCGCCAGCCTCGGCCAGCTTGCCTTGCGCCTGCAGAACATTCCCCAAATTGGAGTGATAGGAAGCCGCATCGCCCTTGATCGCAATTGCCTTGCGAATCAACTCGACTGCAGCCTCATCGCGCCCGGTCTGGTAGGCGATCATTCCGAGCAGATGCAGTGCGTCGGGATGACGGGGATCGATGGCCAAAGCCTGCAGATAAATCCGCTCTGCCTCGCTGAATTGCCCCATCTGGTGATGACGAAGAGCCTGCTGCACCAGATCCTGAGTGATCGAGGATGAGCCGTGTGGAGCGCGTTGTCCGAATGAGTCGATCACCGTTTATTTGGGCACCGTGTATGGGTACCGTCTATTTGAAGCCCCGCATCGCAGCGTCGACGGCGACCTTCATCACACCGCAATCGGAGAGGAATCGCACCAGCCCTCCAGTCAGAGGTTCGGCGGGCCCAGAATACATTTGTGCTCGCGAGCTTCCCGCATTGCCGCACGTCCACTGTGCAGAGATACGGCGCAATGACGGAGCACCTACAACCGGTGCGTGCGGCGCGGCCGCCAATTTCATGTCGCCGGAACCTTGCGCATCGAGAACGAGCGAGGTGAGACGCCGGGCCAGGTCGAGGTTAAAGCTCTCTGTAACAAAGACCATTTTGCCGCGGGTTGTAATCACAACTGGACCCTCATCGGTGGTAAAAGCCTTCTCTTCTGTCCCGTCATTGGTGGAGCGTTGGGCGATTTCGATGGGCTTGAGGCCGGAATATTTTCGGCCGAGATCGGAAGCATAAAGGGTCGCAAAGGCCTTCGCAGAGGCGCTGCTCTTCCACGCGGAAAAATAGAGCAGAGCAATGGATTTGGTTGAAGTCTGGTCGGCAGCAGTTGCGTTGCGCAACTGACCGGCCCAATAGAGACCGCCGTCCCACGCGGGAGTGAAATCGTTTGCGGCGGTTTCGCCGCCGAAGATGCCGGCGAGGATATGCACATCGAGCTGGCCGACCTGGCCAATGTCATAGGGACGATAAAGTCCATCAACGAGCGGATGGATGTCGGGAAGCAACGGCACCACGGGGACATGCCCTTTTTCGTATTCGCGTGGATTGATAATTTCCCAGGTCGATGTTGGAGGACGATCGAGAGCGCCGCTGAAAGCCGCAGCCTGCCCCTGGTCCATCCATACATCCTGCTCAAAGCTGAGGCCCTCGTGATAGGGAAATATAAGCGATTCGGAGAGCAGCAAGGGAGCGCGGGCCAGCACAGGCGAATCTCCTGTGCCGGTCATCTGCTGCTTCATCGCGTCGACTACTTCGGGGTCCTTGAGAATACTGTGTCCTGAGGGTTTGAGCATGTTGTCAACCATGACGGCCGTTGCCTGGCCTTCGGTCACGGCTTCGCGCGCGGTGTCGAGTTCATCTTTCGCCAGATGAACGGAGTCATCGCCAGAGTTCAGGGACACGTCGGGCGGCGTCTGGTCGCTCCATTTGTCCAGGTCCACATGCTGGTCCTGCAAGGCATGCGTGAGCTCGTGCGCGAGCACCGGCTTTTGTTCGTCGACGTCGACCCAGTCAAGGAGATTTACCGTTTTCGATTTGGGGTCGTAGTAGGCCTCGATCTGCTCCTTGAGAAGCGAAAGGAGAAAAGGCTTCAGGTCGAAATCGCGGTCGAGGAGGCCGAATTTCTTCAGGACGATTTCGCTGCGCTGCATGCGCCGGGCACCTTCGTCTTCGTTGAACTTCTCACTCAGGTAGCTTTCGACGGCTGTCCGCGTGGTCATTTGCCGTTTCACTTCGCTCTTGATCGGCAGCCCGGTTTCATCCGAGGAGAACTTCAGAAGCTGATCGACGAGCGCGAAGAGCTGCTGTGCCTGCTGCGGCGTGATGTGGGTTTCTGCCTTGGTCTTGTCTTTCGCTGGGGAATTGGCGGCTGGCGGGTTGGCTGGCGTCTGAGAAGGACTGGCCGTCTGCTGTGCGATTTCCAGAGCGGCGGGAGCTGGGCGCCTATGAGTGGCTTCGGCGGAGGTTGCGAAGCAGAGCGCAACCGTCAAGCTGCAGATCCACCAGTATTTTCGAGCCGATCTTGAGCTCCATCTCATGCAGTCTCCTTTGACGGCGAATTCCGAGGGCGCGGGTACTGCCTCCCATCCCAAGGCTATAATCAGGGAGGGGCCTAACGCGAACTTTGCGAAAGAAAAGTGATTGTTGGGCCTCGGAACTACTCCCTTATGACGGAATCGGCAATTGCAACATCGGCTCTGGTCACGCCTCTCGCCGCGCAACTCAAGGCCACAGTCAAGCCGCCCAGGCTCGTAGAGCATCGATGTGTACAGACGCCACAGGAGTTGGACGCGCCCGCGACCGAAACAGCGGCACTGACTTCAGGCGTGGCGGTCCACGACCTTGGCTGGATGCGGCGCGTGGCGGTACGCGGTGAGGACCGATTTCGCTGGCTCAGCGGCATGGTTTCGAACACCGTGCAAGAGCTTGCTCCCAATGGCGGAGCCTGGAACCTGGTGCTGAATGCGCAGGGTCGCATTCAGGGCGATCTCACGACATGGCGCGACGGCGATTCGCTCGAAATGGAGATTGCCAGCGACCAATATGCGCGGTTGCTCGCGCACCTGGAACACTTCATCATCATGGACGATGTGGAGCTCGCTCCGCTCGGCCTTGAGTCGGCTGAAACAGCCTTGGGGCTTACCGGTCCGCAGGCAGGCGAGGTGCTCGAACGCATGGGCCTGCCGACGCTTCCGGAACCGATGACAGCGACACGGGTGGAGTGGAACGGCCTCGATCTCGCGATTCGACGTGGCTATGGCACGGTTGCGGAGCACTATGAGATTTGGACGCCTATCGCTGGACTCACACGACTCTGGCGGACTTCGACGACGGCGGGAGCGATCCCGGTTGGCGTCGCAAGGCTGGAAGCACTCCGCATTGCCGAGGGAATCCCGGTCTACGGTGTGGATATGATGGAGCGCGACCTGCCGCAGGAGACCTCACAGATGCGGGCGTTGCACTTCAGCAAAGGCTGTTACCTAGGACAGGAAATCGTCGAACGCATCCGTTCACGCGGAAACGTGCACAAACATCTGCGCTCGCTGGAACTCGATGGTCCGTTGCCGAGTGCTGGAACAGAGCTTCTGCTGGGCGATGTTCAGGCGGGACAGATCACGAGCGCTGCGGTATTGCCGCTTGCGGGTGGAAGCCGCACCTTTGCTCTGGGAATGATCCGCAGTGAAGCGGAAACGCGCAACGAGCCCCTCACTTATCGTGCGGGTGCGGACGCCGGTACCGCGCGGATTCTGACCACGCCCCCAAAATTCTGAATCGATTGGAAGCAGAGAGCTATGAGCGATACCCCCAAGTTTGAAGTGATCGACCGCCGCAAAATGAAGGCGGAAGAAGAGCAGGAACACGCACCGAAACAGCCAGAGCCCGCCCCAGCGCCCACTGAGGCGTCCTCGGGGCCGAGGCTGGTGGTGTCCGAGAGTAGCGCCGAATCCGCCACGCTGAAGCCAGCCGGCGCCGCCATCGAAGAAGAACCGCTGCCCGACATGCCGGATGCGCCTTCGGTGGAGGAGAGCCGTCAGCAGAAGTCGGCATACGATGCATCCGCACAACGGCTTGAAGACTTGGTTCGGGCGCAGAATCCTGGCGTGGGCGTGCAGCCGCCCGTAGGCTTCGAGCATCTTGTGCAGCAGCTCTATCTCTCCGCGATGATCCAGATGGGAGCCGGAGCGCAGGAAGGGCAGCGTCCGCGCGTCGACATCATGGGGGCGAGACAGACGATCGACATGCTGGGCGTGCTCGCAGAAAAGACGAAGGGCAACTTGTCCGAGCTAGAGGATCGCACGTTGCAGACGGCGCTCTTCGATGTGCGCATGGCGTTCCTCGAGTTGACCAACATGATTTCGCTGCAGGGTGTTCAGCCTCCGCCACCGGCGAAACGCTGATCGGCGAAATGGAAGGCTTGCTGACATTTTTGGGCACTGGAACTTCCATGGGAGTTCCAACGCTCGGGTGCACTTGCGCGGTGTGCACGTCGTCCGACCCGCACGATCGCCGCTTGCGTCCTTCCGTGCTGCTGCGCTGGCATCAGGCAGGGCTGGAACGTGTTGTGGTTATCGACACGGGACCGGACTTTCGCGAGCAGGCGTTGCGCACAGGACTGTCTCGCGTCGATGCCGTCTTTTATACGCATGGACACGCCGATCACATCCTGGGCATGGACGATCTGCGCCCGCTGAGCTTTGTGACGGCTCGCGAAGGCGGACAGCTTCCCTTGTATGCCACAGAAGAAACAGCGGAGACTCTGCGAAGAGTTTTCGATTACACATTTTCGCCTGAGGCCACGTACCCAACGCGCGCCCGCGTGCGCATTGAACCGCTGGAGGAGAAGACGACAGTGCACGGCGTCGAGTTTCTTCGCATTCCCGTGCTGCACGGGAAAATGGGAATTGTGGGATTTCGATTTGGCCAGACGGCGTATCTGACCGACGTGAGTACAATCCCGGAGACAAGCTTCGCACTGATGGAAGGGCTCGATTGCGTCATTCTTTCTGCGCTGCGCCACAAGCCGCACCCCAGCCACGCCACGCTCGATCAGGCCGTTGAGTGGGCCCGCCGCATCGGAGCGCGGCAGACATGGTTTACCCACATCGCTCACGAACTGGGCCACGCAGAGACCAACCGGACCTTGCCCGACGGCATGGCGCTGGCCTACGACGGACTGTCGTTTCCCGTGACGCTAGGCCAGAGCGCATGATCCCCATCTACCGATCGCTGGCCGAGATTCCGACGGACTTTGGATCGCACGTTGCGGCAATCGGCAACTTCGATGGGGTGCACCTCGGCCATCGCGAGATCCTTTCCGGTGCGGTTGAGGAAGCGCGGGAACGCGGTGTGCGCGCTCTGGTCATCACGTTCGATCCGCATCCTGAGCAATTCCTGCGGCCGGAAGTTGCGCCGAAAATGCTTACTCCGATCCCCGAGCGGCTGCGCCTTCTGGGGCTGACCGGTGTGGACGCGGTACTCGTGCTGCCATTCGATGCGGCGCTGGCAAATATGCGAGCCGAGGAATTTGTGCAACGGGTTCTGGTGGGGACTCTGCATGTTTGCGCGCTGCACGAGGGCGGCAATTTCCGGTTCGGCTATCGTGCTGAAGCAGGAGTTGAGGAACTGCGCGCATTCGGGGCCACGTACGGATTCGCCGTTCACGTGCATCACTCAGTTCGTGTGCATGGGCTGGAAATTTCAAGCTCGGTGGTGCGCGGGTTGGTTGCAACCGGAGATATGAAGCGCGCGCGCTGGATGCTGGGCAGACCTTTCGCAGTGCGGTCGACGCCTGCGCGCGGACGCGGCGTCGGGACACGGCTTCTGGTCCCAACGGTAAATCTTGCGGCCTATGAAGCCCTGTTGCCCGCGTTTGGCGTTTACGTCACGCAACTGACGGTTGGCGGGCGATTCTTTCAAGCGGTGACCAATGTAGGCAACCGTCCCACCTTTGAAGGTGTTGGATTTGGCGTGGAAACACACATCCTGAATTTTGAGCCGGTTGAACTCAATCAGGAGACGCAACTCGAACTTGAATTCCTGCTGCGGCTGCGTGGAGAAATGACGTGGCCTTCTCCCGAAGCGCTGAAGGCGCAGATCTTCAAGGATGTAGTGCGGGCGAAGCGGTACTTCCGCTCGCGTGCAGATGCGTGATGGGTGGAGTCTTCATTCCGGCTGTTGAAGCCACGCGAAGGGAAGCAGGCTGAGGCTGCAAGCCTGCGAGAGGAATCGGTCCCGGCTTTCGTGGAGCTGCCTCGGCCGCTTGATCCATGGGAGTATCGTGCTGGTCGGCAAGAAACTGCTCGTCGTCTTTTCCGGCAATCGCGGCGCGCATGAAGGTAATCCAGATGGGCAGAGCCGCACGAGCGCCGGTCTCTTTATCGCCCAACGATTGCCGGCTGTCGAAACCGACCCAAACTCCACAGGTGATTGTCGGCGAAAAGCCCAGGAACCATGCGTCGGTGAAGTCGCTCGTGGTGCCTGTCTTGCCCCCCAGGGGATGCTGAAGCGCTGCGACTGCGGCTCCCGTGCCATGGTCGGTGACGGCGCGAAAGAGCACCATCATGGAGCGCGCCGTCTGTTGTGAGATGACGGGGTTGATTTCCGGCCGGTCCTGCCACAGCACGATGCCGTCGGAGTTCGAGACCTTTCGGATGAGGCGCGGCGCGACGCGAATGCCGTCATTGGGAAAGACGGAGTAAGAATCGACCTGCTGTTGAAGGGTGATTTCAGCCGCACCCAGCGCCACGGGCAAATAGGCCGGAATGTCGGAAGTGACGCCGAATCGATGGACCGTTTCGATAACCTTGTGAATGCCGACCCGAGCGGCGAGTTTGACGGCCGGAATGTTGCGCGATTCCGCGAAGGCATTGAGAAGGGTCATGGGACCCTTGAAGTCGTTCTCATAGTTGTGCGGCGTGTAGCTGCCGAAGCTCACCGGTTCATCGACGACGATGTCGGTTGGTTTCGCGCCTTCCTCAAATGCAGTCGTGTAGACATAGGGTTTGAAGCTTGATCCGGTTTGCCGTTCGGCCTGCGTGGCGCGATTGAATTGAGACAGTGCGTAGTCGCGACCGCCAACCATCGCCAGCACGTCCCCGCTGGTGTTGTCCATGGCAAAGAGCGATCCCTGCGTCCCGGAATCCTGTTCAAGCGTTGCTCGGCGCGCAATTCCTTCCACCGCGTCAGTGAGGTGGATATAAATGATGTCGCCCGGTTTGACGAGCGCATCGGCGTAGCGCTCGCCTGTCCATTGCCAATCCGCGGGGAGAAGGACGACATCGCCTTCGCCAATGCGGGCATGAATCTCAAGTGGCATCACGCTGGTTACGACGGCATGCACATAGTCGCCTGGGCCGCTGGGGATGGCCCAATCCGGGTGCCTGTACTGGTCAATGGTTATGCCGTTGGCGAGGACGTTTTCGAGCTTGCCCTTCCAGCCATGGCGGCGTTCATAGGCTGCCAAGCCATCTGGCACCGCGTGGTTCGCGATTTGTTGCAGATTGAGGTCAAGAGTTGTTTCGACACGGAGACCTGCCTCATGGACTTCGTCTGAGCCGAATCGCTTTTCGAGTTCGCGCCGCACTTCTTCCTGAAACCATGGAGCGACCGAGGCGTCGGGTTGCGAGATGTGCAGACCGAGCGGCGCCTGGCGGGCTTCCTCTGCTTGCTGGTGCGTGATATCGCCGTCGGATTCCATCTCGCTGAGCACTAGATTGCGACGACGCAGAGCTTTATCCGGGTATAGCAGCGGCGAATAGGCGACCGGACCCTTGGGCAGGCCCGCAAGCAGCGCCGCCTCGGTAAGCGTCAAGTCCTTGGCGTGCTTCGAAAAGTAAAACTCCGAGGCGGCCTCAAAACCATACATGCCGCTTCCCAGGTAGATCTGATTGCCGTAGAGCGTGAAGATCTGCTGCTTGGTGAATGCGCGTTCGATCTGAATGGCGAGGTAGGCTTCTTGCAATTTGCGGGCGGCGGTACGCTCCGAGGAAAGAAAAAGATTGCGCGCCAGCTGCATGGTGAGCGTGGAAGCGCCCTGCACGCGACCGTGGCTGCGCAGGTCGTGGACCACCGCTCCGGCGATGCGCAGGACGTTGATGCCCCAGTGCGATTCGAAGCTCTTGTCCTCAATTGAAATCACGGCCTGACGAAGTACGGGCGCGAAGTCGTCGTAGCCGATGACAACGCGGCGCTCGAGTGCAAACGAACCGATAATATGGTCGTTCCGGTCATAGAGATCGGTTGTGGTGGAAGGCTGATAGCGCTCGAGATCCTGGATCTGCGGAAGGTCGACGGAATAAACCAGAGTGGCTCCGGCAAGCGCCCCGGTAACGACCGCGAGGAAAAGGAGCGTGGCAAAAGCAAATTTGCCCGCCATCTTGTGCCGCCGCACCACCGGAACCGGGTCGGGATCGAGGCGATGATACCGCCCCACACCGCGCGGTTCGTAGGTCTGTTTTGGAGTGGCAGCCAAGAGCTTCAGGCCTCGTGGGCACTCCGCAAACGTGTCGCGAACGAGTGCCGAAAACGGTTCCCGTTTCACTTGGCAGAACTTGCGCCATGAGCGCTTGCTCTTGCTGCAGCCATGCCGTCAAACGCCGGTCCGCAAATGAGAACCGGTCCAAGAAGAACCGAATCGGCAAAAATTGCTCAACAGCGATGTGACCAGGAAACCTCTACTGCTTAAGGCTAGCACGCTTCCCTTGCGCTGAACGCTGCGGATGCAGTCGCAGAACCTGCCGATGCAAGATCGGGAAAAGCGCCAGTTTCGACGTAGCGCTTACCCGTTTTTGGCTTTGAGCAACTCGAGCGCTTTGTTCAGCGGCTCGTCTTCCTTGGGCGAAGTCGTCACTCCCTCAAGATCATCCTCCGAGGCCTGGCCCACCTGCACGGTGGGAGTTACCGCATCGTCCTGGATTTTCTTGCCGTCCGGGCCTTCGAACTTGGCTACCGTCAGCAACAGGGCGCCGCCATCAGGCAGCTCGATGGTCTTTTGAACCGAGCCCTCGCCGAAGGTGCGCTCCCCCACCA
>Ga0181535_10005556_pt1 | contig 13432 bp, 11 predicted proteins | sample PEATcosm2014_Bin_44_FD_119774 | JGI IMG/M metagenome (GOLD analysis project Ga0181535, IMG submission 119774) | Peatland microbial communities from MTU Mesocosm Facility, Houghton, MI, USA - PEATcosm2014_Bin17_30_metaG | ecosystem: Environmental > Terrestrial > Soil > Wetlands > Peat | place...
AAGCGATTCAAATGGGGCGGGGCAGATTCAGTCCGGCTTGCTCGATGGCCACGTGGTCATGACGCAACAAGAGGCTGCCAAGCCTGGTGCGCAGCTTCAGGTTCCCTTGCGAGCCACGGCTGGCCACGCGGTGTACGAAGGCACGGGACAGTGGCTACACCTGACAGTGAGCCCACGCATAGAAGACGGCGGCTTGCAGCTGACGGCGGACAAGGTTGATGTAACCCGGGAAACTGGGGACGCATTTGCGCATGGCAACGTGAAAGCAACCTGGATAATCAGCGGAACCCCCGGGACCGCGTCAGGGAAGAGCGGCCAAAAAGGAGATATCGCATTGGGCGGAAAGGGGCCTGCGCATGCCATATCCAGCGAGGCACAGCTGCATCAGGCGACTGGCGAAGTCACCTTCAAGGGACATGCCCGATTGTGGCAGGAGGCAAATTCTGTCGCGGGTCCGGTGATTGTGCTCGATCGGCAAAAGCAGACGCTGGTGTCGCACAGCGCCGATCCCGCAGAGCCGGTGCGCGCAGTGCTATTGAGCGCGGGTGGCCCGCCTGGAGTGCCTGATGTGGGGAAGGATGCAACGGCGAAATCCGCAACGCCTGCAGTGATGCGCGTACGCGGGGGCGATTTGAAGTACTCCGATGCCGAGCGCAAGGCGGTGATGCATGGCGGCGCCCTGACTACGGTGATGGCCGAAACAGGCACGGCAAATTCGGCCTCAAACGAGGTTGAGTTGCTGTTGCTGCCGCCGGGGAATCACGCTGGTAGAGATGGCGGCCAAGCCCAGGTTGACCGCCTGACGGCTCGTGGCCACGTAGTGTTAAACTCCGGCGGGCGTCACGGAACCGGGGAACAACTGGTCTACACCAGCGAGACAGGGGAATACGTGCTGACCGGGACCATTGCGGCGCCGCCGCGAATGACCGATCCAACGCGGGGAAATGTGACCGGGGAAGCTTTGATTTTCCATAGCCGCGATGATAGCGTGAGCGTGGAAGGCGGCACGACCAGGACAGAAACCACGGCGCCGAAGTAAGGGCGGGAGCGAGTTCAGGAAATAGATGGAAAAACTGATTGCCGAGGGAATCGGCAAGACGTACAAGGGACGTCAGGTTGTGCGCGGTGTCGATTTGCGGATCGCCCGCGGAGAGGTTGTCGGGTTGCTGGGGCCGAACGGCGCCGGGAAGACGACCAGTTTCTACATGATCGTAGGCCTGGTTGTGCCGGAGACGGGGCGCGTGCTGGTGGACGACGCCGACATTACGCGCGTGCCCATGTACCTGCGGGCGCGCAACTTCGGCATAAGCTACCTTCCGCAGGAACCATCGGTCTTCCGCAAGCTGACGGTAGAAGAAAACATCATGGCGGTTCTTGAGGCGCAGCCATTGGGCAACCGCGAGCGGCGCACCAGAACAGAGCGGCTGATTCATCAGCTCAACCTGGGGCACATCCGCACCACACGAGGATACGCCCTGTCAGGCGGGGAACGGCGGCGCGTGGAGATTGCACGCTGCCTTTGCATCCAGCCCAGCTTCATCCTGCTTGACGAGCCCTTCAGCGGCATCGACCCTATTGCGGTGCTTGAGCTGCAAAAAATTATCTTCGAATTAAAGGCCAGCGGCATCGGAATCCTGATCACCGACCACAACGTGCGCGAGACGCTGAGTGTGACGGACCGTGCGTACATTATTGCTGAGGGGCAGATTATTTTTACTGGGACACCGCACGAGTTAGGCAACAACGTCGAGGTGCGGCGTCTGTATCTGGGGGAGGGGTTCTCGCTGGGCTGAAGCGGGGCGATGGGAAGAAATCCTGCGGAAACGATGTCCCTGGCTTTGGTTTTGTCAATGCGCAAAAGGTACTCAGCGAGGAGTAGAATTCCCGCCGGAGATTTGCGAATCTATGGTTGCTTAATCTGGAACGGGTGCTGTGAAGCGCGGGAATTAACCCGCTAGCCACATTCCTGCGCGATTACACTTGTACTAAGTCCAAACGGGGACAAGTCCCATTTATGGCGTTGCTGCAACCCAATCTGAACTTGAAAGTATCCCAGCGCCAGGTCCTGACTCCGGGCCTGATGCAGATGGTGAGCGTACTCGCGCTCAACAAGCTGGAACTGAAGGAGATGATCGATGCCGAGATGGTTGAGAATCCCGTCCTGGAAGAGATTGACGAATCAGTGCCGATGCTGGACGAGGTTGCAGGGCGCGAAGAACAGTTGGCGCGCGGCGCCGAGGAACCACCTGCTCCGCCCAAGGATTCGTTCGAGGAGATCGACTTCGGATCATACTTCCGGGACTATCTCGATCCCGGTTACCGCACACAGCCGGAATTCGACGACAGCGAGAAGCCGTCGTTCGAACATTTTCTCTCCCAACCAACGACTCTGTCCGATCACTTGGCGTGGCAACTCGGTGCTCTGACATTGGATCCCCGTCTGCACGAGGCGGCGGAGTTTGTTGTGGGCAATCTTGATGAAGGCGGTTACCTTTGCGCCAGTGAGGAAGAACTGGCGGCGGCCTTCATTCATGCGGGTGGAAGAGAAGGACCGGAAGAGCCTGGGGACGAGGCGGTCAACGCTGCACTCGATCTGATCAAGAGAGCAGTGGACCTGGTGCGGCATCTTGATCCTGCCGGAGTTGGGGCCAGGGACCTGCGCGAATGCCTGTTGATCCAGATTGCGGCGCAGCAGGACGAGTTCAACCAGTTGTATTCCAAGCATCCAGTGGAAGCCGATGAGGAAGCGCATCGGAGTTTCCGGGCCCAGGCTGAGGCGCACATTGAAGAGCGACGGCGCAGCATGGAAGTGGCTGCGTTGATTGTGGACCGGCATCTGCAGCTCTTGCAGAAACGGGATGTGAAGGACCTGGCGCGCGTGGCCCACATTACGCCTGCTGAAGCCAACGCCGGGGTGGAGTTCATTCGCACGCTCGATCCGCGGCCGGGCCGGCTGTACAACCGTGAGCAGACCAGGCTGATTGAGCCGGATGTGGTTTTTATCAAGCGCGGGGGTGAGTGGGCTGTCTCAATGAACGAGGAGGACTTGCCGAGCCTGCGTCTGAGCCAGCGGTATCGCAGGATGCTGGTGGCGGAGGGCACGGATAAAGAGGTCAAGGACTACGTGAAGGAGCGCTTCCGCTCTGCAATGCAGCTGATGCGCAACATTGCGCAGCGGAAGAGCACCATTTTGCGAACCTGCGAGGTCATCGTCCGGCGCCAACAGGATTTTCTTGACCAGGGGGTCGAGGCGCTGCGGCCGATGATGATCAAGGAAGTTGCGGAAGAGATCGGGGTTCATCCATCGACGGTGAGCCGAGCCGTGGCCAATAAGTACGCGCATACTCCTCAAGGGGTGATCGAACTGCGCTTCTTCTTCTCAGAAGGATCGAACGGGCCGGAAGGCGCCGACACGCCATTGCTGGTTCTTAAACGGAAGGTGCGCAAGCTGATCGAAGATGAGAATCCACGCCATCCGCTGACCGACGACCAGCTTGCAGCCATGCTCGGCGCGCAGGGCATCCAGCTTACCCGCCGGACTGTGGCCAAGTATCGCGAGGATATGAGCATTCCATCCACCCACCAGCGACGTAGGCGAGACGGGTAGAGAACAGGTCGCAGTGGTCAGAAACGCGCTTCACCCCCCGTCCCATCCCGAAAATGACAAATTGTTTTTGTGCACTGGTTCACTGTTCACCGATCACGGTTCACTGAAATGCTGTAGAATCCGATTTTCTCGGCACGAATCCTAAGACCGAGGGTTTGAAGAGCGGAGGCTGACCATGGAAGTGGAGTTCACCGCCAGACAAGGGAAGATATCCAGGGCATTGCGCACGCAGGCCGAGGAGGGTATGGAACGAATCGCCCGCATTCTTGGTAAAAACGCTCGGGCAAGTATCACCTTCGGGTCGCAGAGGCACCTTCAGATTGTGGAGCTTACCGTGCAGGCGCGGATGCAAACCATCGCGGCAACCGGCAAGGGCGATTCCCCGGATGCGGCGCTGCGGCAGGCGATGGACCATGCGGAGAACCAGGCGCGGCGCTATCGGGACAGGCGCCTTGATGGCAAGCGGTTGCCTAAAGGCGAAAAGGTATTGAGTGCGCCTCCGGTGGCCCGGCCCAAGGCTCGCGCCGCACTGGTAACGGCAGACAATGACGACACGACGCCCGCAACGACTCGTGCAAAGGCCCGCACATCGATCGCGGTCCATTCATTTCCCAACCGCGCTACAGTTGTGGAACCGCACATTCTCAAAAGTGGAGAAGCGGTTGTCCTGCGGCCCATGACCATTGAAGAAGCAGTGAAAGATGCGGAGTTCCGAGATCGGGACCTGCTGATCTTTCGCAGCCCCAGCGGAGACATGTTTGTGCTTCATCGTCGACGGGACGGACAAATGGAACTGGTAGAGATTCCCTGACTGCGACGAATCTCTGATTGCGTTTCAGGTGCGTGCTCGTTGATCATAGCCTGAGCGTAGTGGCGAGATTCTCCGGATGTGTTGATACTCTCAATTGCAGCCAACCCAGTTTTCATCAGGTCCCCGTGATACGGGATGTTTTCAGCTTTAGTGAATTGAGAACCAGTTTTTCACAGCGACGTTACTTCGGCGTCACTTTCCTCCCCTCAAGTGGTCAGCGGCTTGCCGCAAAAACATTTGTCTTTTCCACGCAAATGAGACATTGGACAGACTTTGGTTGCACCAGATGCCCGATTTAGGGGATGGTTACGGGGCGCTGCGCGGCATACGATTTGATATCGGGATTTTCAATTGGGCATTGCAACGGTGCCCCCTGGAAAGCGGGCTAGGGTGGGATATACATCGGGTCCTATGGAGACGAAGAGTTTGAACCTTCCTGAAAACTCGGACTCGACTCAACAGCAGGAGATTCTCGACGCGCTGCCGGTTCTCGTTTTCCTTGAGCGGGCGGGCAACATCGTGTTTGCGAATACTGAAGCGAGAGCCATGCTGGGTCTTGAAGAAGGCGAGTGGGCTGCGCGTCCGGTGGAAGACGTTTTGTGGGGACTTTATCCTGGAACGGCGGAGCCGCAGACAACGCTCAAGGGGAGCATGCGCGGCAGCCCGTTTCACGCAACTGTCCCAGCGCAAAATGGCCGCCTGCTTCCTGTCGAAGGCACTTACTGCCTGTTGAGCGCCGAGCGTCACGAAGCGGTGATCGTGGCTCACCCGTCAGGACGCGAGGCTGCTCCCAAGTCCCGGTTGATGGAAGATGTCCTCTCGAGCCTTCCCGAAGCGATTGCGATCGTCCATGATAATCATCTGCTGTACACCAATCCGGTTTTCACCAGGATGTTTGGCTATACCGCGGAAGAGGCCAGCGGTGGCAACCTGCGGGAATTGATTGTGCCGGAGACGCGGCAGAACGAATATTCGCTGTTGGAAAAGACCGTAGATCAGCACGGCCGGGCCGCACTTGAAACGGTGCGCATGAACAAGGACGGCGAACTCGTGGATGTGGCGCTGCTGGCTGGGCCGCTGCTGGTGGACGGCGCGAAGGTGGGCTACGTCTTCACGTATCGAGATATAGGCGACCGTAAGGAGACCGAAGCCAAGCTGCAGCACGACGCGATGCATGACGTGCTGACCGAGCTGCCGAATCGCGCGCTTTTTCTCGATCGCCTGACCTTGGCGCTGAGCCGGCGGTTGCGCCGCAAAGACCAGACCTGCGGCGTGTTGTTTCTGGATCTAGATCGCTTCAAAGAAATCAACGACACCATGGGCCATGCCGCAGGCGACATTGTGCTGAGGGCCGTTTCTGAACGTCTACGCGCGGCGCTTCGTCCCCAGGATTCAGCGGCGCGCCTCGGCGGGGACGAATTTGGCATCCTTGTAGAAAGCATCCCGTCGATCAGCGACCTGGACATTGTGGCCACCCGGGTGTTGACCGAGATGCAGCGACCCTTTGACGTCTTCGGAAATCCTATCCAGGTGGGCGCAAGCATCGGCGTGGCCATGGCAGGCCCCGACCACACTTCTCCGGAGCTGCTGATCCGCGATGCGGACTTTGCCATGTACAGCGCAAAGCAGGCGGGCGGCGGGCGCTACCAGATTTTCGACGTACACATGGAAGGGCATGTCTCGAACCAGCAGGAGCTTGAGCGCGAACTGCGAAGCGTGGTTGAGAATCGGCAGCTCGAAGTCTGGTTCCAGCCCATTTATAGGCTGCAAACAGGAAAGCTCGATGCATTCGAAGCTCTTTTGCGCTGGCGCCGGTCGGACGGCTCGGTCGACAGCTTCCGCGACCTGCTGCCGGTAGCCGAGGATACGGGGCTGTCCATCAGTCTGGGTGTCGATACGATAGAGACGGTGTGTCGCCAGTTGCGGAAGTGGTCTGCCGAATTGCCGCAGTCGGACGTGACGTTGACCGTGAACCTGTCGAATCGGCAGTTTTACCACCCTGACATGGTGGCCCAGGTGAAGATCGCCCTGGCAGCAACCGGCGTGGATCCTACGCGCCTTCTGTTTGAAATTCCGGAAAGTTCACTGAACGAGAACCCCGATGCGGCAGTGGCAATTTTGCAGCGCATGGTGGATTGCAATGTTCGCATCGCAGTAGATAATTTCGGTTCCAACCTTGCGCCTCTGAACTTGCTGGCGCGCCTGCCCATCGACGTTGTCAAGCTCGACCCGAGGCTTACGGTGGCCGCTACTTCGACAGGCCGGCAACTTGCGGTTTTGAGGTCGGTGATTCACCTGGGGCACACGCTGGGAATGCAGGTAATTGCACAAGGGATTGAGACCGTCGCCCAGTTGGACGCGATGTGCCGGCTTGGCTGTGAATTGGGCCAGGGACACTTCCTGTCGCAGGCGGTGGACCCGGCACGGGCGCTTCAGCTTGCAGGTTCTGGCTTTTGGGTTAAGGCGCCAACCGGCTCTTCGGTGTAGCATGTGCCCATGGCGTCTTCGCAAAGTGCCTCCGCGGTCTCGCCGCGGAGGAACACAAGACCTGAGAAAAAAATAAAGAAGCCGGCCAAGGAACTGGTGATTGTAACCGGGATCTCGGGCGCTGGCAAAGCCTCGGCGATCAAGGCGTTTGAGGACCTTGGTTTTCATGCGGTGGACAACCTGCCGCTTGAGTTGCTTCCTGATTTTGCCCGCTTGGTGCGCAAATCGGTCGAAGTGGAACGTGCGGCGATCGTGGTGGATATCCGCGAAGGTGCCACGCTGGATCGATTGCCTGAAATCCTTGAGACCGTAAAGAAACTTCTCCCCACGCGGGTTGTTTTCCTTGATGCGCAGGACGCGGTATTGGTAAGGCGCTACAGCGAGACACGCAGGCCACATCCGTTGGGGCGGTCGGACACGGTGTCGCGCTCGATCGTTGAAGAACGGCAACTGCTTGACCCCATTCGCAACGTCGCCGACACGTTGATCGATACCTCAAACTTCAATGTGCACGAGCTGCGCGCCCACATTTATGCGAGGTTTGGGAAGCAGGATGAGACCAAGCAACTGCTGGTCTCCTGCCTGAGTTTCGGCTTCAAGAACGGCGTGCCCCTTGATGCGGATATGGTTTTCGATGTGCGCTTCCTGCCCAATCCCCACTTTGTTCCTGAGTTTCGCAAGAAGACCGGACAGAACTCCAAAGTGGCGGCGTATATCCGAGGATTTCCGCAGACGGTGGAGTTTCTCGATCGCGTTACGGATCTGATGCTTTACCTGCTGCCGCACTACGTGGATGAAGGCAAGAGCTACCTGACCGTAGCCTTTGGCTGCACCGGCGGCCAGCATCGCAGCGTGATGATGGCTGAGGAGATTGGCAAGCGGCTGAAGAAGGCCGGCTACCAGGTGAAGACTCTGCATCGGGACATGCCGCGCTGATTCCAGCGAGTCTGCGAGTTGCCTCTGCGCCTAGGGATGGAGGTCGTCGAGCCATCGGAATAGCGCGTCCCCCATGTTCTTTCTGGGGTCGGGATCAGCATCGAGCCAGACCAGCATCTTCTTTGCGGTCACAGTTTTGTATGTTTCGGAAGGGTCCAGTGGGAGGCCTTTTCCAGGCTGCGCGCTTTGAAGGAACCACAATGATGGTATGCGAAGTTCCGCCGCTGCCCGGCCTCCTTCCCAATGGTCGCTTACCAGGAGGTGTGCCGGCACCAGGCGGGCGCGCGGGTCGTCGAAGATAGCATTGGCCGGCGAATCGACCGGGTCTTGCAACACGATCCCTGCCAGCTCGGGATGTCGCGCGCCAACTTCGAGCGCGAGGTTAGCGCCGAGCTCATGGCCCTCAAGAATGAGTGTGCTTGCGGCAAGGTGGCGGGTTCCTGCCAGGTACTTGATCGCCGACTCCGTGTCTTCGCGCCAGCGGGTCTCGCTGGGGTGGGCAAAGTGGCTTTGGCCGTAGCCTCGGTAGTCGAACGCAAGAATGTTGACGCCAACACCGTGCAGGGCGGCCAGCGCCTCCACTGTGTCTCCCAGGTTGCCATTTTGACCGTGCAGGTAAAGGACGGTGTAGCGCGTGAAGCGGGCTTCGGGGGCAGCTGGAATCCACCATCCCTTCAGCAGCGGCTGGCCCGCATCGGTAGTGGCGAATCCCACCGGATCGAAGGTCAAGCCGGTGCTGGCAGGGGTGCTGGTGACCGCGGTTGTTGGATGGTAGAGCAACTGCCAGCTCCCTTGCCAGAAGAGCAGGCAAAGTGCGCCCCATGCGCAAACCCCGGCGCCCACGATGGCCACACTCACAGCGATCATCAGCCAACGGCCTGAGACCGTCGGCGAAGTCGAGGCTTTGTGATGTGAAGCTTTCTTGTGCGGCATGGGCAGCTTATCTCGTGCTTCGCCGGATGCGAAGGTTTCCCTTTATGCTAACCGCATTGGCAGGTTATGATTGCGGTCGGTGTTCCACGTTTAGGAGCTTCCTACATGTCACAGTTTGTGCGGATCTGCTCAGTTTCTGAATTGCCGGTTATGGACGAGGTGAGCGAGTTTACGGTCGAGGGTCGAACACTCTGCGTGGCTCATATTGGCGGTTCCATCGCCGTGCTTGATGGCACCTGCCCGCATGAGGGAGGGCCGCTCGGGGAGGGAATCGTCGAAGATGGCCGCGTGGTGTGTCCGTGGCACGGCTATTCCTTCGATCCGCGCACGGGAGCGTCGGAGCAGGACTCCAGCCTGAAGGCGGAAGTGTTGGACTCGAAGGTGGAAGATGGCGAACTGCGCGTGACACTTTGAACGGACTTAGACGACATTCCGCACGCCGGGCAGACGGACAAGCGGGTCGGCCAGCAGCCAGGTCGCCGCGCAAGCCAGCAGGCCAACAGCCGAGAATTTGACCAGTGCCGGCGCGATCCAACCGTGCAGCAATAGGGAGACGGCCACCAGCACCGGTGGATGAATGATGTAGACCGCATAGGCGCGGCGATTCAGCCAATTCCACACCGCAGAAGGGCGATTGAACCTCTCTCGAAAGACGAGCAACCATTGGGCGATGAGACCCCAGGCGATGAAGGGTTCCCAGAAGGCGTAGAGGATGGCAGGCCAGGAGAAGCCGGTATTGACGTTCGCATGGTCGCCCGCGAATTTCCACCCTAGCGGCAGCGAGGGCCACACAACGCAGGCTGTGATGACCCATGGGCGGGCATTCTTCCAGGACAGCTGCGCCAGCCAGTTGCGGGGTCTGGCACGAATTCCGACAACGAACAGGATGACGTAAATGGCCCAATAGCCAAACAGGCTTGTCCCGATGGGAAATACCTGGCGGAGGGCCAAAGCGCCAGCACCAACAATCAGGGCGCACAGGAACCAATCCCGCCAGGAAGGCACGGGAGTTGGGGCTTGGGTGGCGATTCCAAGAGCGCCAGGCTGCGGGCCCGCCAGGCGGCGGATTAGAACGTACGAGAAGCTGAAAATGAGCAATGCCTCCGCAAACCAAAGCGGTCCGGGGCTGAACTCCTTGTGGTGCCAGATGGCGGCGAACGTAGCCCAGAAGCCGTCCCCCTCTGCGGCGGTGACCATCGCGGCGGTAAGGGGGCCAAGAAGCAATCCAAATGCAAGGATTGGGATGCCGAGGCGAATCAAGCGGTCAAGAATGAATTGCCGATAGCCTTTGCGGTCTAGAGACGCTGGCGTAAAGTAACCGGCGAGCAGGAAGAAGAAGCCCATGAAATAGGCCTGATTCGTGGTGCAAAAGAGGATGAGCGAAATGCTTGAAGGTGTGCGGGATGGCTGAACTTCATGCCAGAACCAGCCGCCAATGGCGCCGTAGGTGATCGCCGTGTGGTGCAGAATGACCAGGACGGTCATGACGCTGCGAAGACGATCAATATAAAAGTCGCGGCGAGGCATGAGACATCATACGTTGGGCCGCGAGTGTGTGCTCACAGCCCAGCGGAGTCCCAGCGAATCAGTACTTGACGATGGCGACGAAGGAGTCGGGCTTGAGGCTTGCGCCGCCGACGAGTGCTCCGTCAATTTCTTCTTCGCCGATGAGGGAGGTCGCGTTGTCCGGCTTGACGCTGCCGCCGTAGAGGATGCGCATCTTCGCGGCAACATCTGTACCCAGCAGTTTGGCAACCTCAGAGCGGATGACCTTGTGCGCGTCGACTGCGATCTCAGGCGTGGCGGTTTTGCCGGTGCCAATGGCCCACACTGGCTCATAGGCGATGACAATGGGTCCGGCGGCTTCAGCGGTAATGCCGGCAAAGGCTCCGGTAATCTGCGTTTTCAGCACGCTGGCCGTTTGTCCAGCCTCGCGCTCGGCAAGGACTTCGCCCACGCAAACCACGGGGATCACGGAATGCTTGAGAGCGGTATGAAGCTTCTTATTCACGATCTCATCGGTTTCGGCGAAGTACTGGCGACGCTCGGAGTGGCCGATCAAGGTATGCGTTCCGCCGACGGCCAGGAGCTGGCCAACAGAGGTCTCACCGGTGTACGCACCCTCCTCAGCAAAGTGCATATTCTGGCAGCCGACGGCGACATTGGAACCCTTGGCGGCAGCAACGACGGTGGGCAGCAGGACGGGCGAAGGAAACAGGGCAATCTCATCACGGGTATGCCCGGAAACAAGGGGCAGAAAGGCATCGACGAAGGCCTTCGCTTCTGCAGGGGTCTTGAACATCTTCCAATTGGCGGCAATCAGGGCTTTACGGGGCATTTTGTCAGGTTCCTCATGAAGATTTTAGTTGATGGAAATCGGGGCATGGGGTGACGGCGGGCACAGCACGAGCAGAATCAGGATTCCGGGAGTAGCTGAAGACGCGCGGCTAATCAATTGGACCGGAGGTGCGAATGGCGGATAGATCGGCGGGTACTTCACCCGCAAAGAAGGCAGCGCGATGGTCGGGATCGCCTAGGTCCATTTTGAAATGGTGCCAGTTTCCGTCCTGAAAGACCCCCATGTTCCAGGGACCGGAGACTGAATCAGAGAATTGCCAGACGATGTGGTAGCCATCCTCGTTGGTAAAGCCCTCGCCGTCAGCCTGGATGATGGCATCGCCGCGTTCCCACAAGGCCGAGCGCAATGCATGCAGGGCGTTGCTGCCATCCACTGTCTCCGATCCCTGCAGGTGCTGGAATGCGTAGACTGTTTTCACTTCTCCCAGGTAGTCGAGAAGCCATGCGACGCCGGATGCCGGCTTGCAATCCTGAAGCCCTTCGAGGAAATCGGCAATTTCGTCCTGACCGGTCGAGCCATCGAAGACCGGGTTTCGCTCGATCACCGCGACCTCGACTTCATCATTGCCGACCAGAAGGAGCGTGTCCCAATCTTCTTCGTCGCCGCTTTCAACCACAAGTTTGTAGTCGGGATGGGCATCACGGATGAGCCCGGCTAGTTCATCGAAGGCGGGAAACGCTTCATCTTTCGACAGAACCCGTGTGTAGTAGCCCACGGTGCTCCTCCTGATGAAATCTAGTTTATTCGATTAACAGAATCCCCACACCAAGCACAGGTCAGGCGCAGGGTGTGGGGCTGTTTGACTCTTTTGGATTGCCTACTTATCCGTCAATGCTTCTACGCCGGGGAGTTTCTTGCCTTCAAGGAATTCAAGGCTGGCGCCGCCGCCGGTGGAGATGTGGGTGATCTGGTCGGCTACGCCGGCCTGGTTGATGGCGCTTACCGAGTCGCCGCCGCCGATGATGGAGATGGCTGCCTTGTTGGCGGCTACTGCCCTGGCGATGGCGTTGGTGCCCACAGCAAACTTGGGAAACTCGAAAACGCCGGCCGGGCCATTCCACACGATGGTACGTGCCGTCGAAAGAACGTCTTCAATGGTGGCAATGGACTTGGGACCGATGTCCAGGCCCTGCCAGTCGTCGGGGAAGTTGATGGACGTATCCCAGGGTTGGGTCTTGGCGTCGGGGGAGAAGCTGTCGGCGAGGATGTTGTCGACGGGCAACAGCAGGTTCACTCCTTTTGTCTTGGCTTTTTCGATGGCCGCCCTGGCCATGTCGATCTTGTCCTCTTCAACAAGCGACTTGCCGGTGGTGACGCCGAGAGCGCGCTGAAAGGTGTAGGCCATGCCGCCGACGATGACCAGGGTATCCACCTTGTCGAGCAGATTGTCAATGACGTCGATCTTGCCGGAGATTTTTGAGCCGCCGATGATGGCGACGAATGGCTTCTCTGGCGATTCGAGAGCTTTGCCGAGGTAGGTAATTTCCTTTTCCATCAGCAGGCCGGCGACTGCGGGCTTGAGAAAGTGGGTAATGCCTTCAGTTGACGCATGGGCGCGATGCGCTGAGCCGAAGGCGTCGTTGACGTAAATCTCGGCCAGTGAAGCGAGAGCTTTGGAGAAGGCTGGATCGTTCGCCTCCTCTTCGGCGTGATAGCGGAGGTTCTCAAGCAGCAGCACCTGGCCAGACTCGAGCTGTCGCGCCATCTCTTCGGCTACTTCGCCAACACAGTCCGGAGAGAAAGCCACGTTGATGGATTCGCCAAGCTTCTTGTCGAGCAACTCCCGGAGGCGGATCGCTACCGGACGCAGAGAGTATTTCGGGTTCGGCTTGCCCTTTGGGCGACCCAGGTGCGAGGCCAGAATCACCTTGGCCTTGTGCTGCAGGGCATAGAGGATGGTGGGCAGCGTGGCCACAATGCGGGTATCGTCGGTGATGGTCGAGCCGTCTTCGGTCAGGGGCACGTTAAAGTCGACGCGGATAAACAACCGCTTGTTGGCCAGTTCGATGTCGCGAATCGTGAGCTTGGGCATGGTGTCTTCCTGTATTCAGTGTAGTGAGCAAGTGAAAGAGTGAACGAGTGAAGTGGTGAACAAGTGAAGATCAGGCGTTCGCTTGGTGAATGGTGGGCAGTGTTGTGACCGCAGGCGCATCAACGATTTCGGCGTCCATCTCGATTTCGATGCGCCAGGCAGGGTTGAGCAGTGCAGCAACTACAACCATGGTGGCCGCAGGACGGACTTCGCCGAGGAACTCGCCATGAACGCGGCCCACATCTTCCCAATCTTCAGCATGAGTGA
>Ga0181535_10005558_pt1 | contig 13430 bp, 11 predicted proteins | sample PEATcosm2014_Bin_44_FD_119774 | JGI IMG/M metagenome (GOLD analysis project Ga0181535, IMG submission 119774) | Peatland microbial communities from MTU Mesocosm Facility, Houghton, MI, USA - PEATcosm2014_Bin17_30_metaG | ecosystem: Environmental > Terrestrial > Soil > Wetlands > Peat | place...
CTGGGCGATAGCGAGACCAACTCGCCTGAACGACCTCTACGCAGAGCCACGTGGCGGTCCACCGGCGGTTGGTGAACCTGTGGGGATCACACTTTAGCCCTGTGACCTGGCCTTTTTGCCGAGTGGAGGTGAAGGGACTCGAACCCTCGCCCTCTGCGTTGCGAAAGTGTGGCTCGCGGTGTTTTGACCAGGGCTTTTCCTATGACCTTCCTAGTAGCAGCGTTACGATCCCCTCAGGTCCCCTCACGATCCCTCGGCTTCCCGCACGATAAAGACACGTAAAGACACGCCAGAAAGGAGTTGGGGCGTGGCCACGGGTCCGTACCCAGGTCCGGTCGGTAGGCTCTTGCAATGCGCAGCGAATGGCGCTTGTTCCTCCTTGGCGACGATCACGTTCCCCGGCGAGCAACAGGACATCACCGACCCTGAAGCGGCGGTGCTTGATACCGGCAGACGACGGAACGCCAATGTTCTGTCCGCCAGCAGGCGGTCGACGACCTGTCGGGTCACGCCCACCAGGTCACCCGCCGGGCCATCTCCTTCCCGGGTCGACGGCAGTCCTACACCTTCGGTTATGAGACCTACTTAGACCGTCTTTGATGTTCTTGGGAGTTCGCCCCAGTACAGCTGATTCAGCGTTCTACCTGCGATAACGGAGCCTCACACCTCACCTGCTCCTGCCAGGGAAGAGGCTTCTGACAGCCTGAACTGATTTCCGCGCGACTTTTGTGGGATCTCACACTGATTGACCGTTCTGGCTACTTGACCGTGCTGGCTACGATTCGCCACCGCCGGATTTCGAAGAAGCCGTACCCGATTTCGTACGGTCGCTTTCACAGACCGTCTCCCGTTCGGGCCGGGTCTGTCCTGACCGCACCCGCCGACTCCAGACCGGCGATCTGAGACTCGTCGTAACCTAGGCCTTCGAGCACCTCCCGCGTATGCTCTCCCAGTCGCGGTGCCCGGAATCGGGGTTTGGCAGGCTCAACCCCGAAGTCGGCGGGAGTGGCAATCATCATCTGGGTCCCGTGCTCGTCGGGTACCTCCACCAGCCCGCCGGCCGCCAGGAACTGCTCATCGGAGAGAAGCTCCTCGACGGTCTGTACCGGTGACCAGAAGAAGTCCGGCTCGGCGTCAAAGATCTCCGCCCACTCGAATAGAGGCCGGGTGGAAAAGATCTCGTCGAGGAGGCGCACCAGCTCAGCTCCGTTCTTGAGTCGGGCCACCGTCGTCTCGAAGCGCTCGTCGGTGAGCCAATCAGGGCGATCGACGGCCCGGGCCAGGGGCGGCCAGTGCCGTTCTCCGTCCAGGCCGACGACCCAGAAGCGCCTCCCGTCGCCGGCCGTGTAGTTGTTGACGGTCGGATTCGTCATCGTCGAGCGGCTCCCGAGCCGGATCGGCCTTCCCCACATCAGCGCCACGTTCACGTCGAATCCGATGGTGTAAACGCCTTGGCGAAGGAGGGACGCCGAGACGAGGTCGCCCACGCCCGTGCGCTCCCGGGCGACGAGCGCGGCGCAGACCATGGCCGCTCCCGTCATCGCGACCGAGTGGTCGCCCATGCCTCCGCGCTGGAAGGGAAGGTCGGCGCCGGGAGGCGTCAGGGAGGCGGCCACTCCGGACCGCGCCCAGAAAGCCGCTATGTCATACGCCGGCCGATCCGCTTCGGGACCAGTCAGGCCGTACCCACTGATGATGGCATAGACCAGTGCGGGGTTGCGATCCCTGAGGGAGACGGGATCGAGGCCGACACGTTCCAGTGCCGACAGCCGGATGTTGGTGAGGAAAACGTCGGCCCCATCGATCAGCGTGTTGCCAACCTGGCGACCCTCGGACGAGGACAGGTCCAGGACGATGCTTCGCTTGGAGCGATTGTCGAGCTCGAAGACAGGGTTGCTGGGAAGATCTCCTCCGAGCATCTTCTGGAAACCGCGTGCCGGGTCACCGCTCGGCGGTTCGATCTTGACCACGTCCGCGCCCCAATCGCTCAGGATGCCCCCGGCGGCCGGACCGGCGACCCACATGCCCAGCTCGACCACCTTCACGCCCCGTAGTGGTCCGGTGGGTTCACCTCGATTCTCCACGGCTCCTCCGGCTAGCCCGATGGTCCCATTCCACGTTCCTCACTGAGATGCTGCCTCGATTTGGACCCTAGCGGAGGGCGACTGCAGCTGTCGGGGCGTAGCGACGGAAAACGGCGACGGTCAACCCCTCACGAAAGCGCAATTACGGACACCTGTTGCTGCGGGGTCAGGTGGACGACGTTCTTCGGGTTGCAGTTCCAGATGGACTGGGTGGGCCGGGTGATCGCCTTGTCGTAGACGAACTTGTTGGGCTCGGCCTTGAGCAGGGCGAAGCACGGTGAGGGCTGGGGGTTCTCGTTGGACAAGGTCAACTGCGCCACCGGTGCCTCAATGCCTCCGGCATCCCAGTTCTTGGTGGCGGCGGCGTGGCTGAGCACGCACGACACCGTCAGGTCGGCGCCACAGGCCGAGGCGGACTTCGCCCACAAGAGCCACGACTCGGCACCCTCCTCGTCGTCGAAGTCGACGGCGTCGCCCTTGGCGTAGGTGTGCATGACGTTGACGGTCCGCGCTTCGACAGTGCGTTGAGTTCCGGCTATCGCCGCTTCGATTCCGGCGGCTATCTTCCCGTTCACAGCATTGCGCGCCTCTGGACGGTCATGGTGATGATCGGCACCGGCCCGAGGACCTCGTATGCCACGACCTCAAGCGTCATCGGGCGACGCGGCGGGATGGGGTAAAGGTCACGGGCATCGACTCGTAGCCACTGACGAAATTTGCCCGGCGGAAAGCAGGTTCTGTGTCGTCGACCAACTCGAGGTCAGGAAGCCGGGTGAGGAGACGGTTGAGAACTGTCGTGATCTCGAGCCTTGCCAGGTTGCTGCCCATGCAGACGTGGACCCCGAATCCGAAGGCGACGTGGTCGTTGGGTTCCCGGCGGATGTCGAAGGTGTCAGGGTCAGAGAAATGCCCCTCGTCGCGGTTGGCCGAAGGATAGAGCAGCAGGAGCTTCTGACCGGCTCGAATGGTCTTCCCACCGAGCTCCGTGTCCTTGGTGGCGGTCCGGGCCATGTTCTTGATCGGGCTGACCCATCGCAACATCTCCTCCGTTGCCGAGGCGACGAGGTCGCGGTCCGCGCGGAGCTGCTCCCACTGGTCCCGGTGGCTCAGCAGTTGGTAGACGCCCCCGCTGATGACGTGACGTGTCGTTTCGTCACCGCCGATCAAGATCAGTAAAGAGTCGAAGATGAGCTCGTCATCGCTCAGCTTGGCCCCGTCGACCTCGGCGTGGACGAGCGTGCTCAGCAGATCGTCGGCAGGGGATGTGCGGCGGGTCGCGATGAGCCGACGGGCGTAGGTCTCGTATTCCACAAACGCCTGGGTCATCCGCTCTGTCGAGCTCTCTCCGCCGTCGAGGCCTGACAACAGATCGTCGGACCATTGGAGAAGTGTGGGGTAGTCCAGAGGATCGACGCCGAGTGATTCGCCGATGACGATCAGAGGAACCCAGGCTGCAAGATCCCACACGAAATCGCACGCCCCGCGTTCGCAAACCCGGTCAATGAGCCGGTCCGCGATCAACTCGATACCCGCCGCACGCTGACGAACGCTCGTTGGGGAAAACGCTTTGTTTACAAGTTTGCGGCGCTGAGCATGAGCCGGGTTGTCCATGTCGATGAGCATGGGCGTCGCTCCGTTGTCCGGTCTGATGCCCTGCGCATTGGAGTAGAGCTCCGGGTTCTTGGACACCGCGTGCACGTCGTCGTATCGGGTAACCCCCCAGACCCCTCCGGCCTCGTCCCAGTGCACTGGGTCGTGCCGGCGGGCCCACGCCAGGTCGTCGAGGGGGTTCCGTCCCCAGAACTCCCCCGAAGTAAGCGGCAAGCTGCGTGCCGCGACATGTCCAGTCATCGACCCTGACTCCTTTCGACGGGTCAACCATACACAAGATGACATAATGTATGATAAAAGAGTCAACCCGGCGAGATGGCGCCGGTGGCGAGAGCGGAGGTTCCTGACTGCGATGGCCCGGCACGGTTGGCGCGGCGACCCACCAGCCAGCGAATCAGAAGCCCGCAAAAGGATCGTCGGAGCCGGGATGCGCTGCGTCGACCGCTATGGAGCAGAGAAGACCGGCTTGTCCGACGTGGCGCTGGAGCTCGGCGTCACCCGGCAGACCGTTTACCGATACTTCGCCGGCACCGATGACCTCCTGGCGGCAATCGCCCGAACCGCAGTTGGCAGCTATCTCGACCGCCTCGTGGACCATCTCTCCCCCCTCAGCGATCCTATCGATGTCGTGGTCGAGGCCTTGACATTCACGATCGAGTTCCTGCCGGAAGAGAACTACCTGGCGCTACTCCTCACGAGCGGCAGGTCTGGCCAGTTCTTCGCGGGCGTGACTGCACCATTGGCGATCGACGCCGCTCGATCGCTGCTCGAGCGAACAGCAGTCGACTGGGAGAAGCTCGGCTACGACCGATCGTTGCTCGACGAGCTTGTCGAGTTTGCACTTCGAATTCTGCAGTCGCTGGTCCTCGATCGAGGGTCCGCCAAACGGAGCCGCTCAGAATTGCACACCTTCTTGCGCCGGTGGATAGGTCCCGCCATCGTCTCTGTCGGTCACGACTCTCGGCCCATCTTGGCCGACAGCGGTCACAGCCAACGAAACGGTCAAGGAAGCGATGAACCGTTCACAAAGGGCTCTCCGTAGCCCGCCACGGACCTGGTCGGTTCCTCGGCGAGTGGAACATCTTCACCGGGCATGCTGCCTACTTGGACCCGCGGGTGGCGACCGCCGGCACTGTCTACGACCTTGCACCGCAAGTCCTTCGCCAGCTGTCGAGGATCGCCTTGGTGGCCAAGACCCACTCCCGCATCTGGGGACGGGCTTGTACCAGCGCGCGCCGAAACGCCGCTTGACATGCGCCTTGATCTGCGAGCCGAGCCCGCCGAAGCGGACCCTGTCCTCGGAGAGCAGGTGCAGGTCGTAGGCGGCGTTGGCCAGATGCATGGGGCTGCGGGGGGATGGCGGTGGACACGTTGGTCATCAGGTCGAGCGAGCACACCGGGGCGGCGGCCACCAGGGGAAAGAACAGGTCGTGCGGTTCTCGAAGCTGAAGACGCCGTCCACTCCGGTGTGCTCCAATTCCTGCGCACGCCGGGCGGCATCGACGACCGAATTGGACAGCATCACGTCAACCTTCAGCGGCGCCATGGGCGGCGATGCTCCCTAGGCGCGCGGCGGCCCGCGGTCGGCCTGATCCTCACGGGGCCGGGGACAGGGTCAGTCGCCGGTGATCTCCGTCGGCGTGATGCCCAGCCACTGCTCGAGGTTCCGGTGCATGTTGAGGATGCGGCACTCCTCCCGGGACAGCGTCATCCGGGTGAAGCCGGGTTGGTGGAGACCCCGCTGGGCCCGGGCGATGTTCCCCGCATCTTGGTTGAGGATGAGGCTGAGGCCGGGATCCTGGCCCGCGGGCAGCAGGACGTCCGTGGGGCGCGCCGCCGGGGCGCCCGGTGGCGTCCGGCGGTAGTTGATGACGTCGAGGTAGCCGTCGTCGGGAGTCGTCCCGGGCCGCGACCGCAGCACGGTCATCAGATCGGGGAAGATCACCAGGCTGACGTTGGGAAACAGGTTGTACTGCTGCATCGTCATAAGCTGGTCATTGCTGAACCGGTCATAGGACACCCCTTGCGACCGGCCGACGTCGCGCAACATGCCGGCCAGTACGTCACGCAGCGTCTCGTCGGGCGGCACGAGCGGGGCCGGCGTCGCCACATCCTTCACGCCGATCCGCGCGCCCATGATCTCCACGAAGGAACTCCACACGGCGTCAGTCGCCGGCGGGTCCCTGAAGCGGGGCGACGGCAACCCATAGCGCTGTTCCAACTTCCCGTGGTGGTGCCAGAGTCGCTGGGGACCGTTGACGTCGTCGACACTCGGGAGCAGTTCCCGATGCAGGCCCTGCACGTGGTAGGTCTCACTGAACCCGTCGCTGATGACCTTCCAGTTCCCTGGTAGCGGCACCGTCACGAGATAGTCACAGTGGTACTCGTCGAGACCGACCCACGAGATGTCCTGCGGCACACCCTCCAAGAAGGTGTCGAGCGGACCAGCGGTGCTCGACGGGTCGACGAAGACCATGGGACCCCAGGCGTCCACCGCGACCGGGAACAGCCCGTACTGCCCCGCCGGCAGCGATCCGAAACCCCGCCGCGAGGGCACCTCGCGCAGCCGACCGGAGAGATCCCACGACCAGCGATGGAAGGGGCAGCGCAACTCGGTCAGCCCAGAGGCCGCCCCCTCGCAGATGGCGCTGCCCCGGTGCCGGCAGACATTCTGGAACGCCCGCAGCACCGCGTCGTCGTCCCGCACGATGACGATTGAGTAGGGACCGCAGCGGTACTCGTAGGCGTCGCCCGGTCGGGCGACATGGTCGGTCGTACACGCCAGCTGCCACACCCGGGGCCACAGCCGCTGCAGCTCCAGGTCGGCGAACGCAGGGTCGACGTAGCGGTACGCCGGAATGGTGACAGGTTGGCGGGCACCACTGGTGATGGTGGCACCGACGGGTGCTTCATCTGTCAGTTCTCGAGCCAGTTTGACCATCTGGCTAACCCAGCGGGAGGGGTTGGCCACCCCTGATGAGTCGCCCGGGCCGGGCATCCGTGTGCTCACCGTCCTCGAAGGTGACCTCACCCGAGCAGATGGTCGCCTTCCACCCGTCGGCGCGTTGGATGAGGCGCCGCGCCCCGGCCGGCAGGTCATGCACCATTTCGGGCAGGCGGAGGTTCAGATGCTCCAGATCGACGAGGTTGAGGTCGGCCTTGAAGCCTGGGGCGAGCACACCCCTGTCCTCGAGTCCGTAGAGGTGCGCCGTATCGCGGGTCATCTTCTTGACGACGAACTCGAGCGGCAGGCCGTCGGCACGGTCCCGGGCCCAATGGGTGAGCATGTAGGTCGGCGCGCTGGCGTCACAGATGACGCCGCAGTGCGCACCGCCGTCGGACAGCCCCAGCGCGGAGTTCGGATGCAGGAGCATCTCCTTCATGTCGTCGAGACTCCCGTGGCTGTACCCGCCCAGGGTGAAGAGCACCAACTCACGACCGTCGTGACGGAGCAGGAGATCGTAGAGCACCTCCTCTTCGGGCCGTCCCTCGCGTCGGGCGATGGCCGCGACACTCATGTCCGGTGTCGGCTCGTAGTCGGGCGGCTCGCCCAGCGGGAACATGTGCGAGGTGCTCTGGCCCCCGATCATCGCCATCAGCGGATCGTCGGGGATGCTCTCGCTGAGGATGGCGCGCCGCACCTCGTCCTTGCGGAGGTGCTGGACCCGCTCGGCCAGCGGCAGATCGGCGATGGCCATGTACGTCGGCCTCTTCGAGAACGGGTGGAAGGTCTGAAAGCCCAGCAGGACGTTGAGCGCCCGGCCCGCCACCTGGGGCCGCAGGTCGGCTCCCTCGGCGTTGGCTTCGGCCGCCAGGCGCAGGATCTCGCGCCACTGGTCCGGTGCGGCGTCCACCTGAAGGAGGGCGAAGCTGATCGGACGCCCGATTGCCGCCGAGAGGCGCCGCATCAGGGCGACCTCGCGTTCGGGCGCCGCCAGGTCCTCCCCCATCGCGCCGGCCGGTGCCAGCTCGAAGACCCCGGCGCCGAGGGACTTGAGCGCCTGCCCGATCCCGAAGATCTCGTCCTCGGCGGCGAACGTACCGGGTACCGGTTCGCCGTCCACGGCGCGGTGAACGATCGTCCGCGAGGTGGAGAATCCCAACGCCCCCGCCGCGATCCCCTCCTTGACGAGCGCGGCCATGGCGGCGATGTCCTCGGGCGTCGCCGGCTCATTGCGCGAGCCCCGCTCACCCATCACATAGGCGCGTACGGCGCCGTGGGGCACCTGAGTCCCGACATCGACCACCCGGCCCATTCCTTCCAGTGCGGTCAGGTACTCGGGGAAGCTCTCCCATCCCCAGGTGATCCCCTCCGTCAGCGCGGTGCCCGGGATGTCCTCGACACCCTCCATCAGCTGGACGAGCCACTCCTGTGAGCCGGGCCGCACCGGCGCGAAGCCGACACCGCAGTTCCCCATCACGATCGTCGTCACGCCGTGCCACGAACTCGGCGTCACCAGCGGGTCCCATGTCACCTGGCCGTCGTAGTGCGTGTGCACGTCGACCACGCCCGGCGTCACGAGGAGCCCGTCCGCGTCGATGGTCCGCTGCGCCGCCGCGCTTTCGAGGTCCCCGACGGCGGTGATGATGCCGTCGTCGACTGCGACGTCCGCCATCCTCGACGCTCCCCCCGTCCCATCGACCACAGTGCCACCGCGGATAACGAGGTCGTGCATTAGTCCCTCCCTCCCTCCCTCCCTCAGGCACGCATACTGCCACGATCTCCTGGTGCACCACAAGGGTTGCAATGTGCAACCATGGGAAGGTGGCCAGACCCTCACCGCAGACCACCCGTGTGGTCGCCCTCGTCGAGATCCTCTCCGCTCGGCCGAACGAGGCACTCACCCTGGCCGACGTCACGAGACGGCTTGGCGTGAACAAGTCCACCTGCTACTCGATGCTGCAGACCTTGACCGAGGTCGGCTGGCTGTTGCGCGACCCCTTTCACAAGACGTACCGGCTGGGCCCCGCGTTGGTGGCCGTGGGGCGGGCGGCATCGTCGGGGTTCCCGGCGCTGGACTTCGTGAGGCCGGCAATGATCGAGCTCAGCCGAGGGGTCGGGTCCCACTGTGTCGCCCTGGCGGTGGCGTCCGAACACGTGACGGTGGTGGACCAGGTGCGCGATGTGCGCGCCGTGGGGGCCCCGATCGGGCACGGGTACATACCGTTGCGTCCCCCCTTTGGCGCGGCAGTCGCCGCCTGGTCCTTGCCCGAGGTGGCCCAGCGGTGGCTGAGCCTCGCCCCACCTGGTACCACGACGCGTTACACAGCCGCACTCGAGGTCGTGCGTCGCCGGGGGTTCGTCGTGGAGCTGGCCGAGCCGTCCTGGACCCCACCGACGCACGGGACCTCCCTATCCGAGGTGGTCGAGCAGCTGGCCCGGCTCCTCCCACCCGACGTCCTCCCGTTGGAGCTCGGTGCCACGCAGTCGTATGCCGTGAGCGCGATCAACGCCGCCGTCGTCGACCCTTCGGGGATGGTCGTCCTCGTCGTGTCGTTGATGGGCTTCCCCGGCCCGCTCACCGGGGCCGAGGTCGAGGCGGCGGGGAGCCGCCTCCAGTCGGCCACCGCCACGGTCACCGCGGCGCTCGCCGGGAATGGCGCCTGAACTGGCCGCGCTCGAGGGCGTGCGGACCCGTCCCAATAGCCGTGTCTATGATCGATCTCCCAGGGGAGAGAACCAGCCCAGGGGGTGCTCAAATGAATGAGCTAGTCGTCCGTGGCGGCACGGTCGTCGACGGGAGCGGGGCGGCCGGCGTGCGGGCCGACATCGGCATCGCCGACGGGCGCATTACCGAACTCGGCCACAACCTGAAGGCCGAACGCGAACTCGACGCGGGCGAGTGCATCGTCGCACCGGGGTTCATCGACATCCATACCCATTACGACGCCCAGGTCTTCTGGGACCCCGCACTCACCCCGTCGTGTTTCCACGGGGTCACGACGGTCGTGGCGGGGAACTGCGGCTTCTCCATCGCACCGACGCACGCCGCGCACCGCGACCTCATCGCCCGCACGCTGGAGAACGTCGAGGACATGGATGTCGCCACCCTGCAGGCGGGCATCCCCTGGGACTTCACGACGTTCCCCGAATACCTGGCGTCGGTCGAGCGCCGGGGTATCGGTCTCAACTTCGCTGCCTACATCGGGCACACCGCGATGCGCCTCTTCGCCATGGGCGCCGACGCTTACGAGCGCACCGCCACTCCTGAGGAGGTCAAAGAGATGCAGCAGGTCCTGGCCGGCGCGATGGCGGCGGGTGCCGCCGGCTTCGCCACGAGCTTCGCCATCCCCCACCGCGGCGTGGACGGCAAGCCGGTCCCGAGCCGCTTCGCCGATCTGCCCGAGTTCGAGGCCATGCTCGACGTGATGCACGAGGCCCGCCGCGGCGTCGTCGCCATCGCGCCGGGGACGCCATGCATGCCCCAGGACATGTACGCGTTGCAGCCACGTGCCGGCGTGCCCTTCACCTGGGGGGCACTCCTGACGTCGCCCACCGGCATGCATCAAAAGACGCTCGAGGGAAACCGCGAAGGCTGGGCCCGGGGCGCCGAAGTGTGGCCGCAGGTGACGCCGCGTCCGCTGAGCTTCCAGTTCACCCTGGACTCGCCCTACCCGCTGGCGGTGAACGAGCACTTTGCCGCCTTACAGAACGCATCGACCGACGAGCGGGCCCGTGCCTACGCCGACCCCGAGTGGCGGGCCATGGTTGTCAAAGCCTGGGAGCAGGGTGTGGCGTTCGGGGTCCGGTGGGACACCTACACCATGGGCGAGAGCACGGCGCACCCGGAACTGGTCGACCGGCGCCTCACCGACCTGGCCGCGGAGTGTGCGAAGTCGCCGTTCGACACCCTGCTCGACCTGGCCCTCGAGGAGCCCGATCTCGCGCTCCGGGTCCGTACCGTCATCGCCAACGACGACGAGGCCGAGGTCGCCAAACTGCTCGTTGAGGAGCACTGCACGATCGGACTCTCTGACGCCGGGGCCCACGCCGGGCAGCTCTGCGACGCGCCGCAGGCCACCGACCTCCTCGGGGGCTGGGTGCGCGACCGCGGGGTCCTCTCGATCGAGCAGGCGGTGCGCAAGTTGTCCGGCCAACAAGCCGATATTTTCTGCTTCACCGATCGGGGCTACCTGCGCCGCGGGGCCTGGGCCGATGTGGCGGTGTTCGACCCGGCCACCGTGGCACCCGGCCCCACCCGCCGGGTGCGCGACTTCCCGGCAGATGCCGAACGCCTCACCGCCGATCAGCCGGTAGGCATGCGCCACATTCTGGTGAACGGCACACCCATGCAGATCGACGGGGAACGAACCGGCGCCACCGGGGCCGGTCAGCTCGTGAAGCCCGGCCAAAGAGAATGAGCATCCGCACCGAAGACGCCGTCATTATTGAGGTGGCGATCAACGGAGCCAACCAGAGCGCACCGCGCCTTCCCGAGGAGATTTCAGCATGCGCTACGGCATGTTTCGACAACGGCGCGGCGATCGTGCACAACCACATCGACTTCTTCGGCGCGGGTGAGGCCGCGGCGGCCCGGTACCTCGAGGGCTGGCAGCCGGTGCTGGCCGCGCAGCCCGATGCCCTGCTCTACCCGACGATCAACGGGATCGGTGCGGTCGAGGAGCGCTACTCGCACATCGCGGCGCTGGCACGGTCGGGTGCGTTGCGCATCGGCGTCAGCGATCCCGGTTCGGTCAACCTCGGACCGCGCTTCGCCTACGTGAACTCGGGAAGCGATGTCGACTACCAGCTCGGTCTGTGCGAGGAGTTCGGACTGGTGCCGACGCTCGCCATCTTCGAGCCGGGATTCCTGCGTGCGGCGCTGTCGTACTGGCGGGCCGGCCGGCTCCCCGAGGGCACCATGATCCGCTTCTATTTCGGTGGCTCCTTGCCGGAGGCCGACGGGGGCTTCTGGTTCGGGCTGCCACCGACGCGGGCGTCACTTGACGCCTACCTCGCCATGCTCGACGGCTGTTCTCTGCCATGGTCGGTCTCGGTGCTGGGCGGCGATCTCTTTGCCTCTGAGCTCCCCCAGCTCGCGCTGGAGCGGGGTGGGCACCTCCGCGTGGGGTTGGAGGACTACGCGGGTGAGCCCGCGACGAACGAGGATCTGGTCACCGCGGCGGTGGCACTGGCCGAGAAGGCCGGACGCAAGCCGGCGTCGTGCGCCGAGACAGCCGAGATGCTCGGCCTGAAAGGAGTGGCACAATGACAACCACGCGGGTGATCTCATCCGACTCGCACGTCAACGTGCAACACGAGGACGTGAAGGCGCATCTGCCCAAGAGGCTCCACGACGAATACGACGCCGCGCTGCTCGAGGCTTACCGCACCATGCTCGGTGGGAACGCGGCGAAGGCCAACGCGGCCGGAGCCGAGATCCGGCATCCTTCGTGGGGGCGGCCCGGATATTCCGACCCTGTGGAGCGCCTGCGCGACATGGACATCGACGGTGTCGACATTGAGGTCCTCTACTGCGAGGTCAGTGCGTACCGCTACCTCTACCTCCTCGAGACGGGTGCGGCCGAGGCAACCAGTGCGTTCAACGACACATTGCACGATTTCGCGTCCGCCGATCCCAGCCGGCTGGTGGTCTCCTACCAGGTGCCCATCCACGACATGGATCTCGCCATCGCCGAAATAGAGCGCGTGGCCTCACTCGGGGGGAAATCGCTGCAGTTGCCCGTGTTCCCCTCGGAATTGGGCCAGGTCGACTATTTCGATCAGCGCTACGACCGCCTATGGGCCACCATCGCAGAGACCGGGCTGCCGGTGTGCTGCCACATCGGGCTCAACACGGCACTCAACAACCTGGCCGATCGCGACCCCACGCCGCGCCTGGCCTGGACGCTGTCGTGCATGCCGCCTTCGGCCTGTGAGGCACTCGGCATGTGGCTGCTCACCGGCATCTTCATGCGGCACCCAGAACTGAAGATCGTGTTCGTAGAGCCGGGCCTGGGATGGGTGGCATGGTACCTGTCGTTCCTCGATGACATGGTCCTGCGGCAGGGGTACGAATTCCCCGTCCTCGGCGAGGAGCTACCCAGCTACTACTACAACCGCAACATGGCGATGACGTTCATCGACGAGACCGACCCGGTACGCCACCTCCGCCATGTGCTCGGCGCTGAGAACCTCATGTGGTCGAGCGACTACCCGCACCCGGTGTCGACCTGGCCGAAGTCACTCTCGGTGATCGACGAGCTGTTCGACGGTGTTCCCGAGAACGAGCGCGACCTGATGGTCGAGCACAACGCGGCGCGCATCTGGAACCTCTAACTCCGTCGGGCCCGCCGGGCGGCGCTGCGTCGGTGTCAGCCGGCTTCCTGGCGGAAGCGGGTCGTGCGATGGACGAGGTCGGTGTCGACCTTGGGATTGACGTACTTCCCCATGAGCTCAAATGGTCTTGAGCGTCCGCTCCTTGAGCTGGCCCAACGAGACGCTGTGGGGTACCAGAACCGGTTGCCTGCTACGCGGATCTAACGAGAACACCAACAGACTCTTGCGCCAATACATGCCCAAGAGCACCGACCTCTCACGACACAGTGCTGCCGATCTGGCCCGATTTCAGCGAAGCCTCAACGGACGTCCTCGCAAGACATCATCTGGTCTCAGAGGGTCGGGATACCGTCGCGCTTCGGTCGTAGCGCTCCGATTGCCGGCGTGTTCGGAAGGTGGAGCGCGTCCACGATTCCTGGTTCAGCGGCGCACACCCAGGGGATCGCGTTGACGGC
>Ga0181535_10005562_pt1 | contig 13423 bp, 11 predicted proteins | sample PEATcosm2014_Bin_44_FD_119774 | JGI IMG/M metagenome (GOLD analysis project Ga0181535, IMG submission 119774) | Peatland microbial communities from MTU Mesocosm Facility, Houghton, MI, USA - PEATcosm2014_Bin17_30_metaG | ecosystem: Environmental > Terrestrial > Soil > Wetlands > Peat | place...
CAGGAGTTTCCTCATTTTTTTATCCGTGCCAAGCCAGCAAGAGTTGCACGGGCCAAGCATCGGGGGGTGGGGCGCAGGTCGGCGGGCTCCCTTGCGAGAGCACTTTGCGAATGCCTTCGGCGAGGGCGTAGAAGCTGAAGAGCGGGATGCCGAAGAAGCGCGCCGCGACGATCAGGAGTTTCTCCGTCAGCAGTCGGAGTTTCATTTTCTGTCCCGAGAAGGTGGTGGCAAAGTAGGCGGCCACCGCCACCAGCACCACCAGGTTCTGCAAACGCTGAGAGCTTAAAACCCGCAGATCCTCGAGGTTATAGGTCTGTTTGAGAAAGCGAAAAGTTTCCTCAATTTTCCAGCGGGTGAGATAGATTTGCACGATCCACCATAGCGATTCGGAGTCCTGCGCTCGAGCCACGAAACTGGTGATCAGCATCAAGGGTTCTCGCCCGAATCCTGCCACCACCACCAGCAACAGTTTCTCTTTCCGTCCCGGCAGCCAGATCGGTTCGGCCCCGTAATGCAGATGGTAAATTTTCTGTTGGCCGTCCTGGAAGTGAGTGACCTGGGCGGCAAAGCGCAGCCGGCAGCGTCCCGCCACTTCCGCTACCGTGCCCTTCCAATGCCGCCGGTCGATCACCGTGCGCTTTCCCGTAGAACGGATCACAAAGCGTGATCCCCGCTCCAGCAGCGCCTCGAACACGTGTCGGCGGTCGCCCCCGCGATCGATCGCCCAGATCCCTCGTCTTCCCACGAACGTCTCCACCCACTCCACGGCTCCCAGCAGTTCGGCATTTTCACCTTGAAAGTCGGGAGCTTCGGCCGAGTAGAGTTTTTGAAATAAGGGAACGATCTCACGCCCGTGCACCTCCGCCGCCGTCACTTCGCACAACCAGTAACCCTGGTGCAGTTCACCGCTGCTGCCGTCACGCACCAGGTCCAGGTATTCCATCTTCTGCGCGTACTCCTTGCGCACGTCGCTCAGGTCCAGACAGAGCACCGTTCGGGAGTTGACCCGTGGGCTGCCCATTTCCGCCAAGCGCTGCAGGAGATGCACGTCCAAAGCGGGCGAAGCGAGATTCCGCGACAAACGATCTTCGGTCTTGATGAGCGGCACCTTTTCCTGCAAACTACGACTGATGCTGCTCAGCTTCACGTCCTGAGTAGCCTGGATGCCGTACAGCATCTGGTGAACGAATTTCCGCTGCGGACGGGTCAGACCTTCGCTGACCGCCAAAGAAAACTTGCTCAGCTGGGCCTTAAGTCGAGAGCCTAGACCAGTCGCACCCATGGGGGACTCCTCCAAGGTAGTTGGGATTTTCTGCCGAAAACCACTTCTACTTTAGAGCTTGTCCCCCTCCACTTTCCAATGGAAATATCTCCTGCCGATTCTGTAAGTTAGCCTAAAAACAGGGCAAAAAATGAGGAAACTCCTGGAAAGTGCAGGGGACAAAATGACCCGAAACAGGCGCGGGGTGAGGCTAAAGGTCAGAGGATAATGCAACCAATCTTCATCCCTTAGCCTTCAGCCTTCAGCCTCTACCCTTCAGCCTTCCATCACAAGCCTGACTGCGCCGCCTGCACAGCGCAACCGCCCGACCCAAGGCCTTGCCCGTTGCCATTTCCCGTACAGGTGGTAGAACCAAGCAATCCAAAATAGATCTGGGAAGCCCCCGTTTGGTTCGATACGTTGTCGATAATGATCCCGCTCGTGCCCCCGGTCACTGCCAAAGCCTGGGTAGGCTGAGTAATGGTGCTGCCGGTGTTTTGGAAGGTCAGTGTGCTGGTGGTGTTCCAGGAATAGATGCAGGCGCCGGTGCATCCGGTCAGATCGCCGCTCGCCGACACGCTCAGGTAAATCCAATCGGTGGAGGTGCTGGAGTTATAGATTTCGGTCACAGGAGAGCAATTCGCAGCCGCATTGTTCGTCATGTTGTTTGCTATGTTGGTGGAGAAATAGAGTGTGCCGTGAGTGACCGTCGTTGAGGATTCACCGGTCTCCTCGGTGAAAGCGTTGGCGGAGATCGTTGCGTCCATCAATTTCGGGTAGCCACCAGCTCCACCGAGCCCGCAGACGTACAAATTCCCGGTAGGAGAAGTGGCTGTCGAGGAGTAATACTGGTTGTCAAACGAACCGGCATAAAGGGGATTTGAGCTGCCCGGACCGAAAACGGATTCGCCGTATTTAGTGCTTCCAGTAAAGTTGGTGGCTAATTGGAAAACACCGTTGCACGCCGCATCCGCGCCAGGAGCGCAGGGGGAGTTAGTGTTGGAGTTAAAGAGGTTCACGTCCTTTCCCACAAACACATAGACCATCTTGGCGGTGGAATCGACCAGGGGGCCTGTGACAACGCCGGGGCTGACCGCCAACGGGGTCGACTGAACCACGGTGGGAGTGCCGGTGGCGGGGATCGCATTGAGATAACCGCAACCTGGTGATGCGGTGCTGCTGCACGCGTTGCCCACAAAGACCTTTCCAGATCCCGTGCTATTGTCATAAACCGGGCTGCTCAGGGCATTTCCGCTGCTCACCGCGACCGGCCAGCAAGGCTGCGACCCGCACGTCACCAGCTCTGAGGGCACCCCTCCGAAGACGTTGATAAACTGGTGCAGTTCGCCATTGGCGTCCCCTACGTAAAGAGTGTCTGTAGAATAGTTGTAATAGGGGGAAGAATTTGTATCATTGGCGCCGCCATTAAACGCGATGCTGATCATGCAGGGCCCGGGGCAGTTAGGGTAGCTGGACGCGGAGGACGCAGTTGTCGGTTGGACGATACTGGCGCCGCTCGACGAGTACCTTAGAATGGTCAGGTAGGCAGCACCGCTTACCGTCTGGACGAACGCCAACTGGGTCCCGTCCCACGAGATCACCGGAGAGGTCACAATCTGGCCGCCGGTGTTGTATTCCCAGTAGACGGTGGGCACGCCCGTCGTGCCGCACCCAGGGCTTGCTCCGGCATAGATGTTGTTGTAGGCAACAATGCTTGGCACGGTGGTGGTGACGCCGGCGAGCCCGGTAGTATAGGCCACGTAGTCGCTGCAGCTCGGCGTGCCAGTGGCGCCGTACTTCGCCGGGTACACCCCCCCTCCCATATCGGAAGCGACCGCACCGTTGCCGCCAGCGAATGTTCCACTGTTACCCCAGGCGAAACCCGTAAAAGAACCGGCGGTAGCCGTCAAGCCGTTTCCACTGTTCACCGTTTTGTCCGAAACGATGACGTTCGCGCCGTTGGAAGTGGCGTTAAAGGTCCCGCTCAGGGTGCCGTTGGCAAGGATCGTCGACACAATATTGGCGGCCACATCCGTCGGGGAAAGATAAGTGTTACCCGACCAGTAGGGAAACAATGTGCTCGATTGTGTGCCGTCCGCACCCGCCGTGTAGGTATAGGCACCGGTGTCAAAAGGCGAGCCGCTTGTTGCGGCGGCGCCGAACCCAGTTGAACCCGTGGTTTTGGCTGTGATCGTAAACGACGCGCTGGTGCCACCGGGATTGGTAATCGTCGCCAAGCTGGTGAGATTGCTGGCGGTGACATCACTGTTACACGTATAAGTGCCTGTGTTGCCGTTCCCGGCGGTTACAAGGGCACTATACAGGTGGGAGGCGACAGTATCGGCGGTATCACCACCGGCATGGACGTAAGCGCGAACCTGACAAGTGTGGGCGGCATCGCTACCGTCGCTGCCGCCGGTAGCGACGGTTGCCGCGTCCTCAAAGATATACTCTACATTCGTTCCAGCCTCGACGATGGAAAGGTATGAGCTAGCAGGTGGCAAGATTGAACCCACGGTCAAGGCCACTTCTTCCGTCGTTGGGGCGCTGGCAGTCAAAGTGGTGCCGTTGATGACCAGTGTTGAGCTGCCGCTGATGTAGCCCGAGCCGATGTTATTCACCGTACCGGTCAGGCTCGCCGCGGCGCCCCCCATATTCATGCTCCAGTCGCGTTGTATTTTCGACTTCCGCGAGCTGGATGGTCCGCGGTCTTTCACAAGTTGGAAGGAGTCTTGCGACAGGCCCTCGGCCAAGTCCGCGCTTTCCGTGGCCTCCCTCGCTCGGGCCAGCTCATTCATCCTGGCCACATACTCGGCGGCGGGCCCTTGCGCCGGGCTGCGCCGCTTCAACTGCTGCATGATGTAGCGAGGATCGTTGACGATCCGGAGCCACTCGTCGTGCCTGCCGTTCTTGATGGCCTCTTCCTCAGTGCCGGGGTTCGAGAAAATCAGGTGGTGATGACTCCAGTCGTCCACGACGCCCTGCAACTCCACCGGGGCCTCCTGCGGCCCGTTCCTCAAGATGGGAACGTGCAGGTTATTCCCAACTACGCCCTGCTGGCCGGACATGAAAACAGTGAGGCCCGCGACCATCACCAAAACCGATGCGGCCACACACCACCGCGCACACCGAGAACTCTTGTCGCCCATAGCTTATCCCTCCACCCCACGAATGCCAAACTTTCCAGATATGCTACCACGGAAAGCAAGCGAAATCCAACAGTACGATAGTCCTGCCTCACCGGGCGGCGGTGGCGCCTACATTGTTCTTCAGTTATGCGCCACCCCGGGCGTCATTCCTTCTAAACTTGGTTCGTAAGTTATTGAAAAATATAGAAAAAGTAATGTCTAGTTTCGTTTTTCGTTGTGACGCCGAAGGCGCCATGAGTTATCCCTACAAGGTCAATTTAAACGAGAATAGCGGAAGGGTAAAGGTGGAAGGCTAAAGGGCCGAGTTGACTATGTTTGTACCTCCGCGGCAGAGTGCCCGGAAGGCGCCACGGGCTGTCTGGGCCAACCAAAAGCAGATCCTTCGCTTCGCTCAGGATGACATGTCATCCTGAGCGAAGCGAAGGATCTGCTTTTCTTTCGCGCGCCCCGAAGCAACTCACCCGTAGCAGTAGAGGGCAGGTGGCGGGCCTGCCGTACAATCGCCAATCTCCAATGAGCAATCACCCATGCCGGCGCGCCGCTACGAACTCTTGCGGTTGGAATGGCACGCGCCCTGAGTGGTCTGGACCTTGCCGCAAGTCAGCGCCTGCGTCTCGAAGACGCGCTCGTAGCGTACTGTCGGCTTGTGATAAGGCTTCCTCGGTCTCGACCGCGCTTCTGCCGAGCTGGCCATTCCGTCGGTTTTTGCTGATTCGCTCATCACAACCTCTCCAGTTCTAGGCCTTTGTTCCCCCATTGGCGAGCGCACAGATCGTTCTTCAACCATACACCGCTCTTTCCCTGACGCGGCGCTTTACTTCAGTCCTGCTTGGCTCATCTTGACCGCCGCGTGCGATGTTCCTGTCCCGTTCAGTGTACCAAAATAAATGTTGGACTCTCCGTTGGCGAAAGTGCCGGAATTATCAATGATCAAGCCGCTGGTGCCGGTGGGCGCCGCCGCCGTGGTTTGCCCGTTGCTCGTGCCTTGGCAAGTCCAGATCAGGCCGAGCCCGCCCTGGAGAGTCGTGGTCGTGTTCGAGTTGTACTTCCAAGTCAACCCTGGCAGCGACCCGCTCACGCCGACGCTGTTGCCCTGGGCCCCGGCATTGGAACCGGTGCCCGAGGCGGTGAATGTGTTGGTGCTGGAGTTGTAGGCGAGCGTTACGTTATCCGAATTGCCCACGGCCGCCGCCGCGATATTGGAGGCCAATGTGTTGGTGGACACTGCGGCGTTTCCGGACCAGTACTCAAAGTTCGGCGGGGTATTTGAGCCGTTGCTGCCCGCCGTCGAGACCGAGACCGTGATTCCCGTCGGCGTGCCGACGAGCGAGTCGGTGATTCCGGTCGATCCGGCCGCGCTGGCCGTCAACGTGATGGTTGGGCTGGTGTAGCCTTTGGTGAACCCTGCAGCCCCGGAATTGGCGATGGCAGTGTTGATGTTGCCCGATAGCGTCGTGTTTGAGGCGGTACTGGGAATTGCGAAGTTGCTGCCCGACGTCGACCCGTCGCTACCTCCCGTGGGCTGAGTTACGGAATCCTGGCCCGTGCCGGTGGTGTCGCTGATCGGGTAGAGCGAGGCCGTACCTGCGCACTTCCAGGTTGCAATGGTGACAATGCCGTTGCCGCTGCCAGTCGAGTACGAGGCGGTAGCCTCAGCGTTCGCCCCCTGTGTTGAAATAAGCGCGTAACATGGGTTTTGCGTAACCCCGCCAACGGGGGTGTTGGAACACGAAGAGGGTCCCGTGTTATTTATCGCCCGGTACAACGCCTCTGCGGCGTTATAGTGGCCTTGGTTACCGGATCCGGTAGGGTATGCCAGAATGCAATTCAACGTCGTGCCGCACCCTGATGCGCCCACACCACCCGCAGCGGGTAACTCCCATGTGTACACAACACCACCGACCGTTGTGGTTCCAGAATTGCCGTTGGAGGTGACCGTGACCGTGCCTGTATTTGCAGTCGGCACCGTGCCGTTCGTGGTGACACTCGTCGGTCCCGTACCTACCGACACCCCGGCGCCTGGCGGGATGCAATAGGTGCTGCTGGGAACGCTGATGGTAGCTATTTCCGCGACCGGCGCAGTGGCGGTGAGCGTCAGTCCCCCGACGATCACCGTGGGGGTGCCGCTTGTTACTTGAGAACCGACCGTTCCAAGGGCGGTGGCGTCAGTGATGCCATCGTTTGTCGTGACGCCACTAGTGGTGCTCCAAGAAGCGGGCGCAGTGCTGCCGCTGTTCCCACCCGTGTCTCCGCACCCGCCTGTACACTTCTGGAGGTTTCCGTTCGTGTCAACGATTTCGGCGCTTGCGGGAAAAGCGTACGACGGCATCCACGGCCCGATGGTTGGAGCGCCGCTGGTGATATTGAAGCTCATCACGCAGCCACCCGCCGTGGTGGCGCCGTTTGCACCGCAGGAATTGGCTGAAACCCCTCCGAACAACCAGTCAGTGCTCGTGGTTGTGTTGTAGTACTCGACGAGCGGCGAGCATGCAGCGGTGGTGCTGTTGGCCATCACAACCGCTGCCGTCGGCGCACTCAAGGCACCGGCGGACACGGTAATCGAGTAGAGGGTGGGATCTCCGCTCGAGTTGCCGCAAGCGTAGAGAGTTCCCGTCCCGTTGGCACTATTGTAATAGACGTTGTTAAAATCCCCGTCGTGAACGGCGACCGCTGAGCTGATGCCAATACTGGCGGTGCTGCCCGGGGCGCTGGTAATGTTTCCGGTGGCGATGCTGAACGCGGCCACTTCGGGAACGGATCCGACAAATACGTAAACCACCTTGTTGGAGCTGTCCACAATCGGAGCATCAACTATGTCAGAGCCCAGCGCGTTCGTAGTGCAAGTAACGCCGCCGGACGCGCTTCCAAGTGCGGGGCTCACTGAACAGAGATATGCTCCGTCGGACACATACACTTTCGCTGATGTCGTGTCCAGCACCGGGGAGGTGAGTTTGCCGCCGATCGAGGACACCTGCGCCGGCCACACGCTGCTGCCGGTGCTGAGAGTCTCTGCCGGTCCTGATCCGCCGAATACAGGAGCAAATTTGTGGAGGCGACCGCTGTCGTCGCCCACATAAGCGATGTCGTCCCCGTAATCGTAGAAGACCGAGGAGTACGTCACCGTGGGGCTACCGTTCAGGAGGACGGCTGTGTCCGTCGCGGTGCTGCCACTCGAGCCGGGGACCACCGGGGCGCTAATCGTGCCCTTGGTGCCGCTCCCCGCGTTCTTGAGTACGTGGAGCTTCGCGCCGGTCGACGCGCTCTCGACGTAAAGAACCTCACCGCTGACCAACCCGAGAGTAGGAGAGGTGATCACAGCTCCGGTACCCACCTCATAGGAAAAAAAGACGCTTGGAGTTCCGCTGCAGATGCCCCCGCCCCCGGAGTTAATGTATAGGTTCGACAAGCCGACAAGGTTCGGCTGCGTACCCGTGGGCGCCGCGGCCACGCCCAAGACCATATAGTCGTTGGTACAACTTGGAGTGGAGGGACTCAGAAAAATTCCCCCACTCATGCCCGCTGCAACATTGGCGGTGGACCCGCCAAGAGATTGACTCCAGTCGCGCGCCAGGGTATTCTTCTTGTCCCTCGAAGGAACAACGGGTATGGGTGTCGCTCGGCCCGAAGCCGCCTCGGCCTGCAGCGTGTCTGTGGCCCCCTGAGCCGAGGGGGTTCCCCCACCCCGCTTGATCTGTTGAAGTCTGTAGCGGGGATTGTCCACGATCCTGGACCACTCGAGAAAACGCCCTTCCGCAATCGCCTGGGTGGCCGTCCCGGGATTAGTGAAAATCAGGTGGTGGTGCGACCAGTCGTCGGGCACGCCCGTCTTTGCCGGTTCAGGCTGCTGACCGAAGACCAGAATGCCGGCGCCGATGAGGCCGAAAAAAGCCACAGCGAGCACAGACAGTCTAAAAAGAGAACGCTTCGCAGATTTCATGGTCTGTTCCTCCGATTTCTCGATGCGGGCAATATCCGCCCGCTGCGCAAGTTTCACGGTCAAGCATATTGCTGCCGAGCGGGTCGCGGGAACCAGAGTCACCCGCATCGGCAATTCACCATTCCCGGCAGATCCAGGCTCTGCTAACACTTGTTAACACGGACATCTTCTAAACCCAACGGTACGATAGTCGCAGTACCGAGTCGGCGTGGTACTTGGGTCCACCCGCGAAGCTTGCGGATCTGCCGCCCGCCGGGCCCAAGCCGTCGTGCTAAATTCTTGTGGCGCGGGCGTCCCGCCCGCTGTCGCGGGAGCGTCCCGCTCCCGCAAGCCAACCACCACGAACCCCCGCCTCGCCATTTGACGACGTTCGTGCGTGACCTCCGGCGCATCTGCCACGCCGGGTTTCGCAACTCCCTCGAATCCGCCTCTCGCGGGCAAGATGGCCCGCAGCGCCAGCACGAGGCTAGGAGAGTGTTTTTCGCGCCTTCAAGGCGGAAGGCTCCACCCAGTAAAACGCAGAACGGAGGTAGGGTCAAGTATCAAATAATTCAATAACTAATTGAAGTTATTATAAACAGTTATGATATGGTAAACACTCTCGGGCAAAACCGCGTAAAGGCCTTTTGCGCTTCTGAGGTCTCGGGACGCGACTGGCGGGGTTCAGATCCAAACGAGCGGGGGAAGGTGCGAAACAATCAAAACCGTTTACGCAAAGGCGCGAAGACTCGCAGAGCGGAAGCCGTTTCTTTCCTTTGCGGCCGTTGTGTGCTTTGCGGCTTTGCGTGAAACCGGTCAGTCCCCCTTGGATTTATTCTCAGGTCCGGACGCCCGTACCACACTGAACGAGTTGGCGTTTGATCTCGTCGCGGACGTCATTTATGCGGGGTAAATGTGTACGAGAAAAGCGGAAGGATAACGCTAGGAGGCCAAAGGATCGAGCGAAATACCATTCTCCCTTGGCGGTCGGGTTCCGCGGAAGCCCCACGAACTGTTTGCCCGTCACGCTGCCGGGATAGGTGTGACTTTCTGTGGTGGGTTAGTGAGCGGCAATCCATATGCCGCAGGACAGGGGGCCGGCCTGCAGTACAATCACCAAACCGAATTCCCTCATATCAGCGTACCTACGAAGTCTTGCGGTTGGAATGGCACGCGCTCTGAGTGGTCTGGACCTTACCGCAAGTCAGCGCCTGGGTCTCGAAGACGCGCTCGTAGCGCACCGCCGGCCTGTGATAAGTCCTCTTCGGCTTCGTCCGCGCTTCCTCCCCGCTGGCCATTCCGTTGGTCTTTGCTGATTCGCTCATCACAACCTCTCCAATTCTATCCGAGGCGGCCCGTAGCACAAGCAAAAGTCTATACGACTATTTTCGCCCACCTTCGACACGGACGGCTGCAGCAAGTAAAACGCAGAACGGACTCGATGTCAAGTACAAATCAGCGAAATAACTAAGTGACGATATTACAAACACTTATGACAATGCAAACACTCTCTGACAAGACGACTGAAAGGCCTCTTGCGCTTCTGATGGCTTGGAGGGTAGCTGGCAGAGTTCATATGCAAGCAGGCGCGGCATCAGTGCCACATGAAGCAAATAGTCGGATGCCAGATAGCAGGGTTTGTAAAATCAAAGATCAAAGAATACTCAGGGCGGGCGGGACGCCCGCACCATTTCGCTCCGAAGTCGCGATCCCCGCCAGGACGACAAACCAGGCCGCGGCGTGTAATCGGCGCTGGCATACTGCACACCGCGATCGGAGTGATGCACCAGTTCCGCATTACGGGATCGCCGTTTCGCCAACGCCCTGTGCAAGGCCTGAAGCGTCAGCGCGGCTTCCAGGGTGCGGTCCAGTGCCCAGCCGATCACGCGCCGTGAAAACGCGCCCAGGATCACCGCCAAGTAGACAAACTCCATCTCCAGGCGGATGTAAGCGATGTCGGCCACCCAGAGCTGATCGAGACCGCTCAGCCTCAGGGTGCGGGCCACATTGGGATACACCGGCAGGCCGTGCCCGGGGTCGGTCGTGACCACGAACTTCCGCCGCCGCAGGCGCAGCAGATTGTCCTGGCGCATCAGACGGTAGACGCGTTTGTGATTCACCGCCCAGCCGCGCCGCCGGAGTTCCGCGGTCATCCGCGGCCACCCGTAACTGGGAAACTCCAGCGCGACCCGTTGCAGGGCGTCACGAAGTTTCATGTTTCGATCCGGCCCCGGCGGGTTGGGGGGAAAGCGATAGAACCCCGACCGGCTTACTCCCGCCAAGGCGCACATCCGTTCCACCGTCAAGGCTGCTCCCCCCTCCCTTGGGCCTTGGATCTGCTCGTAGACAGCGGCTTTCCAGCCAGTGCCTGCAGTTTCCGCTGCTCGTCGATGCGCTGCAAGCACCCCTTCAAGAAATCAATCTCCAACGCCTGCTGGCCAATCTTGCGCTCCAGTTGCGCGACCTGGCCCTCCTCCCAGCGCCGTTTCCCTAGGCCCGGAAACACATTGCCGGGCCCTTGCCGAAACTCCCGCTGCCAGCGATGAAGCAAGCTGGGGTTCACTTCAAACGCTCGTGCCACTTCCGCCAGCCGCGCCCCCATCTCCAACCGCTGGATCGCTGCCAGCTTGAACTCCTTGGTGAACTGCCGTGGAGACGAACCCATGACTCAATCCTCCCTTTAATGGCATTTTCATACCATTTGCTGAATTTTGAGTCTTAACTGTTTGTCTCAAAAATGGGGACAAGTCCAGGCCGCATGGCAGAAGTAAAGCCTAAGGGACGGCCTTGAATCATTCCCGAGCCTGCAATGGCCATCATGCGGGAGGGGTCCCAGGAAGCGAAGGGAAGCGATGACCGGCCAAGCGGCGAGCCCAAGAACTTGCCGGCCGAGAGTGCCGTTGTGTCTGTGGGAAGCATCCTTTCAAGATGGAGGACAGAATGAATCTCAAGAAAGCCTGTTTCCTTAGCCTGTCAATCGCCTGCCTGCTTGCCTCCCTGGCCTATGGGCGCAAGCACCACACCACCATTACCTGGGACAGGAGCGCCAGCCCGGAGGTCGTAGGCTACAACATCTATCGTGGCGATGACTCGAGGAAAGAGAATCCTTTGCCGGTGGCGCAGCTGGCGTCGTCGGAATGCTGCAAGAAAGCAGCGCGAAGGTGCAAGTGGGACGACTATGACGTCGTGCCCCGGGCCAGGCATTGCTATGTGGTCAAGGCGGTGCTGAAAGACGGCAAGGTCTTGGACCCTGCCTCCGCGGAGGCGTGCGCCGTCACGCCGTGAGCCTGCGGCCCGGCGGTAGGCCGGTGACGGCGCCGAGCGGCAAGCCGGTAACCGTCCAGTTTGACCTCCGCACGCTGGGCGGACCGTGGAGAATGTATCGGACAAATTGTCCTTGTCTTTTGTTTTCATAGACATTCTCGCTTTGTTCCGTCGAATTCGAGTCAAGTAGTTGAGAGTCGAGAGTTTAGAGTCGAAGAGTGACAACCCGTAGGCATCTCCTCGCCAGTCATCTTGAGTTGGCTTCACAACTCCTCGACTTCTCAACTCCTCAACTCCTCGACTGTTTGTTTTCATAGACATTCTCGCTTTGTTCGGCGAGAAACCTGTCTCAACGATCAGCTTTCACCTCCAACCGTGCCATTCCCGGATGGTGCAGACCCCGCCGTGGGGGTCTGCGATGTCCCGAAGGGACAGGTCAGGGCGATCGGCACAATCTGACCGAACTGCGCCTGCGACGCATCGCAGACGTTCAAAGGCAACGTCTGCGCCAGCCTCCCACCACCCCCAAACCCTCCTCGTCTGAGGAGGGGAGCCCGCAATTCCCCTCCTTAAATAAGGAGGGGTCAGGGGCGGTTGCCAGTTCTAGCCTATAAGCTTAGGTTCTCGTTTGGCAAGGAATTTCCCTGCAGTGGAGTATTTGCGCGCCCCAACGGCGTCTTTGGAGGGCTGGCGCGGACACCAGCATGTTGGAGAAGAACCTGGCACGCTTGACTCCCCCTGCCCTCTCCGGCACCCTGGCATTCGGAGTAAGGAGGTTCCTGGTGACTGTCCATCTCCCCCCACGGATCGAGCGCATCGTCGAAGATGCCGTCCGCTCGGGCGAATACCGCTCTGCCGAAGAGGTGCTTTCGGAAGCCGTCTCCGTGTGGCAGGCGCGGCACACGCCGGCTGAGCCGGGTCAAGATGACCGGTAAGCGGCCATTGAGCGGCTCAAGAACTTCGGCAAGACACACTACCTTTCCCTCGGCGGCATCACCATCAAGATCCTGTCCCCTCCTCTCCCGTCATTTGGGGATTGCTCCCCGTATCCTTTTCGGGTACGATTGACCCCAAAATGGGTACAGCTAGTACGCTTTCGGATACGCTTTTTGGGCGCACGCGCGGTGCGGTGTTGGCAGTTCTGTTTGGTCACGTCGGCGAGTCCTACTATTTAAGGCAGCTTGCTCGTATGACAGGGATTGCGCTCGGGCCCGTGCAGCGTGAACTGCGCCAGTTGGTCGACGCAGGTCTGGTGATTAGAAAGACTCTGGGAACCCATACCCTCTATAGCGCCAACGAGGCCAGTCCGGTCTTTGCCGAGATGCGCAACCTGGTGGCGAAGACAGTTGGGATCCACGACGTCCTTCTGGCGGCGCTCAATCCCCTCGAAAAGGAAATCAATCTTGCTTTTGTTTACGGTTCGGTGGGGGGTTCCCGTGAGAGCCCTCAGAGCGACGTCGATTTGATGATTGTGGGCAGGGTGAACTTCGCGGATGTGGTGGAGCGAATCGCAGACGCGCAGAAAACGCTGAACCGCGAGATCAACCCTACGGTCTATACGGTCAACGAATTCACAAGCAGGGTACGCGGAAACTTCCTAAAAACTGTACTCGGCGAGAGAAATCTCTTTCTCATCGGAGATGAGAATGTCCTTAGAGAACTGGGGCATCAATAAACGGCTTGAGAGGCTTGAGTCTGAAAGAAACGGTACCTGGAAGCTGTGAAAGAATCTCCGGCCGAGAGGTAGCGGCGGGTTTACCCCGCCATATCTCCAGCGTTTTCAGAACCGCGATGGCGGGATAAACCCGCCGCTACGATTTTTTCACAGCTTCC
>Ga0181535_10005566_pt1 | contig 13411 bp, 15 predicted proteins | sample PEATcosm2014_Bin_44_FD_119774 | JGI IMG/M metagenome (GOLD analysis project Ga0181535, IMG submission 119774) | Peatland microbial communities from MTU Mesocosm Facility, Houghton, MI, USA - PEATcosm2014_Bin17_30_metaG | ecosystem: Environmental > Terrestrial > Soil > Wetlands > Peat | place...
CGTCGGCGGGACGCGAAATCACATGAGGCGTGTTGTTCACTGCCTCATCGGGATTGGGCTGGGGCAAGTCGGCGAGAGTAATCTTGCGGCGTACCCCGGGCTGCTGCTGATTCCAATCGGCGAGTGCGGACTGGCCGGTGATGGTCTGCTGCGCCGGCAGCGTCGCAGGAATAAGCACGGCTGCGACGGCGAAAACAACGGTGGACAAAGATCGCATACTTAAGCTCCTCAAGTTTGGAAATATCAAGCTCTTAATCGCGCTCAATGTTCCAGGGGATATTGCCGGGCGCGGCGGCTACGCGCTCCTTACATATTTTGATGACACTCGCTACGCGACTCCTTCCCGGGCGCCTTTCCAAAGGTCAATCGAGCCATCTTGCGCGTAGCGATCAATCTCCGCGAGCTCTTCATCCGTGAACTGGAGCTGTTTCAGCGCGTCGAGCGAGTTATCCAGCTGCTCCACGTTACGCGCTCCGATCAGTGCGGATGTTACTCTTTTGTCGCGCAAGACCCATGCGATCGCCATCTGGGCCAACGATTGTCCACGGCCTTGGGCAATCTCGTTGAGAGCCCGTACACGCTTAAGATTGTCGTCGCTCAGGAACTCCTTCTGAAACCAGACGCCATCATTCGCGCGCGAACTCTCGGGCACCCCGTTTAGATACTTATTCGTCAGCAGTCCCTGGCCCAGCGCAGAGAATGCAATGCAGCCGACACCGAGTTCCTCCAGCGTGCCGAGGAGTTCTTTCTCCACCCATCGATTCAGCATCGAATAGGATGGCTGATGGATCAGCAGCGGGACGCCTTCTTTCTTCAGGATCGCCGCCGCATCGCGCGTCCGCTCGGGACTATACGAAGAAATGCCGACGTACATAGCCTTGCCCTGTCGCACCGCCTGTACCAGCGCACCCATCGTTTCTTCCAGCGGAACATCGATGGTCGGCCGGTGGGAGTAAAAAATGTCGACGTACTCGAGTCCCATGCGCGCCAGGCTTTCGTTCAAGGACGCAAGCATGTATTTGCGCGAGCCGCCCAAGCCATAGGGCCCGGGCCACATATCCCACCCCGCTTTTGTCGAAATCAAAAGCTCGTTTCGGTGGCTGCGAAAATCTTTCCGCAGAATCTCTCCGAAGTTCTCCTCGGCGGAGCCGTAGGGCGGCCCGTAGTTATTCGCCAGATCGAAGTGTGTTACGCCACGATCGAAAGCGCGCCGAATCACCGCCCGGCCCGTTTCGAAGACGTTGACGCCTCCGAAGTTTTGCCATAATCCAAGCGAAATCGGGGGCAGAACGATCCCCGACTGTCCGACCCGCCTGAATTGAGCACCGTCGTACCGCTTTGCATCCGCTACATAAGTCATCTGCGTAAACCTTCCCTTTTTAGATTTCGCGCATTAACTGCTTCAACTTGGTACGCGCCCTTGAGACATTGGCCTTGACTGTTCCTTGAGAGACTCCCAAAATGGTCGCCACTTCGCTCGTGGTCATACCCTCCAGGCCGCGCAGCTGAATCGTCGCGCGTAACGTGGGTGATAGCTCAGCTACGAACTCGAGAAAGTGCTCATGCAATTCCGACCACATGCACTCGTTTTCAGGACTTGGACTGGCGCCTGCCAATCTGTCTGACAAGCAATGGTTCTGCTCTTCATCCAATCGTTCATCCAAAGAGACCTGAGGTTTGCGCTGCCTTCTGCGTAACTGCGACAGAGCGCTGTTGGTGACGATGGAGATGAGCCAGGTCGCCATCGTCGCCGTCCCCTTGAACTGATCAAGGTGCTTGTAAGCGGACAGCAAGGCATCCTGCACCGCATCTTCCGCGTCATGCGGGTCACCCACGTAACGATAGGCCCTTCTATAGAGGGAGGGGAGACACTGCGAGACAACGTCCTCAAATTCACCTGAACTCTGCCGGCAGATTTGGACGGCGGCGGTCTGTGCTTCTCCGATGTACGTCTGTGGCTCCTGCATGTCGTCTATTCCTCCTCTGTTAGTACCCAAATGCACGTCGCCTGCCAATCGTCCGGGCGCACACTAGCTGTTTGGATTCAGCAATATAGTTCAGCCGGGGGAGCAAGTGGGACTCATGGAGTTCACTTCACGCGTCGAGCTTTCGACTAGGCGTCCGGCATCCGACAGGCCTTGGCAGTGACCGCTTACACTACTTCATGAAAGTTAGATCGCTTGCCGGCATCTGCGTCCTTTAATTTAATTCCACGAGCACTGCGGCCCCTAGTGTTCAACCTTGAACCGATAGGTGAACCCCAGATAGGCATACGTCAGTGGAGCGCCATGCGCCTCGCTCGTCATCACCTCGCCCGGGAAGAAATGGCCAACTCCAATGTTGGTGACGAATGATTTGTGGTAAATGTACTTCGCCGAGGCGTCGAACTCGCTGCCGATATCGTCGCTCTTGAAGCCGCCAGTGGGTGCTACGAATAAGCTCGTGCCAGCGCCAGAGTAGATGCCATCGTGGTTCGTCGCCACGTGGAGCGATCCGCCTTGGAGGAGCACCAGGAGGTCGCTGTGCGGCGTCAACTGCAGGTTCAGGCGACGCTGCTTGATGTTCTGAAAGCCGAACAAGTCGACCAGGCCGAACGCATTGTGGTTGCTCGGATACTGCTGATCGTAGGTGCCGATGCGATCGGGATCTGTATGCGGATTACCGGTCGCATAGTCATACTCGGCCTCGAAGTGGGGCTGCCATGGCAGGTGCTTCGTCCCGTAGCCGCCGCGCACGATCGCCGCGCCTGCATGGATTGAATCGTTGCTGTAGCTGCCGCGCTGCAGATCTCCGGTGCCTGATGAATCAAACCCGAATGGCAGCTTCGTCTCGTAGTACGAGCCGAAAGTCACCTCGGTCTCGCTGCCAGCCACGGCCTGCTGGCCGGTTACGCGGGGCAACGCGCGAATTAGAACGAACGGCTCAATCGTGGTATGCGGTACGTACGTCGCCAGCACCGCGTGCGCGCCATGGAAGGTCAGTCCCGCGCCATGCGTGTCCGGGCTGGTGGGATGAACCATGACCACAGAGGTGCTGAAGACATTCAGCTGGTTGACATTTCCAACGCGCATGTAGAATCCGTCCCATGTGCGGCTGGTGTTCGTCCAGTCGCTGATACCAACCACGCGCTCGTCGCCAATCCGCAGTTCCTCCCGGCCCACAATGAACTGCACCGGCTTGTAATGGAAATCAAGGTAACCCTGCCTCAGGTCAAAACTGTCGCGCATGTTCGCCGCCGTATCCCGCAGCGGAAGCCCGAGCGCGTGCAGATCCATGAACTGGGCATAGAATGTCAGCCAATTCGTCGGAACCACCGTCATACCGCCCCAAACGCGGGTAAGCTCATACAGACGATCCTTGCCCGCGACGTACCCCAGCGCCGTCTGCTCTTCCGTGCGCCCACGGAGTTCTACGTTCAGCGTCATCCAGCTCGGAATGTCAGGATTGTGAAAGGGCTGCACGATACCTTCCTTGAGCGGATAGAGCGCCTGCTGCGACCACCCGGAAGAGGCAAACCAGGAAATCGCAACCAGGGTCCAGACCCGCGCGAAAGCTGACCAAAACCGAAAAGTATTTGTAACATCGGCAAATTTGCGCAAAGCACACCTCTCCTGAGCGCTCCGGAGCCGCGGTTTGCTCGCGGCTGGGGGTTTCATCTGGATCTAAGTTGATTCCGCTTTACTTTTCCGGAGTGATGACAACTTCCGTCTTGCTGATCTTCGACAGGAAGTCCTCCCCCGTACCAAGGTGTTCGTTCACCAGGCGCGACGGCGTGTGAGCAAGCCACTCACCCAGCGAAATATCCTGGTACTCGGCTGTCGGAAACACTTCAAGAAACACCAAATCGGTGTCCGCGATGTTCTCGACATAGTGCGGCTGCGACTGCTCGATGTAGCCAACGTCGCCGGGGTGGAAGTCCATGGTGCGAGCCTCAGCGCCGGCAATGAAGACGGTCATACGGGCCGTGCCCTTGACGTAGTACTGCCACTCATCCGCATTCGGGTGCCAGTGCAGTTCTCGCAACCCGCCGGGTTTCACCGTTACGATGGCCGCGGCAATGTCTGTGGCTGGGAAGTTGTTGCGATCGACGATCTTCACGCTGCCGCCCGCCGTCACCTTGGTGGGCGCCATCTTCCCGGTGAAGAAGGCAAACGACTCCGGAACTGGACCAGTGCCCGCGTACACCTGCTTCTTCTCCTCGTCCAGCGGACGAGGCAGATCGGTCGCGAAGATGAACTTTTCCCGCGGCGGTACATTGTCAAAGGTCGACTCCGAAACGTTAAAATTCTTCGCCAGCACCTCTTTCGGCGTGTGATGCAGCCAGTCGGTCACGAGGAATGTTTCGAACTCGTTGAAGTTGCCGTCGTTGAATACGAGCAGAAACTGGCAACCATTCTCGCCCAATCCCTGAATCGAGTGCGGTACGCCGCCCGGGAACAGCCAGAGATCGCCCTCATTCACGTCTTCAATAAACGCTCGACCCTTCTGGTCCACAGCCGTGATACGTGCGCTCCCGTATGTCATAAAGGCCCACTCGGAGCTTAGGTGCCAGTGCAGTTCGCGGACGCCGCCGGAGGTCAAACGCATCTCCACCCCAGCCATCCTCTTCGACAGCGGGAAGTCGCGCACCGTCACCTGACGCGTCCAGCCGCCCGATTCGATGCGCCTGTGCGACATGGCAAAGGGGTACTTGAACGGGGGCTGGCCGCCCGCATCGCTCACCGGCGGGTACACCGAATCGGGCTCCTGCGCCTCCAGACCCGGGTTCTCCGGCCCCAACTCCTGCTCGTTGATGCCGGTATGCGTATTCCCGCTCATGTCTTTCGTCTGCTGCGCCGCGGCCAAAATCGGGAGGCTCGTTGCCGCTGCCAGAGCGGCCGAGGCCTTCCCCAAAAACAATCGCCGGCTGACGCCGTCACTGCTCGTCACCTTGTCTTGCTCTGCCATACTGCGCCCTCCTTACGTCTGTTCGCGAATAGTTACGGCGGGGTTCTGCTGATCCACGATGTGCGACTGTTGCTCTTGCATGTTTCTCTGTCTCTTCCTGTCATCAGCTAGTTGCATGTCGCTTGCCAATTATCCTGATATGGGTTAGCTATGCAGTTTCAGCGATATACTTCAATCGAAGGGGCGGGTGGGTTCCTGCAGAGTCTGCTTTGAGCGTCGAATATTTGACTCGGCGTCCGCCATCCGACAGAGCTCATGCTAGAACTCACGAGTGACTATTCCGAGTACTTCTAAAGTATTCGCGATTGATGAACGCGACCGTCGCCACTCTTCAACCCCGAATCATCTCTGCTTTGTAAAGATTCCGAGCTCGTCGTCGTGACGCCACTGGCCTTAGAAATCACGAGAGTCAAATCGCACTCTTTTCGCATGTCGAACGAGAGGCGCTTTGATGCTATGTTTCAGGAAAGGATTGCGCAAAAGCTGCCGTCTCATCACTTGTCATTCCGTGTCGGACATTCGACGGCGACGGAAGCATACAGAGCGGTTTGCGCCCGATGGCTTTTGATTCTAAAGACGATACGGAACGGCATGAATCGTGCAAAAGACCTGCTTAATACAGCTCATTCGTACTACAACGCGGGTGAGGCTCTGCGACTTGGCAACTCCGGCAGCAGGGAGAACCAAGGCACGGAAGATAGGCTGGAGGGGAACGTACCATGACCTCGCATCGCATTTCAAACGAAATCAGGAATTTGCTCACCTGGTAGAGACTCGAACACCGGGCGGTACTCAACGTGCTAAGTAAGAGCCGATGTTATGGAGATGAGAACATGAAAGCCGCCCTCCCTATCGCCCATCCGGACACAAACAATGGGCCTATGTCGCAAACGTCTGTGGAGAAAGTTATCGGGCAGGCATCGCGACGGGTGCTGGACCAGCTCGCGATTGAAGAACCGCTCGAGGTCCAACTGACTTATGGACCGTCGAATTCACGGCAGACCCAATCTATCTCCATCACGATGCGGACTCCAGGCAATGACTTCGAGCTTGCTGCGGGCTTTCTGATGACTGAGGGAGTCGTTCAGAGCGCATGCGATATCGAGCAGATTGCCTACGCAAAGCATCCCGTCAGTGAGTCTGCGCAATTCCCGCTCATCCTGGATGCCAGCGGACCCAATTCCAAACACAATATTGTCCGAGCGGATCTGGCCACGCATGTAACGGTGAGCATGGCCAGCCTTCAACGCAATTTCTATACAACATCCAGTTGCGGTATCTGCGGCAAAGCGTCGCTCCTTGCATTGCGCACGGTATCCCCGCCGCGCACGGCGAACAACTTCAGAGTGGACGCGCAGATGCTCCACACTCTCCCGGGCCGTCTCCGTTCTTCGCAGGGAGTCTTCGATCGTACTGGCGGATTGCACGGTGCGGGGCTCTTCGATTCATCCGGGAATCTATTGGCGCTTCGCGAAGACGTGGGCCGTCACAACGCGGTGGATAAACTGATTGGCTCTGAATTCCTTGCGGACCGCACGCCGTTGCGAGAGCGCGTGCTCTTGCTGTCGGGACGCGCCAGCTTTGAGCTTCTGCAGAAAGCACTGATGGGCGGGATTCCGGTGGTTGCAGCCGTAGGAGCTCCATCGAGCCTTGCGGTAGACGTAGCGAAGGAGTTCGATATTACGCTCATCGGGTTCCTGCGAGACGGACATTTCAATATTTATCACGGCAGCGAACGCATCGACGGATATACGTCGACGGCAGCGGGGGGCGCAGAATGAAACTGCGAATCAAGGGGAACTCCTTGCGACTGAGGATATCGCGCTCAGAGGTCACGAGACTCCTGGACGGCGACTGCCTTGAGGAGACAGTTCGATTTGCGCCAGAGCCATGCGCAAAATTCACCTATGCTCTGCAGCAGGATCGTTTGGTAGGTAGGCCGACCGTTCACTACGCGGAGAACAGAGTGGCGGTTTTGATACCTGCCGATCAAGCGAACGCCTGGGGCACCACTGATGAGGTCGGGATTGCTGAAGATATCAGCCTGGGGGATCTTGGAACTCTTGCAATCCTGATTGAAAAAGATTTTGCCTGCCTGGATCGAAGCGATGAAGACAATCACGACACTTTCCCGAACCCAAATGCCGGCACAAGTTGTTAGGGTTCGCCAAAGCCGAAAGCTGGCGATTCACGCAGGAACACTCACTTATGCCCTGCAACTGGATCGCTTGGTAGGTGAGCCGGCTGTACATTACACTGAGAACGGTGTGGCTGTTTTGATACTTGTCGATCAGGTAAATGCCCGGGGAATCACTGATCAGGTCGAGATCCTCCGTGTGCAAATGGCCGAGCTGTATCTCCTCTCCAAAAGCAATATCGAGTCCGGCATGCTGGTCGAGCTCAGCACACCGGCCCGATAAAGGTTCTGCTGCCCACACAAGATGACTGCGCAGCCTCTCCGCCTTCGCCGCCGGCAACCGCCGTCTTATTGTCCGGACTGTGGTGCGCCGTCCAAGATCAGGCTGAACTTGCTGGTGTTAATGACGTCCAGGATCGAGGTCTCACCCTGCCTGTCCGTCTCGACTCCGGCGTTCCTCTTGCCTTCAACCATCCTTGCCGAAAATGTGACAACGGTCTTCTTATCCTGCACGAGCGACGCCTGAACATTTGATCCGGAACCTGTCCAAGTCAGCTCGTACTGACCGGCAGGGACCTGCGCCGATCCCACTTGCACATTCATCGGGATATCTACGGTTGGAGTTCTGCTGCCGGCAAACGCCGGTACCGCAAAGAGAACGAGCATCAATGCAAAACCAAGTGAACGTTTCATCTGAATCTCCTCAATTGCCTCGCGTATTCCTTTTGCCGCATGAGGCATTGAGACGATTACAATACGGTGCGTTGATTTTGAAGCTTAAGAATCCTTAAGAGGCGTGCCAGCTTTGAATCGTAGCAATTCCAGGAGCTTGTAATGCAGCCGAAACTGAGAAGACCGCGTCACATCATTTGGGGGCGGGCGCTGCGTAAAGTGGAATCGTGATTCTTACGCGCAAACCTGGCGATGCGTTCTCTGCAGTGATCGTGCCCTGATGTACTTGCACGGCTTGTTTCGCGATGGACAAGCCCAGGCCCGATCCACCGCTCATCGCGTCGCGCGCCTCATCAACCCGGAAGAATGGATCGAAGATTCGTGACAGCGCGTCCTCAGGAACGCCCGGTCCATAATCCCGGATCGTAATAGCCGCGGCGTCAGATTCTTCCGCGATGGAGACATCGATAGAGGAATGCTCCGGTGAATGGCGAATCGCATTGTGCAGCACATTCTCCACGGCGCGCCGCAACAGTTCGCGATTGCCCTTTATCTGCCCGGAGAGATGGCCACTCACCGCAATGCGGCAGCAGCGAATCTCGGCTTCCACCTGGCAATCGCGAACAACTTCATCCACGATGTCAGCGGCGCGCAAGATCCCGGCGCCCTCGACGACGGGGCCGCATTCGATGAAGTTGATTTCCACAATGTCGGCCACCAGCGAGGCGATCCGGTCTACGTCCCTCTCGATGCGATCCAGCGCCGATTTACTGTCCGCGGATGTTCTGGCCAGCTTGATAGCGAATTTCAGCCGGGCAAGCGGTGATCGAAGCTCGTGCGATATGTCGCCCAACAATCTTCTCTCGCTCACAATCAGCCGTTCCAGTCGTTCAGCCATTTGATTGAATGAGCGGCCCAGCTGGCCGATTTCATCCTGCCGCCTGGTATTGACGCGAACGGAGAGATTGCCCTGTCCGAAGAGCGCAATGGACGCAGCGATTCTGTGGATGGGCGAAACCACGCCCACTGAAGCCAGCCAGCACAGTACGACGGTAGCGCCGATAACAAGGAAATAGTAGGGAAGAAACGTCCAGAGATGCGGCCGGCTTTCAGATAAGCCCATGTTGACGATCCAATACTGCCCGTCTGGCGACCGCTGAGCTTTGATGTAATAGCCATTCGCGTGGGTGCGCCATTCTGTGCGCGGAGCTGGAGGCAACAACTCGACCCGATTTTCGCCGGTCAGGACATCTATGCCGTGTGCGTCGAGTAAATAATGCGTCGATCCAGCAAAGACGCGATCCAGGCTGGCCAAATAGGATTTCAGCGCATTCTGCCCACCGCTCGCCAATGCGCCGCGCGCACTCTCCAGTTCCAACTCGTCAATGCGCTCGAAGGAGGGATCGATAGACTTCCTCTGCAAGCGATCCGCGATGGAGTGAAACACAAGGAAGGAAAGCGATAGCGTAATCACCATAGCCAGCAGGACGCCAAGATACAGAGACTTCAATGGGTATGTCTTAAGCCGTTCCGGTAAATACATACCCAACTCCCCTCACTGCGCGGATCAGATTTCGCCCGCCTTCGAGCTTTTTTGCGCAAATGGCTGATGTGCACGTCGAGAAAGCGATCATAAGGCGTTGATTCGCGTTCAAATAGGGCCACCGTGATCTCCTCTCGCGAAACAACCCGGCCCGCAGAGCGCATCAGCATTTCCAGCAGGTCGAACTCAACAGGAGTCAGCTCCACCGGCGAGCCCGCAACCCACGCCTCGCGTGTGCTGGGATTGAGCTGTATATTGCCAATGGTCAAGACGGCGCGGCCCTTCCCACTTGCGGTATCGGTTCGGCGTAGCACAGCCCTGATCCGCGCCAGCAGTTCATCGGGATCGAAGGGCTTGGGAAGATAGTCGTCGGCTCCCGTATTCAGGCCGAGGATCCTGTCATGCTGCTGAACTCGCGCGGTCAACATGATCACAGGAAGGTCCTTTCGCCGCCGCAACTGCTGCAGCACCGTTAGGCCATCGAACACGGGTAGCATTACGTCGAGAATCACCAGATCGTAAGCGCCGTTAGACGCTCTGGTCAGGCCATCCCGGCCATTGTGAGCACAATCCAGATGATGACCGGCCTCGACAAAGAACTCCTTCATCATCCCGCATAACTCAACGTCGTCGTCAACGAGCAGCAGCGATAGTTGCTTCTGATTTTCCGCAGTCTTCATCTGCACTGCCTCGGGACCCAGCGGCCACAGAGCTATCTCCAAGGCTTCCTAAGTCTCGCACAGATCAGAGCGGCGGCAACATGCTTAACAATTCTTAAGGCTCGGGCCACTTCAACTACTGATCGCCATCCCGCACCCCGCGTTTTTCAAACCCGCCTAAAGTGGGCTGTAATGAACCTCGCTCTTGCCGTTCGTTCACGAGTCTCCCGAAGTCCGCCCCACAAACCAATTCAATCGACGAGAACCAGCACCTCATCCGCCGTCTGCCCAAGGCTGAGTTGCATTCGCAGCTCGAATTATCAGTCTAGGGAATTTCGAATTGCTTGCGCTCCTGATTGGAAAGGATTTCGCCCGCCTCGATCAAAGCGAAGACGACAATGAAGGCACATTTCCAATTACTTTCTCAACTCCGAAGTTTTTTTGAGAAATTTTCGACACTGTGTTTCCCGCACAGCATCTCAGATTTAGAACGAGGAATTCTGCAAGGTGAGGGGTCAGTTTGATTTTCAGGAACTTTGAGGATCTTCTGTCGCTGAATAAAGAACTGCATCTCGCGGGGACCGCTGCATCCAGCGTCTCGCAGGCAGTTCTGCTGGCAGAAATCAGGCAGTTGGAAGGGGATATGGTCGTGCTGATTGAGAACCAACCGATCAGAATCACCTGTTTGAGTGATTACTTGCTAGGTGCCACGCTATGAGAGTTAAGCCGCTTGAGGCTGTTCAAACAACAAGTTATTCGTTCGATCAGAATCTGATTCTTGCTGAACTGAAACGCACACTCGCAGCTGTAAGCGAGCCAGAGATCGCTGCTGCGCAAAAAATAATTCAGGCAGCCCACCGCGTGTTCGTGATGGGCGCGGGACGCACCGGACTGGCGCTGAAGATGGTAGCGATGCGACTGATGCACCTGGGCCTAGTTGTGCATGTCGCCGGTGAGGTAACTACTCCTGCGATCGGGCCGGGCGACCTGCTGCTGGTGGCCTCAGGGTCGGGGACGACGGCTGGTCCAGTACATGCGGCTGAGGTTGCCGTGACGGCCGGAGCACGGGTTTTGGCGCTGACTACGTCGCCCGGTTCGAAACTAGCCACGCTCGCGCACCGCGCGGTCGTGATTCCGGCGGCGGCTAAGCAGGATCATGGCGGATCCATCTCAGGGCAATATGCTGGGGCGCTCTTCGAGCAGAGTACTTTGCTGGTCATGGATGCAATGTTTCAGGTCATGTGGCGTGAGAGCGGCGCCAGTGCGGAGGAGCTATGGCAGCGGCACGCAAATCTGGAATGAACAGACAGGCTCATTCGGAACCTTGTCTTTCTGTTGGAATTACTGGCTGATTCTTACGCTGGCCGGTTGTTCCCGATCTCAATTGTTTCAACACATGGAAAAGGAGTACACGATGAAGCTGCAACTTGCAATTGATTTACTTTCCGTACCAGACGCGCTGGCCTTGCTCCATAAGGTGGCGCCATATGTGGATGTTATCGAGCTGGGAACCCCACTAATCAAACAGGAAGGACTGAGCGTAGTTACCGACATCAAGGCAGCCTATCCAGAAAAGCTGGTGTTTGCGGACATGAAGACGATGGATGCTGGCGAATTGGAAGCTGACCTTGCGTTCAAGGCGGGCGCGGACATCATGACCGTCTTGGGCACCGCCGGCGACAGCACAATCGCGGGAGCCGTAAAGGCCGGTAAGGAGTATGGAAAGGCGGTTGTGGCCGACATGATCGGTGTCGCCGACAAGCCTAAGCGGATGAAAGAACTGAAGGCCCTGGGCATAAGCTGGGTCGAGCTGCATTCGGGTCTGGATGAGCAGGCACAGGCGGGGTATTCGATTGAGAAGCTGCTGGAAGTGGGCCGAAATGCTCAGATCCCGTTTTCGGTTGCAGGCGGCATCAATGCAGAGCGGATCGAAGGTGTTGAATCCGCAGGCGCGACGGTTGCGGTTGCGGGCGCGGCAATCTATGGAGCAAAGGATCCGGAACTCGCTGCGAAGAATCTACGGGAAAAAATCAAACACTTGGGATAGGCGCGAGCTTTGCATTGAAGGCGGAGACGAGGCGTGTATTGCCCTGTCGCCACTCCAAAGGACCCTAGGGTGTTGCTCGTCGAGTTGGTGTGTCAAGCCAGGGCATGAAGCTGATTTGCACGTCCGCTGACTGGTCGTGCCTGGCAACTCCAAGGGGCCGATTCTGCCGTAAAATTCGCAACGAATCTGCCCCCATCTGCAGTGAATCTCCTGCCTTTATCCCGCCAGAGCCTCTGCCCCGACCTTTCGGGTACTTACTTCGTCCAGCTTCTCAATCGACCCCGCATCCAGCTTTAGCCGCGTCGCTTCAGCCAGATCGGCTAGTTGCTTCTCATTCGTGGCGCTGGCAATCGGAGCCGTAATTCCGGGCTGCGCAAGCAGCCACGCCAAGGCCACTCGCGCCGGTGTCGATCCGTGTGCATTCGCCACTTCATCCAGCGCCGCAACCACCGCGAATCCCCAGTCGTTCAGGTACTTTTGCACCATCGATCCCCGCGCGGTCTTCGCTCCGTCCTGCGGGCTGCGATATTTGCCGGTTAAAAAGCCCGATGCCAGCGCAAAATATGGAATCACGCCCAACTGGTACTTCTCCACCACCGGCAAAAGATCCGATTCGAACTCCTGCCGCTCCACCAGGTTGTAATGCGGCTGTAGCGAGATATAGCTTGCAAGTCCATGCTTGCGGCTTGTCTCCAGCGCCTCAGCCAATCGCGATCCGCTGTAGTTCGATGCGCCGATATACCGGACCTTGCCCTGCTTCACCAGTTCGTCGAAGGTGCCCAACGTTTCTTCCAGTGGGGTCTCCGCATCGTCCTTGTGCGCCTGATAAATGTCGATATAGTCGGTCTGCAAGCGCTGCAGCGAATCCTCAACCGCCTGCCGAATATAGACCGCCTTCAATCCCTTTCTGTCTTGGCCCATCTCATTGCCAACCTTCGTCCCCAGGATCACGTCCTTGCGCTTTCCGGTTTTCGCAAACCACTTGCCGATAATCGTCTCCGACTCGCCGCCCTTATTCCCTGGAACCCAGCGCGAATACACGTCTGCGGTATCCACAAAGTTCAGTCCAGCATCGAGCGCCGCGTCCAACTGCCGAAACGCCTCCGCCTCCGGCAGCGTCCACCCGTAGACGTTTCCTCCCAGGCAAATCAACGGCACTTCCGGCCCTGCAATTCCCAGCATTCGTGTTTCCATCAGTGATTCTCCTCTCTCTTCCTTAGAGTAGGAAAATCCTCCAAAAGAAGCATATAACCCGCGCGCAATTCTTCTGCCCGACGTTTTGTGGAGGTGAGAGAAATTGGCATGACCACTGTGCCATCATGTTGTGCCAATAAATCCTTCAGAATTGCGAAAACTGGCGGGGAGAATCTCTGAATTGCTGTTCGCGGTTCGACGCTCCGTCACTC
>Ga0181535_10005573_pt1 | contig 13399 bp, 7 predicted proteins | sample PEATcosm2014_Bin_44_FD_119774 | JGI IMG/M metagenome (GOLD analysis project Ga0181535, IMG submission 119774) | Peatland microbial communities from MTU Mesocosm Facility, Houghton, MI, USA - PEATcosm2014_Bin17_30_metaG | ecosystem: Environmental > Terrestrial > Soil > Wetlands > Peat | place...
GTGAAGCGCATTGTCAACGAGCCGACGGCTGCCGCTCTGGCTTATGGCCTCGACAAAAAGAAGGACGAGACCATCGCTGTCTATGACTTTGGCGGCGGCACCTTCGATATCTCCATTCTTGAGGTCGGCGAGGGCGTCATCGAGGTCAAGTCCACCAATGGCGATACCCACCTGGGTGGCGACAATCTCGACCAACGCATCGTCGAGTGGCTCATTGCCGAGTTCAAGCAGGAGCAGGGGCTCGACCTCGGCTCCAAGGGCAATGAAATGGCCCTCCAGCGGCTGAGAGACGCCGCCGAGAAGGCCAAAATCGAGCTTTCAACAACCATCGAGACTGAGATCAATCTGCCCTTCGTCACCGCGGACGCCACCGGCCCCAAGCATCTGGTGCGCAAGCTCACCCGCGCCAAGCTCGAACAGCTCGTCGAGGACTTGCTTGACCGGTCCCTCGAGCCTTGCAAGAAGGCTATGGCCGATGCCGGCGTGACGGCAAGCCAGATCAATGAAGTCGTTCTAGTCGGCGGCCAGACCCGCATGCCAAAGATCCAGGAGATCGTCAAGAAGATGTTCGGCAAGGAGCCGAACCGCAGCGTCAACCCGGACGAAGTCGTCGCCATCGGCGCGGCTGTGCAGGCCGGTGTGCTGGCCGGCGAAGTCAAGGATCTGCTGCTTCTCGACGTGACCCCGCTGACCCTGGCCATCGAAACGCTGGGGGGCGTGGCCACGCCCATGATTCAGCGCAACACGACGATTCCGACCAAAAAGACGGAGACCTTCTCCACGGCCTCCGACTCGCAGACCGAGGTCGAGGTTCACGTGCTTCAAGGCGAGCGGCCCCTGGCTGCGCAAAACCGCACGCTTGGCAAGTTCAAGCTGGGCGGGCTTCCTCCCGCGCCGCGCGGCGTGCCGCAAATCGAGGTCACCTTCGACATCGACGCCAACGGCATCCTTAACGTGACGGCCAAAGACAACGCCACCGGCAAGGACACGCGCATCACGATTACTTCCAGTTCTGGTCTCTCGAAAGATGAGATAGAGAAAATGGCCAAGGAAGCCGAAGCGCACTCCACAGAAGACAAGGAAAAGCGCGAAGAGATCGAGGCGCGCAATCAGCTCGACGGGCTGGTCTACAACATCGAAAAGATGCTGAAAGACAGCGGCGAAAAGGTGCAGGCCGCGGACAAGACCGAGGTCGAGGCAGCTCTGGCCGAGTCCAAGAAGGTGCTCGAAGGCACGCCAACTTCGGCTGAGTTAAAAGCCGCTCACGAGAAACTGACCCACGCCAGCCACAAGCTCGCCGAGGTCCTCTACAAGGCCAACGCGGCAGCAGCCGGCCCAACGCCCGGCGCGGATACTCCCCCCGCCGAAGCCAAGAAAGACGAAGGCGTAATCGACGCCGAGTACGTCGACGTCGAAGAAAAGAAGTAGGACTGGCCGTCCAGGCGTATCCGCCTTCGGCGGAAAACATAGGGGTGGGCGACAAATTGTCGCCCACCCCTACTTCTTAACTCACAAACACTGTCATCCTGAGCGCACCGAAGTCGAAGGACCTGCGGTTTCTCTCCCCACTTCATGGCTATGGGATCGCGAAGGAGGATCTGAATGGGACCGAACAAGCCCGATCCAGAGCTGGTCCACTCCCAGAACCTTGCGGCGGCCAAACAATACTTGGCCGGGTGGAAGGCCTGTCTGGATAGCAGGGGAATATGGGTTATTGAGCCCTATGCTCGACTCTACGATTCCATAGCGTTCTCGACGCTGAACAAAGCCTATCGATTGAGTCAGGCCTGCATTTGCCTGATCGAGGCGGGCTTTCCGGATGAGGGATACGGCCTGAGCCGTTCGGTTCTTGAATGTGCCATCAACCTTCGATACTTAACGCTGAATCGCGAGGAAATCGACTCGCGGTCCAACAACTTCCTAGACTTCTTTCACGCCGAACGCAAGCATTTTCTCGAGCTGTGCCGGAATCAGATCAAAGACAAGGACGCTCTGGACCGGATTGAATCTCTGGCGAAGGCTGAGCGTGTGGACGACAGGTGGTCGGACCCGAAGAAAAGGCGTATTAGCGACTGGAAAAAGATCGAGAACCGAGATTGGGACGGTTTCAAGATCGTCACGGAGACACATCCTCTCGATGCAGAACTCGATAGCCGCTGCCGAATCCTTGCGCACTACAGCACAGCTTATCGTGCTGCTTCGGCGATGGTCCATTGTTCGATCCGAGCACTTGACAATACCTTTGCTGTTTCAAATTTTCAGTATAAAGTTGCGGAGGATCTCACTACCTGTTACGACCATAGGTTCGAGCCATTGATGACAGTTGTGTCTGGTCTTTATCTTTCAGTTAGTTACGCGTTGTTCGGCGCAGGCCTGGGTCGGCCCGAAGATCTCGACAGGCAATTTGCTGATTTTTGTTCGAAACTCGTGTACCTGAAACAAGCCTGAGGACCAAGCTAAAAATGGACACGGAACTCACAAACAGAATGACTGTGGAGAGTATTCGCAGGACACTTGGACAGGCCCTTGCATCTTCTGGAGCCGACGCAGACGTGAGCCTTTACCGAGGAACCTTTGAGGAACGCGGCACCAGAGATGCAACCAAAGCAGAATGAATCCCGTACGATGAAGTGAGATAAGAGAACACACATGCCCACAACCCAGAACAAAGACTATTACGGCACGCTTGGCGTAAAGAAGACGGCCACGCCCGAGGAGATTCGCAAAGCCTTTCGCAAAGCTGCGCGCCGCTATCACCCCGACGTAAACCCCGGCGACAAGAAAGCCGAGGAGAAGTTCAAAGAGATCTCCGAGGCCAACGACGTGCTCAGCGACGAGAAGAAGCGCAAGGTCTATGACCAGGTTGGCTTCTACTCCGACCAGATCGACCCGGCGCAGGCCGAGGCCTATGCTCGCCAGCAGGGCGCGGGCGGGCAATCTCCGGTGGACTTCGGCGGCTTCGATTTTTCGGGCTTCCAGGGCGGCCCGGGTCAACATCCGAGTCAGCAGGCGGGCGCGGGTTCGGCCTCGTGGGGCAGCTTCAAAGACATTTTCTCCGGGATTTTCAGCGGAGCGCAGCAGCCGCAGCGCCCCCGCGGCCCGCAGCCGGGCACCGACCTCGAATACCAGGCCACCGTGGACTTTTGGACCGCCATTCGCGGCGGACAGGCGCGCATCCAGGTCAATCGCCAGGAGGTGTGCCCCACTTGCCATGGGATGGCGCAGTCCGGCGGGTCCATGCCGTGCCCGGAGTGCAACGGCACGGGGCAGGTGACGCAGATGGGCGGGCGCATGAAGTTCAATATCACCTGCCCGCGCTGCAACGGCACCGGACGGATTGCCAACGACTGCACCACCTGCCAGGGTGAGGGCGTGGTCAGCCGTACCGAGACGGTCGAGTTCCGCATGAAGCCGGGCACGCGCGACGGACAGCGCATCCGCTTGCAGGGCAAAGGAAACGCGGGGCTGAACGGCGGCCCGGCGGGAGACCTTTTCGTCATCGTCCGCACCGGAACCCACCCCGTCTTCGCACGCGTGGGAGATGACATCCAGTTGACCGTTCCCGTTACCGTCCCCGAGGCCTCGCTGGGCGCCAAAGTAGACGTGCCCACCATCGACGGCCGCGCGCAGTTGAAGATTCCTCCCGGCACCCAGAGCGGACAAAAGCTGCGCATGAGAGAGCGCGGCGTTGAGAGCTCCCAGCAGCCCGGCCAGCGCGGCGACCAGATTGTGACCGTCGAGGTGGTGGTCCCGGCGCTCCAGGACGAGCGCAGCCGTGAGATCATGCGCGAACTGGCCAAGCTCAACAACCAGGACCCGCGCGTGGCTTTGTTTGAAAAGCTTTAAGAGCGCTGTGAGTGAACTGCGGTAAGCTGGTGACAAAGACTCTATGGCAGCAAAACGCAAATCGAAAGGCGCGTACATGATTTCGGCGGTAGCCGAGATGTACGAGATCCATCCCCAAACCCTGCGCCTCTACGAGCGTGAAGGCCTGCTCAAGCCGTCGCGCACCGAGGGCAATACGCGGCTCTACACGGACGAGGACCTGGAGAGGCTGGAGTTCATCCTGAATCTCGCGCGCGACCTCGGCGTCAACATCGCCGGCATCGCCATCATCCTCCAAATGCGCGAACGTATGGAAGAGATGAACCGCCAGATGCAGAGCTTCGTCGAATACGTGCGCACGGAGATGCTGTCGCGTTTCCAGCAGAATGCGCCGACGGGTGGAGCGGCGATTGTTCCTATGCGCCGGCAGGCCGTAGCGCCCAAGCCAGTGATCGTCGCCAAAGCCGGCAGCAAGCGCGACGGATAAGGCCCCTTGGAGCAAGCAGGCCCCGAACACCCGCCATCGGGTCGAGTCTGAGTCCGATATCTATATCTATGAGCTAACCGCTAAAAGCTCGTCGCCGTCTTGATCCCCTTGTAGCTTACCGTCGCCTCGGCCTTGTCACTCTCCTCGATCCCCGTGCCGTGGCCAGACCCGACCACGACCACGCGGAACGTCCGCTCCTGAAGCATCCCAGGGAAACTCCCCTCCCGCGTCCCCAGCGTCAGCGTCTTCGCCCCATCGTCCCAGTGCAGGTCGATGGTCGCCCGCGCGCCCTTCTCATAGCGGTAGCTGTCGTTCTCATCCTCATACAGGGTAAAATCCCCATCCGCGCCCGGATAAATCCGCAGCTCGATCGGGTCAGCGGGCTTTTCGGTAGTCCATTCCATCGCCGGTCCCATCGGAATAATCGACCCCGCCCGCACAAACAGCGGCAGCTTGGCCAGCGGGGCGTCCGCCTCAATCCGCTTTCCGCCCTCCTGCTTTTCGCCTGTCCAGAAGTCGTACCATGTCGCCGGCGGCAGATAGACCGACCGGTTCGTCGCCCCTTGGGTATACATCGGGCTTACCAGCATGGCCGGCCCAAACATATATTCGTCTCCGGTATTCTGCGACTCGACATCGTTCCGCCAGTCCATCACCAGCGGCCGCATCAGCGTTCCGTGCCGGCTGGTCACCTGCCACGCTTCAGAGTAGATATACGGCATCAGCCGGTAGCGTAGCGTGTCGTAGTCCAGCAGAATCTGTTGCGCCTCCGATCCATACGACCAAAGTTCGTTCTCGTCCGGCGTCCGTGTCCCATGCACCCTGAAAATCGGCGAGAACGTGCCGAACTGGAACCACCGCACAAAGAGTTCGCGGAACTTCGGGTCATCCAGGTTGCCTCCCGAGATGAATCCGCCAATGTCCGTCGTCCAATAGGGCATCCCTGAAATCGAGTAGTTCAGCCCCGCCGGAATCTGCCGCTGAAAGGTCAACCAGTCGCTCATCACGTCGCCCGACCACGCCGTCACGCCGTACCGTTGCGACCCCGCATACGCCGACCGCGACAGAATGAAGACTCGCTTTTCGCCCGACGCCGTCCGTTGTCCGTTCGAGACGCCGCCCGAGTGAAACAGAGGATACACATTCGCATACCGCGCCCCCGAACCCAAAAACAGCTTGTTCGTGGTCAGAATGTTGTCTTCCCGTCCCTCCGTCTCCGGTTCATCGGTATCCAGCCACCAAGCGTCCACGCCCTTTTGGAAGAGCGCCGCATTCACGTTCCCCCAATACTGCTTCCGCGCCTCGGGATTGGTGGCGTCATAGAGCGCCTGGCCCACCGGGTGGTAGTTGACCGCTTTCATCTTGTCGATGAACCACCCCTTCTTCTCGAACTCGTCGTAGACTGCGGTCCCCGGCCTGAAATACGGCCAGATCGACACCATCAGGTGGAAATGCTCCTCATGCAGCTTGTCGATCATTCCCTGCGGGTCCGGGTAATTCGGATTCCACTTCATCTCCCCCATCGTGACCCACCAGAACCAGTCCTGCACAATGTTGTCCACCGGGATATGCAGCGCGCGGTATCGCGCGGCCACCGTCTCTAGTTCCGTCTGCGACTGGTACTTGTTCTTGCACTGCCAGAATCCATACGCCCACCGCCCAAACAGCGGCACCTCCCCGGTCAGCTCCCGATAGCGCCTAATAATCTGGTCCGGCTCCGGCCCATAAATAAAGTAGTAATCAACCCGGTCTGCAACCTCCGCGCTCAGGTAGAGCATGTGTACAAACCGGTTGTTCACCCGGCTCCGCGAGGGGTTGTTCCAGAAAATCCCATACCCGTTGGTCGAAACCAGCAGCGGAATGGCAATATTCGTGTTTTCCTGCGACAAATCCACCGTCTCGCCGCGATAGTTCCAAACCCCCGCCTGGTGCTGCCCCAGCCCATAAAGCCCCTCATGCGAGCCGTAAATAGGGAAGAATACCTCCGCATGAAATGTCTTTTCCCCGTTCACTTCGACTGGCTTCAGCGACCGGTATCCGTCTGTCGTCAGCAGCTTACCTCGCATACCCTGCCCCGTCGATCCCGGTCCGGTCGCGCCTGCCCCCGTCGTTCCACCGGTGCTGGCGTAATGAATCGCCCCGCTCCCCCGTTCAATCACGACCTTCAGTTTCGCCGTCGAAAGCGTCACCGTCTTATCGTCCGAACCGACCTCAAAGGCTGCACCCAGCCAATTCTGCTTGACGATCACGCCATCCGACAAGCGCACCGTTCCAGCCGGGCCGAGCGGCGAATAGATCACGTGCAAGACATCCTCCGCCTTCACTTCCAGCCGCAGCAGCCCATCCTTCTGCCGCACCTCCAGCCCATCGGATAGCTTTTCAAAGCTCACCACCGGATTCGGCGTATTCCATTGCCCTTGCGCTCCAGGCGCAGCCAATCCCGCCAAACCCACCCAAGCGCAGATTCCCAGCCATCCAAACCGCTTCATTACAAAAATTCCTCTCTTGCCGCGTTACCAGCCCGCACCATTCTACGCTCCCGCGCGCTTTCACAGCATCCCCTGACGAACGCCGCTGTCGCTCACCAGAAATTAACTTGTGCGTTATTAACTTAATAAGTAATAAAGTGGTCGCCTTTCACCCGCCGGCAACGCCTCTGTGTGACAGCGCGCACGCTCCATGCACTTTCTGGCCCTTTTCTCCTTGCCTCTCCTGTTCTTTAGGCCCACAGTAAAGTTAGGAAAATCTAATCTTCGTGCCGCCTCGTTGGGTTACACTGCCTTTTGCTTTCAGGCAAAGGAAAATCTATGCGGAGAATCGCCTCTATGCGCTCTACAGTTCTGCTTCTCGCCCTCGCCTCGCCGGCCATCCTCTTCGCTCAGTTCCAGCAGCCCACCCCCGATGAGCTCAAAATGACCGCCGACCCCAAAGCCCCGGGAGCCGCTGCCGTTTACCTCAACGTCGAAGAAGTTGCCAACGATCCGCTGCACTTTCAGAGCTTTTACGCGCGCATCAAGGTACTCTCGGAGAAGGGCAAGGAGCTGGCCACCGTCGAGGTTCCCTATCTGCAAAGGAACTTCCAGATCACGGACATCAAGGCCCGCACCATCCACGCCGACGGGACCATCATCCCGCTCACCGGCAAGCCTGCTGACCTATTGGTCTCCAAGACGAAAACCAAGACAGGCGAGAACTTCCAGGTCGACAAGAAGGTCTTTACCCTGCCCAGCGTCGAGGTTGGCAGCATCCTCGAGTATCGCTACGAATTGCGCTACGACGACGACGAATACTCCTCTCCCTCCTGGGAGATTCAGCGGCCCTACTTCGTCCACAAAGCGCATTACCTCTTTACGCCCTTCAAAGCATTCCTGCCCGGCACCCAAAACGCCACCAGCATGTATATGGAGGATGAACATGGTCGCGTAGTCAATTCCCTCATCTGGTGGCCGAAGCTGCCCGAGGGCGTCACCGTGAAGGTTGACACCGCCGGGCATCACAGCGTTGACATTACGGACGTCCCGCCCAGCCCGGACGAAGAATGGATGCCGCCCATCCAAAGCGTTCTTTACAAAGTAATCTTCTACTACAAAAGCGCAAGCGACGCCAAAGACTTTTGGATCTCCGAAGCCAAGCTCTGGTCCAAAGACGTGGATCACTTCGCCGATTCCTCCAAACACATCCACGAAGCTGTGGATGGCCTGATCGCCCCCAGCGACAGCGATCTGGACAAGGCAAAGAAGCTCTATAAGGCCGTACAGGCACTCGATAACACCGACTATTCCCGCCAGAAAAGTGCGGCAGAGATGAAGCAGCTCAAGCTGAAAGTGGCCAAGCGGGCAGAAGACACCTGGGCGCAGAAGAGCGGCTCCAGCGAAGACATCGCTTTGCTGTACCTGGCCATGCTGCGCGCCGCCGGACTCACCGCGTACCCATTCAAGGTGGTGGCTCGCAACCAGGGTATCTTCGATATTACCTACCTCACATTGAACCAGCTCGACGACACACTTGTTGTTCTGAGCACTGGCGGCAAAGAGATCGTGCTCGATCCCGGCGAAAAGATGTGCCCGTTCCAAATGGTGAATTGGAGGCATTCCAGCGCCGGAGGAATTCGAGAATCCGAGACGGGCCCCGCCGCCGGCACGTCTACCGTACAGGCCTATCCTGATAACAAGACTCTTCGCATCGGTGACATTACTCTTGACGTCCACGGCGCCGTTACGGCCAATTTTCGTATCGTCATGACCGGCCAGGAAGCCCTCCGCTGGCGTCAGGCAGCCCTTCGGAATGATAAGGACGAGGTCAACAAGCAGTTCGACGAATGGCTGCGGTCCATAATCCCCGATGGCGTCGAAGCCCACATCGACAGCTTCACAGGCCTCGACGACCCCTACTCAAACCTGATCGCCTTCGTCAAAGCCCAGGGCAACATCGGCACTGCAACTTCAAAACGCCTCATACTTCCCGGCTTCTTCTTTGAGACACGCGGCGCGCATCCCTTTGTCGAACAGGAAAAAAGGCAGGAATCTGTCGATATGCAATATGGCAGCATTATCACTGACCAGATCACCTATCACCTGCCAACGGGATTCACTGTGGAAGGCGCGCCGCAGGACGCGAAGATCGCCTGGCCGGAACATGCGATTCTGATCGACAAAACGGTCGCCACGCCCGGCCAGATCGCCATTGCTCGTCAGCTTGCCCGCGCCTTTACCCTCGCCAAACCCGAGGAGTACCAGGATCTCCGCGGCTTCTACCAGAAAGTCGCCGCCGCCGATCAGCAGCAACTTGTCCTCAGTGCTACACCTCCAGCAGCGAAAGGAAACTGATCATGGGAACGAGCCAGGACAATTCTCCAACGGCCAGGGACGGCGTCAGGCTTCCTCATCGCTGGCTGCCCGGCGCCCTGCTGATACTCGTTCTTGCCACACCTGCTTTGGTTCATGCCCAGTTCCAGGAGCCCACCAGCGATGAGCTCAAGATGACCGCCGACCCCAAAGCGCCGGGTGCAGCGGCGGTCTACCTCAACGTCGAGGAAATCACCAACGACCAGTTCCACACCGCCACGGTTTACGCGCGCATCAAGGTGCTCGCAGAGAAAGGCAAGGAGTTAGCCACGGTCGAAGTTCCCTATCTCTCAGCGGTTCGCGATCTCTCCGGCTACTCCCGAATCACCGATATCAAAGCCCGCACCATTCACGCCGACGGAACCGTCATTCCGCTAGTAGGCAAGCCTGACGAATTATTGCTCGTCAAGAAAGTGTCGAAGAACGGCGAATTAGAGGTCGACAGCAAGGTCTTCAACCTGCCAAGCGTTGAAGTCGGCAGCATTCTCGAATACCGCTACGAAGTGAGCTACGATGAGCGCATCGCCTCTTCCCCATCCTGGAATCTCCAGAAGCAATACTTCGTCCACAAGGCCCACTATGGGTTCGTCCCTTTCAAAGGATTCATAACAGGCTCAATGGGCGTCACCCACCAGTGCCTGACCGATGCGCGTGGAAGAACTCTCAACACAATCCTCTGGTGGACCCAGCTTCCGCCCGGTGTAGAGGTCAAGAGAGACGGATTCGGACGCTTCAGCCTTGATCTCAACGACATCCCCCCGGCCCCGCAAGAGGAGTGGATGCCGCCCATCTCCAGCTTGCTTTATCAGGTGCTCTTCTACTACCAGTTCGCTGCAAACAACCAGGATTTCTGGGTCTCCGAAACCAAGCTTTGGTCAAAGGATGTCGATCGCTTCGCCGAGCCTTCAACATCCATTCGAGAAGTCGTCAAAGGCCTGATTGCACCCTCCGACAGCGACATCGATAAAGCCAGAAAGCTCTACAAAGCGGTTCAGACTCTCGATAACACCGACTTCTCTCGCCACAAAACCGAAGCGGAGTTGAAGCAGCTCAAGCTGAAGCCCGCCAAGCGGGCAGAAGACACCTGGGCGCAAAAGAGCGGCTCCAGGCAGGACATCGCCCTCCTTTACCTGGCCATGCTTCGTGCCGCCGGCCTCACAGCCTACGACATGAAGCTCGTCGACCGCTCCAATGGCATATTCGCAGCCGGGTACCTCGACTTCGACCAGCTCGATGACGACGTCGTGATCCTTGCCACCGGCGGCCAGGAGATCCTTCTCGACCCAGGCGAGAAAATGTGCCCCTTCCAAACCTTGCATTGGAAGAACTCAGGAGCCAGCGGTGCCCGCCAGAGCCCTGACGGCCACTATGCCGCCACCACCGCGTTTCAGGCGTCCAAACCCAACACTCTTTTGCGCATCGGCAACGTCGATGTAGACGAGCACGGCGCCATCACCGGCGCCTTTCGCTTTGTCATGACCGGCCAGCAAGCCCTCCACTGGCGTCAGGCAGCGCTCATGAACGATGAGGAAGAGGTCAAAAAGCAACTCGACCACTCGCTGGAGCCCGCAGTTCCCGAGGGCGTCGAGGCACATCTCGATCATTTTCAGGGCCTCGACGATCCAGACGTCAACCTGATCGCCATCGTCAACGTGCATGGATCCCTCGGCGTAGCAACCTCAAAGCGTCTTCTGCTCCCTGCTTTCTTCTTCGAGACCCGCAGCGGCCATCCCTTTGTCGATCAGGAAAAGCGCCTCGAACCCGTTGACATGCACTATGGCGAACAGACCACCGATCAGGTCACGTATCGCATCTCCCCTGGGCTCACTGTCGAAGGCGCGCCCCAGGACACCAAGATTTCCTGGCAAGACCACGCGGTTCTTGTAACAAAATCCAGCTCTGCGCCCGGCCAAATCACCATCGGCCGCACCCTCGCTCGCTTCTTCACAGTCGCCAAACCCGAGGAGTACCAGGACCTCCGCGGCTTCTACCAGAAAGTCGCCGCCGCCGATCAGCAGCAACTCGTACTTACAGCAACTCAAGCTGGAAAAGGAAACTGATGAACTTCATGCATCGCAGTCAATTTGCTTCGCCTAAGAGCCGCACCCTTCGCCCTCGCCACTCCCTCCGCAGCGTTCTTGTCCTGTTGACCCTCGCATCGTCAGCCCTGTGGATGCACGCCCAGTTCCAGGCGCCCACCCCCGAAGAGCTCAAGATGACCGAAGACCCCAAAGCGCCAGGGGCGGCAGCCGTCTATCTCAACATCTCCGATACCTTCGACGATTCCTTGCATGTCCAGACCTACTACGCACGTATCAAGGTGCTCCAGGAAAAGGGCAAGGAGCTGGCAACGGTCGAGGTTCCCTACTATCAAAGCGGTTCCTTCAAAGTCGAGGGAATCCAGGCACGCACGATTCACCCGGATGGAACCATCATCCCGCTCACCGGCAAGCCCGACGACATTTTAGTCGCCAAGGAGACCCTCAAATATGGCGATAAGCTGCAGTTAAGCCGCAAGGTCTTCAACCTGCCCAGCGTTGAAGTGGGAAGCATTCTTGAATACTACTTTCAAATCCACTACGACAATTGGTTGGTCACTCCGCTTTGGGAGATACAGAAGCCGTTTTTTGTCCACAAGGCGCATTATGTCTTCATCCCCATAAAGGACTTTCTGGATGGCACAAAGGGCGCTCCCGGCTCGGTAAGCTCCAACTGGTCCCTCAACTGGTGGCAAAACCTTCCTTCAGGCGTTGAGATGAAGGCTTCGGCTAATTTCCGTTACATCCTGGACGTGACAGACGTTCCGCCTCTCCCCCAGGAAGAATGGATGCCGCCCGTCCACAGCGTTCTTTATCAGTTGGATTTTTATTATCTCGCTGCCTATGACGGCTCGGATTACTGGATATCCGGCTCCAAACATTGGTCCAAGGAAGTGGACCATTTTGCCGAGCCGACAGGCGTTATCAAATCTGCTGTTGCCGGCCTCATCGACCCCGCGGACAGCGATCTGGATAAAGCCAAAAAGCTCTACAAAGCCGTTCAGGCCCTCGACAACACAGACTTCTCGCGTTCCAAAACAGTATCCGAACGCAAGCAGCTCAACTTGAAAGACAACAAGCGCGCCGAAGACATCTGGAACCAGAAAAGCGGCTCCAGCAACGAAATTACCCTGCTCTATCTCGCCATGCTCCGCGCCGCCGGACTCACCGCATACGATGCGAAGGTGGTGGATCGCAGCCTGGGAACGTTCAATCTCGGCTATCTGTACTTTGGTCAGCTCGACGACGACATCGTTCTCCTCAGCACCGGCGGCAATGAGATCGTGCTCGATCCCGGCGAAAAGATGTGCCCCTTCCAAACGGTGCATTGGCGTCACTCCGGCGCGGGCGGCGTTCGCCAAACAGCGAAAGATCCCGGCACCTACGCCTCACCCTTCCCGATGTACAACGCCAACACGCTGGTTCGTATCGGCGACATCACGCTCGACGGTCACGGCGGCGCAAGCGGCGCATACCGCTTTGTAATGGCGGGCCAGGAGGCAATCCGCTGGCGGCAATTGGCCCTCAGAAACGATGTGGAAGAAGCCAAAAAGCAGTTCGACCAGTGGCTTGGGTCCATGGCCCCTGAGGGCGTCGATGCCCGCATTGACCACTTCGTCGCGCTCGACGACCCCAATGTGAATTTGGTGGCAGTCATCAAGGTGCAGGGCAATCCCGGCTCCGCCACCTCCAGGCGCCTTCTGCTGCCCGGCTTTTACTTTGCCACTCGCGCTGCGCATCCCTTTGTCGATCAGGAAAAACGGCTCTCGCTCGTCGATATGCACTACGCCGAGCAGGTGACCGACCAGATCGTCTACCACCTGCCCGCCGGCTACACCGTGGAAGGAGTGCCGCAGGACGCGAAGACTCCCTGGGAGGGTCACGCGGCTTTGATCGTTAAGACCAAAGTCGAGCCTACGCAGGTCACCATCGTGCGGCAACTGGCCCGCGCCTTCACCATCCTCAAGCCCGAGGAGTACCAGGATCTGCGCGGCTTCTACCAGAAGGTCGCCACCTCCGATCAGCAGCAGTTGGTGCTCGCCGCCGCGCCTGCACAGAAAGGGAACTGATGATCTTTGCGCAGCCGGTTCTTCCCGCATCGCTCCGGGCCGCCATAGCGCAGCCTCATTCATGGCTGCGCTATGCACTTCTTCTGCTGGCCATCGCCTCGCCGGGCCTGCTTCATGCCCAGTTCCAGGAGCCCA
>Ga0181535_10005578_pt1 | contig 13390 bp, 10 predicted proteins | sample PEATcosm2014_Bin_44_FD_119774 | JGI IMG/M metagenome (GOLD analysis project Ga0181535, IMG submission 119774) | Peatland microbial communities from MTU Mesocosm Facility, Houghton, MI, USA - PEATcosm2014_Bin17_30_metaG | ecosystem: Environmental > Terrestrial > Soil > Wetlands > Peat | place...
ACGCGGCTGACGACGCGCGACGAAAACCGCGTGGTGCGGCCGCTGGAGTGGGGCTTCGAATGGGTTGAGCCGTTTCTCCGCGAGCACGGCTTTGAAGAGGCGTTGCCGAGCGCGGAGATTGCGAGCGACTCCGCATGGGCCGAGGCCGCGATGGTGCACGTGAATCAATTTCTTATACGCCACAGCGACGAATACTTCAGTTACAAACGGCCCACCGACTTCCGGCTGGAAGAACGGCATCCAGAGCTGTTTCCCACAAACGTGCGTCCGGAGACGCTGGCGCAAGACGCGGCAATCAAACAACTGGCGGCCGAGGGAAAGATTCCGACTGCGCAGTTTTTGCGGTTCACTTCGCCGGAGCGGACTCCGTTTCCTGAGAACGATCTGGTGAATGCGCGCTGGTATCCAGCGCCGGCGCATAAGGATCCGAAGCGGCCCAAGCAGGCCATTGTAGTGATGCCGCAGTGGAACGCCGATGCGTTCAGCCACAACTCACTGTGCACGATCTTCAACAAGATGGGGATTTCGGCGCTGAGGCTCTCGAAGCCTTACCACGATATCCGGCGACCCGCGGAACTGGAGCGGTCGGATTACGCCGTGAGCGCCAATATCGGCAGGTCAATCTCCGCGTGCCGGCAGGCGGTGGTGGACATACGGTGCTGCCTGGATTGGCTTGAAGAGCAGGGGTATGAGCACTTCGGCGTGCTGGGAACCAGCCTGGGCTCGTGCTACGCTTTTCTGGCCAGCGCGCACGATGCGCGATTGAGGGTGAATGCGTTCAACCATGCGTCCACGGCTTTTGGCGATGTGACCTGGGCCGGGCAAAGCACGCGCCACGTAAAGCAGGCGCTGGAAGAGGCCGGGCTTAATCAGGAGCGGGTACGGGATTTGTGGTCAGCGGTCAGCCCTTGCTTCTATTACGACAAAATTGTGCGGCCAGAAGTGGACGGAAGAGCCAAGCGGGTCTTAATGATTTACGGCAACTATGACTTGACCTTCCCGAAAGAGTACTCGCTGGAAGTGGTGAAGGCATTTACGCGCATCGGCCTCAACTTTGAGAAGCGTGTGCTGCCCTGCGGCCACTATACGACGGGCGAGACGCCCTATAAGTACATTGACGGCTGGTATATGGGCTCGTTTGTTTACCGGGCGTACAAGGCGCTGCGCGAGGAGAAGGCCGCGGGCGGAAGCGCGGTTGCCGTTGATTCAGCTCCGGCGCATTTGGAAGAAGAAGCGGTCTCGCAATAACGCGCCATGCAGAGTGACGCTATAAAACTTTGTAACGCATGCGTCGCTCTCGCCGTCCAATGTACCTATGGCTTCCCAAGTTTACACCCCACGATATTTTGTTCGCATGACGTTGGCCATCTGCGTTGCGACAGGCTGGCTTGCCGTTTTTGCGCCAGGTCAGCCAGTGCAGGAATCAAACGCGTCCCCGTCACCTGGAGTCAGCCAGCCGGTTCTCGTGGAGCTGTTTACATCGGAAGGCTGCTCCGACTGCCCCCCGGCCGACGAGCTGCTGGGACGGCTTGACGCGACACAACCCGTTCCCGGTGCACAAGCTATTGTGCTCAGCGAGCACGTCACCTATTGGAACCATCTCGGCTGGCGCGACCCCTTTTCGCTGGACGATATAGACGAGCGGCAAAAGCAATACGTGGAGCGCTTCAAGCTTGATTCGAGCTATACGCCGCAAATGGTGGTGGACGGCGCGGTACAGTTTGTGGGCAACAACCCTGGCAAGCTCGGCGCTGCAGTGGCGCGCGCTGCCGCAACACCGAAGGCGAAGATTTTGATCGAAGATGCGCACCTGGTTGGCGGCACTGTCAGCTTTTCAGTGCACGGAGATAACAACCCAGGGGCGACACTTGTGGCAGCGATGGCGCAGAATGCTACCCAGTCCAAAATTGTCCGCGGGGAAAACGCGGGACGAACCCTGCACTACGTTGCCGTCGTGCGGGCGATTAAGGATTTTGGCTCCAAGGCTACGGACGGAAGACCGCTTCGCCTTTCTGGCGTAATCTCTTCCGACAAGGACAAAAACGAAGGCCCTCTCAGGCTGGTTGTTTTTCTCGCTGATCGCAAGACCGGACACGTGCTTGCGATCGCGGAGCAAACGTTGAGCCTTTGAGTTCCCACGCCGAGAGCGTCAGCGCGGATGGGCGGCCAGCCATTTGGCCACGCGCTCTTCGACCTCGGCCAGCTCATCTACGGTGAGGTGGGTGCCGACCATTTGGCGGTTGGCGGCGTACTTTTCCTGATTAGGCCCCGTCACGGCAGCAGCGAGATCAAGCCAGTAGTAAGCCTCCGCATCACTGTGCGGAACACCCTGGCCGATAGAGTAGAGCACGCCGAGAGTCGCTTGCGCAGTAACGTCTCCCTGCTCGGCTGCCTTGCGATACCACTCCGCGGCCTTCGCCATATCGCGAGGAAAGTTTTTGCCGCCGTCGCGGTAAAGCGCGGCGAGATGAACTTCGCCGCCGATGTCGCCCTTGTCAGCAGCTTTGCGATACCACTCGGCGGCCTGGTTAAAATCGCGCGTGACTCCGCGGCCTGACGCATAACATTCGCCGACCTGCACCTGCGCGGCGGCGTCACCCGAGTTGGCCCTGGCCAGGAGAGCCGGGTCAATGGCGTCGGCCTGCGCGGCGGCCGCAACCAACGCCGACAAGAAGATCGTCGCAAGCAAAGTATGTTTCCAACTCATTCTCATAGCTAATCCTAATCAATACTCAAAAAATCGCGTTTGCGGTTTCTGACAAAGACAGCAAGTTGGCACAGCTTTGCAAACGTTGCAAGTTAGCGGGTTGGCGCATTGCACACGCTTGAGAAACCGCGGTCTTTCAATTCTTCCATTAGACGCGATTCAGCGGACGGCCGGGAACAGAAACTGCGAAATAACGCGTTGTTCAACTTAAAGTCATAAGCCGAAATGGCGCAGAGCCTGTTATGACCGACGGTAAAGGCGCTAAAATTCCAATATGACCGATCGCATTTCTCTCTCCCTCGCGCAAGCTGACCCTGAAGTTGCCGCAGCAATTGACCATGAAACCCTCCGCCAGCACGAGGGGCTGGAGATGATTGCCAGCGAGAATTTTGTCTCCGAGGCCGTTCTGGAAGCGGCCGGTTCCGTTTTCACCAACAAGTACGCCGAGGGCTACCCTGGACGGCGTTACTACGGGGGCTGCGAGTATGCCGATGTAGTGGAGAATCTGGCGCGCGACCGCGCCAAGCAGATTTTCGGCGCCGAACACGCCAACGTGCAACCGCATTCCGGCTCGCAGGCCAACGCGTCAGCTTATATGGCGGTTTTGCAGCCGGGCGACACTATTCTTGGGCTGGACCTGGCACACGGCGGCCATCTGACCCATGGGCACAAGTTGAGTTTTAGCGGCAAGCTCTACCGACCCGCGTTCTATACCGTGCGGCGCGATACAGAGATGATCGACTACGACGAACTGGAGTCGATCGCCGAACGCGAAAAGCCGAAGGTGATCATGGGCGGCGGCAGCGCATACCCGAGGATGTGGGATTTTGCGCGCATGCGTCAGATCGCCGATAAGGTGGGCGCAACGTATATCTTCGACATGGCGCATATAGCCGGCCTAGTGGCAGGCGGCGTCCATCCATCGCCGGTGCCTCATGCGCACATTGCCACCACAACCACACACAAGACGCTTCGTGGACCGCGCGCGGGCTTGATTCTGTGCGGACAGGCGCTGGCGGCGGCGGTGGATAGAGCGGTCTTTCCAGGCCAGCAGGGCGGTCCGCTGGTGCATATTGTGGCGGCCAAGGCGGTAGCGTTTGGAGAAGCGCTGCGGCCGGAGTTCAAGACTTATAGCGCGCAGATTGTAGCCAATGCGCAGGCGCTGGCGGCGGCGCTGAAAGAGGCCGGATACCGCATCGTCTCCGGCGGGACAGATAATCACTTGATGCTGGTGGATGTCTTCGAGAAAGGCATTCTTGGCTCAGAAGCCGAGCTGGCGCTGGGCAAAGCGGGCATCACGGTGAACAAGAATGCGATTCCGTACGACGTTAATCCGCCGCTCAAGCCGTCGGGCATTCGCGTCGGTACGCCGGCACTGACCACACGCGGCATGAAGGAAGCGGAGATGCGGCAGATCGCCACATGGATCACCAAGGCACTAGAGCAGCGCAACGACGATGCAGCTCTCGAGCGGATTCGGAAGGAAGTGGCCGAGCTGGCCAACCGTTTTCCGCTTTATGCGTGGCGGCGGTTGAAGTAGCGATGGGGGGTTATCGGTCCGGTTCTTGAGGAATATGTCGTGGTTTCCCACCCATTTCGCAAAGAGGGCGAAATGGATGGGGCACGGGGCATTTGTGGCTGGTCCGGATTTGTGAAGAGCTATAAAGGGCTATAGATAGATAGGTGGACCTATCCCACCTTAGGCACAAAAACGTGCCGAAGGTGGGGCACCCGGTCGTAGTCTTAGGGAGTTATCAGTCCGGTTCTTGAGGGATATGTTATGGTGTCCCACCCATTTCGCTCAGCCACCCCACGGACGAAGACCTGTCCGCGGGGACCCCGACAACGCGAAATGGATGGGGCACGGGCAGGTTCATTCTTGCGCAACTTGTCTGAATGTATAGGGTTGTATTCAATGTAGTTGGAGATAGCCCGCGAGGGAGAGTAGGCTGGCAGAGCCTCGCTGTTTTCCCTGAGGGCGTCAGGAGGAACCGATGAAAGCCACTCAGCTAGCCTTGGCGATGTTGCTGGTTCTTTCAGTCCCAGCGTTTGCTCAGAGTCATGGAGGTGGTTCGCATCCTGCGAGTGGTGGGCATCAGGCGATTCCGGCACAGGGGCCGAGCGCGTTCCAAGGCGCGCCTCATACAGCCCAGCCCGGGCGCAACTACAGCGACAAAGCAGGCCACCCGAATGTTCCGCATGTGGATGGCAAGACGTGGGTAGGTCACGACACCGGGCGGGGCGATGTGAATTACCATCTCGACCATCCGTTTGCTCATTGCCGCTTTAGCGGCGGCTTGGGCCCCTGTCACGTTTGGCATCTTGGCTGTTGCGGTCCGGGCCGCTTCTGGTTCAACGGCTGGTTCTGGGATGTGGCGGTATTTGATGCAGGCTTCTGCGACGGCTGGCTATGGGACTCGGACGACATTGTGATCTATCCCGATCCGGACCATGACGGCTGGTACCTTGCCTACAACGTGCGGCTGGGCACTTATGTGCATGTAGAGTATCTGGGCTCGTAGGTCAGCAACAGAGAAGGGAGTGGCTTCTTAAGAATGGGGATGGGCAAAGATGCTCATCCCCTTCTTGTTTGTGGGCCAAAGCAAAATAACCTAGTTTTCCAGGTAATGGTCAGCCTCAATAAACGCTTCATCAGGGGCAAAAGCCGGCGCACATCTTGCTCGGCTTATGCGCGGGCTAAAGCCAATAGCATCACAACCAACCCATTGCTGGCATTCCTCCGCGCTGTGCAAAAATAGATTCGTGAGTTATGCTTGACTTATGTCCATTGATTCCATTCTTGCTCTTATTGATGCCGAAATTGCGAGCCTCACACAGGCTCGCGCTCTGCTGGGCAGCACCGGAAAAGTTGAAGTCAAGGTAGCTGAACTGAAAACCAAAAAGACGGCGAAGGCTGCTAAGACACCGAGGAAGAAGCGCCGTGCGATGAGTCCCGAGGCGCGCAAGCGGATTGCCGATGCGCAGCGCAAGCGCTGGGCCGCAGTGAAGTCCAAGGCCAAGTAACACTTATAAATAATCAGACAGCTCCTGATTTCTGCAATCATGCGTGCCGCCGCAGTTCTATGTGCGGTGCGGATGCTGAGTCCCTATGTCATCGACGCCGCGAAAAAGCCGCTTGCATTCAGCGCGGCCAGGGCCTATCTTGTAGCCATCCGTACATCCGTCTCGTGCGAATGGAGTTAATTTATGCGACGTTTTTTCGCGCTCTTTATGTTTCTTTCTCTAGTCATGTCGGCACACTCGATTGCGCAAGTTCCTGCCGCGCAGAACACTCCAGAATCGCTCACAGCCGCATACAACCAGGCGATGCTGGCGAAGGAATGGCCTCGGGCCGTCGCCACGGCGCAGCAACTGGTTGGGCTGAAAGCAACGTCGATAAATCTAAAATACCTGGGGAACGCGCAGCTTTACTCTGGCTTATCGAATGATGCCCTGGTGACTTATAACTTGGCCATCGCAGCGGCGGAAGTGGAAAAGCCTACGGAAGGCAAGCCTTTGAAGGAGTGGAATGACGGCCTTTCGCAGATATACATTGGCAAGGGCAATGCGCTCCTGAAGCTCAAGCGCACTTCTGAGGCGATCGAGACCTATAACCTAGCAGCCGGGTTAGCTTCCAGCGCCGGGAAGGCTTACTTCAATGTATGTGCGGTGTTCTACAACAATGGCAACACGAAAGACTCGGCGGCTGCCTGCCGCAAGTGCGTGCAAGCGGACCCCACAATGGCGAACGCCTGGTTTGTCCTTGCGTCTGATCTGTTTGCAGATTTGCCAGTAACCGCACAAGGCAAGGTCCAAGCCTCCTCCGAGACGCGAGAAGCGCTTGAAAAGTATCTGGCGCTGGCTCCGGACGGCCCTCACGCCGCCGACACGAAAGCGATGCTGGATATGCTCGACAAATAGGATGACGCTGTCTTCGGCTACAGCCCTGCGATCACCAACATGCGTGGCTCGGTCATCTCTTCGATGGCTGAGCGGATGCCCTCGCGTCCCAGACCCGAATCCTTGACGCCACCGAAAGGCATGGGATCAAGACGCCAGCTTGGCGTGTCCCCCACGATCAGTGCTCCCACTTCGAGCTCGCGATAAGCGGTAAGAATGCGGCCGGCATCGCGGGTGAGTAGGCCAGCTTGCAGGCCATACTTAGAGTGGTTAACGTCAGCCAACGCCTGTTCAAAATCGTCGAATGGCTCGATAGCCACGACCGGACCAAAGGCCTCCTCATCGCGCACCTTCATGCCAGGCCTGGTTCCGGTCAGGATTGCCGGCGTCACCATGGAACCGCGACGCTCGCCTCCGGCGACTAGCTTAGCGCCGCCCTCCACCGCTTCTCTGATCCAGGATTCGACACGCTCGGCTTCACTGAGCCGCACCAGCGGGCCGACCTCGGTGGCCTCGTCTGAGGGATTGCCCGACACGAGCTTGGCGCTAGCTTCGACCACCCTCCACAAAAAGGTCTGAAAAACTCCGCGCTCGACAAAGACCCGCTGCACGCTTACGCAAGACTGGCCAGCAAAACCGAAAGCGGCACGAGCGGTGCGAGCAGCAGCTTCATCCAGGTCACGCCAGTCGGCGCAGACGATGAGCGCCGCATTGCCGCCCAGTTCCAGCAACACGCGCTTGCGCCCAGAGCGAGCCTGCAGCTCCCAGCCCACTTTGGCCGACCCAGTAAAGCTGACCAGCTTGATGCTCTCTTCCTTTTCGGCGAGCCAAGCGGTGTCCGCGTTGCTGAGCGGAAGTACGGCCAGAGCCTCCGCGGGCCAGCCTGCTTTGAGAATCACCTCGCCCAGAGCCAATGCGGTAAACGGGGTTTGAGAAGCGGGCTTCAAAATAACGGGACAGCCGGCGGCCAGCGCGGGCGCCACCTTGTGCGCCACCAGGTTCAGCGGAAAATTGAAAGGGGAAATGGCCAGCACAGGACCGATGGGAAAGCGCTGCAAAAGCCCCCAGCGGCCCTCGTTGCCCTCGGTCAAGTCCAGCGGAATGCTCTCGCCGCCTAACCGCGCGGCCTCCTCGGCAGCGGTCTTGAATGTGAGTACGGCGCGATCAACCTCAGTCCGAGCGAGGCGAACTGGCTTGCCTGCTTCGGCGACGATGAGCTGGGCAAATCGCTCCTTTTGCTCGATGAGGGCGGCGGCCACATCTTCAAGAATCTCGCGGCGCTTCCAGCGGGGCAGTGCGCGGGCGCGGCGTAAGCTGGCCACGGCGTGGTGCACCGCCTGACGCGCATCAGCGCGGGTGGCTACGGTTACCCGGCCCACCAGCCCCTGGTCCCACGGCGAGCGCACCTCAAGCGCTTCGCCTTCGGTCCACTCCTTGCCACACAACAGAAATCCAGTTTGTGTTCCTGGCCGCATCTTCATGGCGTTGCACCCCTCGTCGGTCCCTGCCATGGATTCTACAAGGGGAGGGGGCGAGAGGGCTGTATTACCAAAGCAATCGGATCTGCGTGTCTTGTTCCCACAAAGGAAGTGTGCAGCCAAGCAGTGTCTACCTAATCGGAAAGATGTGGTCATTTGCCCGAGAAGGTTCGCTCAGGAACTAAAGCCCGCGGGAATTTAGCCCATTTACGGCACGACTAAAGACGCTGCGGGAAAAAGGACTGCTTCCGAGCAAGAAAGCCGTGAAGCTTTCCTCAGGGGCTAAAGCCCACGATGATTCAGCTGATTTTATGCCGGGGATAAATCCCCGGCATACCGCCTGAGTGAATTTTTCCACAAGCCTTAAAGTAGTGGCCTGACACAGAGCCGTTCCATTCACACATTTGTCAGGCCGTACCTAGCGCACCAGAGGCGCGGAAGTCGCTCCGGGCATAAACCGCGCCCAGTGTGTCTTGCGACATCAGGCGCGCGGCAGCGACACCGCAACGGTCAGGTGCGTGTGAGGTACGCATGTTGCAGGCTCAATTTTCTTCTTAAGTGGATTCGGACTCAGACTGTAAACATTGCCACAAAGGATCGCAGTTGGCCGAGGATGTTGTTCAGCTCTTTGATTGCGGAGTCAGTTTGCGAGGCAGCTGCGCTGGTTTTGCGGGCGGCCTCGGCAAGCCCGGCTATCTCCTTTGCAATTGTGGAAGCGGTTCCGGCAGCGTCGGAAATGTGGCGACTCATCTCATTGGTCGTCGCAGTCTGTTGCTCGACCGCCTCGACAATGCTTTGCGATATCTCGTTCACCTTGTTGGTAACGGTGGCGATTTCAGCGATGCCTGCGGCGCTCTCTCGCGTATTACTTTGAATGGCCGCAATGCGCAGACTAACCTCTTCCGTCGCTTTCGCCGTGCCTTTGGACAACTCCTTGACTTCCGTGGCCACTACCGCGAAGCCCTTGCCTGCTTCGCCTGCGCGTGCCGCTTCAATTGTTGCGTTCAACGCAAGCAGATTAGTTTGTTGAGCGATGCCATTGATGGCCTTGATTACCTTGCTGATCGCTGCAGAAGACTCGTCTAAATTGGAGATCTTCTTCGTGGTGCTATCGGTTACGCTGACGGCGGACTGAACCGCCGCGGATGCTCTGCTTGCGCTTTGAGAGATATCCCGAATCGAGCTCAACATTTGAGCAGACCCGGCCGACACGGCGCTCAGCCCAGCGGAGACTTTCTCGCTGGACGTCGCCGCCGAAGTAGCCATGCGACTATTTTCAATTGCACCCTGAGTCAATTCTTTCGTGATCGTGGTCAGTTCCTGTGAGGCCGATGCCATCACCAGTGTATGTTGACTGATCTGCTGTACCTCAGCGGCCAGTTTCGACGAAACCGTGTTCAGCAATGTTGCGATACGGTCGTAATCACCTTCGTAGTGGCCCTCGACCCGCGCTGTCAAATCCATCTGCGCCAAAGCCGTTAGCACTCGCTCAATCTCTCCGACTGGAGCGAGCCAGGCGTCGAACATCGCGTTAAATCCCTCAAAGATACGCCGGTTCGCACCAGTAAACTCTTCGACATTTGTGCGAATGCGCAAGTCGCCTATTGCGGCACCCTCCGTCAACCGTCCAATTTGAAAGTTTCTGCGATTGATTACGTCAATAAAATGATTGCAAACATTCTTGGCGCGAGCGAAGTCGCCCGGAAACCCATCCTTAAATGGCGGGGGGATGCAGCCAATGGACATATTATGGACGGATGTCACTCCCTCTTCATAGGTCTGGATGATGGTGTCCAGAATCTCGTTGAGGGTGGTGCAAGCCGCGGCTGCTTCGACGCCACGGTTTTCCGTGGTCAGGCGGCGCTTAAGGTCTCCAGCCGCGACGGCATCGCGTAGCTGTTCCACCTCAGCTAGAAATGAACTCCATTCCTCGCTGCGGCCCTCGCTCTCTATGATCCTCGACATTCGGCACCTGCGGGGATCATGGAGCGGATTATCGCGCGCGTAATGGGAGAAGATATCGCCACAGGGAACCTATCGGCGATCGGCGTCACAAATTTCAATTGTGAACCTGAGGGCGAAGTCCCGACACGGTACACTATTCCCCTATGATTCATGACGGCCGGAGTCCAAAACTACCCTTTGACACCGCTGAGGCGCTGGCGCATTTGCGCGCGAGCGACGCGAAGCTGGGCGCGCTGATAGAATGCGCGGGCGCTTTCACGCTCAAGCTCGATCCGTCGCCGTCTCCTTTCGAGTCGTTGGTGGAGTCGATACTCTATCAGCAGTTGCATGGCAAGGCCGCGGCCACCATTCATCGGAGGGTGCGCGAGCACTTTGGCGGCGACCCGGCTCCGCGGCTGCTGCTGGAGGTGCCGGATGAGATTCTGCGCGCGGCGGGAGTTTCTTTCAACAAAATCAAAGCGCTCAAGGACCTGGCCGCGCGAACTCTGGACGGGACAGTGCCCACCCACGCGGCAATCAAAAAGATGACCGACGCGGAGATTGTGGAGCGGCTGACGGAAGTGCGCGGCATTGGGCCGTGGACTGTGGAGATGCTGCTGATCTTTCGCCTGGGCCGGCCCGATGTGCTGCCGGTGAGCGATTACGGTGTGCGCAAAGGGTTTGCGCTGACTTTTCAGCGTGTTCCGAAGACGCGCGCGCTGGAAGCGGCAGATTTGCCCAAGCCGGAGGTGATGCTCAGAAGGGGAAAACGCTGGGCGCCGTTCCGTTCCGTGGCCAGCTGGTACCTTTGGCGGGCCTGCGATCTTGCCAAGAGTACAGCGCCTACAGGGCGGTCGAGCTTAGAATGATTGAACGCGGCTTCAAGCTGCCAGATCATTGACCGCGTAATTTTGCGCCTTCGCACCTTTGCGACAAGAACAAGATCGTCGCAAGGATGGGGCACCCAGCGCCCAGCTTCATGCTATTCCACCCATCGCAAAGAGCGCGATGGATGGGGCAGCCAGCTAGATGCCGGCGCGAGCTTAGGAACCTTCATGGCTGCAAGTAAACGATTTGTGTGCATTCACGGTCACTTTTACCAGCCGCCGCGGGAGAATCCCTGGCTGGAGACGGTGGAGACGCAGGATTCGGCCGCGCCTTACCACGACTGGAACGAGCGCGTCTGCGCGGAGTGCTACGCACCGAACGGGGCGGCGCGCATCGTGAACAGCAAGAACCAAATCACGCGTATTGTGAACAATTACGCGCGCATCAGCTTCAATTTCGGACCAACGCTGTTGAGCTGGCTGAAGGAGAACGCGCAGCGCACCTACCGCATGATTCAGGACGGCGAGCGGCGCAGCCGGAAGAGCTTCAAAGGGCACAGTTCGGCGATGGCGCAGGTTTATAACCACGTGATCCTTCCGCTGGCCAACCGCCGCGATCGCATCACGCAGATTCGCTGGGGCATTGCCGACTACGAGCGCCACTACGGCGAGCCCCCCGAAGGGATGTGGCTTGCGGAGACGGCGGCGGACACGGAATCGCTGGAATTGCTGGCTCAGCAGGGCATCAAGTTTACGGTGCTGGCACCCCACCAATGCCGGCACATCAGAAGCCTGAAGGACGGCGGGGACTGGACGGCGACCCCGAACGCGAGCGTGGACACTACGCACCCTTACCTGGTGCGCTTCGACTCCGGAGTCTCGATTGCCGTCTTTTTCTACGACGGCCCCCTCTCTCGAGCCATTGCGTTTGAGGGGCTGCTGAACTCCGGCGAGAGCTTCGCGGCGCGGCTCAAAGGCGGGTTCAAAGACAACGCGCAGCCGCAACTGGTTCATGTAGCTACAGATGGTGAATCGTACGGCCACCACCACAGATACGGCGAGATGGCATTGTCTTATGCGCTGCGCCTGCTGGAGGGTGACCGGAACGTAAAGCTGACCAACTACGGCTGCTTTCTGTCGCAGTTTCCGCCTGAGTACGAAGCGGAGATTATCGACAACACGTCGTGGAGCTGCGAGCACGGGGTGGAGCGCTGGCGGTCGAACTGCGGCTGCAACGGCGGCAAGCAGGGCTGGAACCAGAACTGGCGCGGGCCGCTGCGCCAAGCGCTGGACGAGGTACGCGATGCCATGATCCCACTCACTGAGCAGGAGGGCGGTAAGCTCTTCCGCGATGTGTGGGCAGCTCGCGACAACTACATCCACGTGGTTCTCGACCGCAGCGCGGAGACGCAGGATCGGTTCTTTGCCGAGAATCAGAGCCACGCGCTTACCGAGGCGGAGCGCGTGCGCGCTCTTGAACTAATGGAACTGCAACGCAATGCGCAGCTCATGTACACCAGCTGCGGATGGTTTTTCGACGACATATCAGGAATCGAGACGGTGCAGATCATTGCCTATGCCGCGCGAGTGCTGCAACTGGCGCAGGAACTCTTTGGAGAGCAGGCGGAGGGGCTGGAACTCGACTTTCTTGCGGCGCTGGCTAAGGCGCGCTCAAACGTGGCCAGAGCGGGCGACGGCGCACGCATCTATAAAGAACAGGTTAGACCGATGGAGCTTGGGCTGGAACAGGTGGTTGCGCACTACGCCATCAGCAGCGTCTTCTCTTCGTTTGCCGAGGAGACTGACCTGTTCTGCTACCGTGTTCGACGCCGGGCTTATGACATTTACAACTCCGGTCGTGGGCGGCTTGCGCTGGGCCGCGCATCGATTTCCAGCGCCATTACCGGCAAGCAGCAGAGTTTCTCATTCGCGGTTCTGCACTTCGGAGACCAAAACATTACAGCCGCAGTGAAACCTTGCGAAGAATCGGATGTGGCCGAGTTTGAGACGTTCGCCAGCCAGGCAGCGGAACAGCTGGAGCGCGCCAAATTCCCCGAGGTGATTCGCCAGTTGGACCGCTATTACGGCCACGTAGATTACTCGCTGACTTCGCTTTTCCGCGACGAACAGCGGCGCATTGTGCAGATGATTCTTAACTCGACTCTTACGAACATCGAGAGCTCGCTGATCACCATTTACGAAGACCACGCCAGCCTGCTGCACTTCCTGTCGCAGGCGGGGCTGCCCAAGCCGCCTGCGCTTACGCTGGCCGCGGAGTTTGCCCTCAACGCCGGCGTGCGCAAGGCGCTGGAGGGTGATCCTGTCGATCAGGCGCTGATGCGCTCGTTTCTCGCGCTGGCAAAGGCGGACCAGATTCGGCTGGAGACGGCGACGCTCTCTTTCGTTGCCGACCAGCGCATGAAGCGCGCCATGGTGGAGCTGCAAATCTCTTCCGGGTCGCTGGAGATGCTGGACCGGGCGCTGGTGCTGGGGCGCACGCTGGCGGAATTGCCTTTTGATCTGAATCTGTGGCA
>Ga0181535_10005579_pt1 | contig 13386 bp, 8 predicted proteins | sample PEATcosm2014_Bin_44_FD_119774 | JGI IMG/M metagenome (GOLD analysis project Ga0181535, IMG submission 119774) | Peatland microbial communities from MTU Mesocosm Facility, Houghton, MI, USA - PEATcosm2014_Bin17_30_metaG | ecosystem: Environmental > Terrestrial > Soil > Wetlands > Peat | place...
CAGCGTCCTGTAGCCCCAGCTCACCGCCAGCAGAAGCAGCGCCGCGCCCGCGATGGCTGCGATGCGGCCCAGAACCAGTGCTTCGGGACCAGTCAGGAAGACGTTGCCCTGCGATTGGAAGCTTCCCGGACTGCTGAGCCGAAGCTGGTGCGTGGTATTCACCACGATGTCGCCCTTGCCCGGCGCCAGAAAATACGCCTGCACGCAGGTCAGAAGGAATCCGATGCCGGTCCCGGTCAGCGTGAACGCATCCGGCAGCCGTTCCGTTTGCCAGTCCATCACCATCAGTCCAATCAGCAGTAAGCCGAGGATTGCCAAGCCGAGGACATGAATTAATTCAGAGGAGGCGGCCCCAGAGGGTCTGCTTCCCTTGGCAAGCTCAAGGACATTGAGCCGGGAAGCGACATACGCAAACCAAATCCCCACCGCGAGTTCGACGACCGGATAGCGCCACGAGATCCCTGCCTTGCAGTCCCGGCAGCGCGCGCGCAACACAATCCAACTCAACACCGGCAGATTGTCGTACCAGCGCACAGCATGCCCGCACGCCATGCAGTGCGAACCCGGCGTCACAATGGACTCGTGCGCCGGCAGACGCGAGATGCACACGTTCAGGAAGCTGCCGAACAGCAGTCCGAGAACGAATCCGAGCAGTTCAAAAACGTATGACGGTGTCACGTTTGCAGTATAAGTCCAGGCGGACCTCCAGCACTCAACTCATAACCTGCAACTGACAACCGGTATCAGAAATCCACATGCATGCGAACGCTCTCCACCAGCACCGGCCCGCGGTTCTGGTTGTAGCCGGGGTGGGCGATGTACTGTGCGTCCAGCGCGTAGGAGAGGCCGCGCCAGGTATGCAGCGTGTAGTAGCCCTCCAGGATGTCCTCGCGCGCGTAGTTCAACTTGCCATCGCCCAGCAGGAATCCCAGGCCGCCCAGCCTCAGGTACGCCTGGTGGTCGCGCTTGATCGCATTGGAGACGAAGGCCAGACCCACCTTATCGTCGCCGCGACTCCAGCGCCTGCCCGCAAAATCCCCGCCCACTTCGATCGTCTGATCGACCTCGGTGTATACATAGCTCTCGTGCTGGCCCTCGTTCCATCCGAATCGCCCGAAGACGCGCAGGTTCTTCGTTATCTCCTGTTCCGCGTTCAGGCCGAAGCCGTACTTCACCGTGCTCTGTAGCGGGTGCGCGGTAATCTCCGGTGTTGGCGTCAGGCCCTCAATAAACTTGATGTTCTGCTGCCGGTAGTCGCCCATGTTGGCGTGGTTGACGTAGCTGAGCGCGCGCACCACGCCCTTGCGGTCCGGCGGCAGCAGCCCGCCCAGCAGCCCATGACGCCACTCGGCCTCCATGTTTTGGCCGCTGGCGCGCTTCAGGCTCCAATCGAAGTTGATGCCGTTGGCGACGGTGGGCATGGTGGCAAGAGCGTAGCGCGCGGACCAGGCCTTGTCGTCGTACTCCGCGACGGCGGCGTAGGTGTAGCCGCGCGTGTCGGCCGCGTAGTCCCACGCGCCGTTGTTGTCGGTGGTCCAGTTCAGAAACTGTAGGTGGCTGTCGGTTCCAATGCTGTTCAGGTCGAAGAAGTCCGGCAGCCCCATCTTGCCCACGCGCAGCTCCAGCCGCCGCTCCGGAACCTCGGTGGCTAGCCCGAACGGCCCGCGCGCAGAAGCCACTGTTTTGCTCGTGAAGCCAATCGTCTGATGCAACTGCACGCGCGCCATGTAGGGAATTGGCCCGAGGTTCGGGTTGCGCACCACGTCCAGGTTGGTGAATCCGGCCAGACCCAGAGCCTCGCTGATGCCGCGCCCGCCCGCCGACTCTTCGTCGTAGATCGCTTCAAAATGGCGCGCAGGATTGCGCACCAGCTCCGCGCCCATATACAGCGTGCCGATCAGCGATATCTTGTACTCTCCGCGCCCCAGCAGGCTGTTCGTTCCCTCGTACGGCGAGTGGAACGGCCCATGTGCCTGGAAGATGATGTTGGCCTGCCCGGCGAGAAAGTAGCGTGTGCCATCGGGGTGAGGGAAGAACGTTGGCGGCGCGGGCTGCTCCGCCGCGACAGGCGCTACAGGCTGAATGCGAGTCGGCCGCGTCGCATCCGCCAGCACACGATTCATCGACGGCGCAGCCACGTCGGCCACAGACTGTGCCGCAACTTCGCGCGCCGTGAAGCCCAGCAGCGACACAACCGTGAGCACCGGCACCAGGAGCGCTGCCAGCCGTCGCGCAGGCGGGAGGAGTAGGAACATCCGTCTCTCATTCTGGCCGTGTTGTGTGAATGGAGTGCGAACGCTCATGCGAAGGTGCCGCCTTGGTTTGATTTTCTTTGCGACGGCCTGCCTTGAGCCACGCTGTTTATCTGTTTAAATAGTATACCCCCTTAGGGTATAATTCGGACAGAGACAATGAAAGGAATTTTGATGTCCCAAACAGAACGCGACCAAGCCAAACTCCGCAACCGCGTCAAGCGTATCCACGGCCAGATCGAGTCGGTCGAGCGCACGCTCTCCAACGAAGACCACGACTGTGCGCAGGTCCTCATGCAGCTCGCCGCCGTGCGCGGAGGCATCAACAGCCTGATGGCCGAGGTGCTGGAAGACCACATCCGCGTGCACCTGATCGAGGACGGCCACGCTCCGCTGACGCCCGATCTCGGCGAGGAGCTGATCGACCTGGTCCGCGCCTATCTGAAGTAGCGCACCGCAAATATGGCCGCCTCATGCACGCGCATCGCGATGAGAGGCGCGTGCGATCCCCTCTCGATCTTGCAGCACGCATCTCTTGCATTCCATCGGCGCACCGCGTACATTCTCCCTACACGGGAAAGGAGGATGGTCCAGCCTATGAAAATTGATTGTCACAGTTGCACAACGCTACGTGAGGTGACTGAGGCTTAGAGCGTCCTGCTCTTGGCTGTAACAGTAGTTCGGCGATTTCGCAATCCTGCGCCGAGGGCCGTCCGGGCAAGGACGCCTCAGGTCAATCTCAACAGCTCACCGCCGCAAAGCCCGCGCCCCACCGGTGCGGGCTTTGTGTTTAAGCCGTGGGCTTTGTGTCTTTGCCTTTCCCTCGAACCTCGAACCTTGAACCTCGAACCTAGTAAACTGTCTCTATGGAACCTCTCGTTATCGCAGGCCGCGCGTTCAAGTCTCGCCTCATCGTTGGAACAGGGAAGTACAAGGACGGCCCGCAGACGCGCGCCGCAATCGAGGCCTCCGGCGCGGAGATGGTCACCGTCGCCGTGCGCCGTGTCAACCTCGACCGCACCACCGAGTCGCTGCTCGATTTCATCGATCCCAAGCGCTTCTTCCTCTTGCCCAACACCGCCGGCTGTTTCACCGCCGACGAGGCCATCCGCGCCGCACGGCTGGGCCGCGAGGTCGGCCTCTCCGACTGGGTCAAGGTCGAGGTCATCGGCGACAAGGCCACGCTCTACCCCGACATCCAGGCTACGCTGGAGGCCACGCGCGTCCTCGTCAAGGAGGGATTCACCGTCCTGCCCTACACCTCCGACGACATCGTCTACGCCCGTCGCCTCATCGACGCGGGCGCCGCTGCGGTCATGCCGCTGGGCGCGCCCATCGGCAGCGGCCTCGGCCTGCAGAACACCGCCAACCTGCGCATCCTCCGCGAGCTGATCCACGAAGTTCCACTCATCGTCGACGCGGGCGTGGGCACCGCGTCGGACGCGACGCTGGCCATGGAACTCGGCTTCGACGGCGTCCTGATGAACACCGCCATCGCCGCCGCGCACGACCCCATCCTCATGGCCGAAGCCATGCAGCATGGAGTCCTCGCCGGCCGCCAGGCCTTCCTCTCCGGCCGCATGGCCAAGCGCCTCTACGCCACCGCCAGCTCGCCGCTCGAAGGCATCTCGAAGTAGAGGGCTGCCGCCAATGCTGATATAAGCTGGTAGAAAGCCACCAGCAAGGACATGCCGGGAGATTGAAAACCTGTGTCATCCAGCGAAACTGCCCACGCCTATCATCCGCTGACCATCGATGAGTATCTGCGCAAGAAGCTGATGCCGGTTGAAGGCGTCATTCCGCATCTCCCCGGCATCGACATGTATGGAAACACCATCCCGGACGAGATCGTCGGTGGCGACGTCTTTGAATACATCAACTTTCAACAGCGCTACAACATCGATGCGCGCATCGCTCAGGCCGAGCGGCAGGCGAAGGAGTTTCTGGAACCGCTTGCTCCGGGGGCGAAGGCGCGCAATACCATCGATGAGCATGTTCTATGGATGGCGTCGCGGCCCGGATATACGGATGCCGACGCAGTTGAGTACAGGAAGGCAAAGAGCTCCGAGCAGTTGCAGATTGCCGAGAGCCTGCGTGAACTGTACGCGACCGCCGGAGTGCTGCTAGTCGATGCGCAGGGCCACGGCATCATTGCGGCCAAGATCGCGTCTACCATTCACGACACGCTGCAGGCGTTCATGCTCTCCGAACTGGACCGCAGCGGGACCATCACGCCCCGGCTCTTCGAGCAGCTCAACCTGCGTCTTGCCCAGTCGGCCACCGCGCGCAATGCCCTGGGCCGCAGCATGGATGCAAGCTCGCGCGAGATTGCCACCCTGCTCTATGGCGAGATCCGTTCCACTGGGGAGTTCCGCTTTGTCAGTTTCGGCCATCCGCCTCCGCTCGTCTTCTCGGCAAAGTACAAGCGGTTCATGAAAATCGGAAGCGACCGCATGGCGCAGTTCCTGGCGCTGGGGCTGGAGATTCCGGAGGACCATCCCGACCGGAACCGGTACATCTCCGTCAAGGTGAGGAAGCGGCGGATAAACACCTCCGATATCGCCGTCATCACGCTCATGGGCCGGGGAGACATCCTCTTCCTATATACCGACGGTGTCTTCGATGGCAGCGACGAGCAGGAAAGGCACCGGATTGAAGCCATTATTGGCGAGCACAAGCAACAGCCTGCCCGCGACATCTGCAACGCGGTTTTGGACTACGCGGTGAAGCGGGACGGCCAGCTCCGCCTGGAGGGCCACAGCGACGAGATCGACGACAAGACCGTCTTCATCATCAAGCGCACGTAAATCATCCAAAATTACGCCGGCGCCGTCACTCGCGCCGCATGGAGCTCCTGCAGCGCGTAGACGCTCAGCGTTCCCCGCTGCAACGCGGCAATCCCCTCGGCCGCGGCCCGCGCCGCTGCCAGCGTGGTAATGGTGGGAATCCGCGCCAGCACGGCGGCCCGCCGGATCGCCTTCTCGTCGAAGAACGTCTCCTGCCCGCGCGGCGTGTTGACAACCAACTGAATCCGGTCGCCCTTGATCAGGTCCACCACATTGGGCCGCCCCTCCTTCACCTTGTAGACGCGCTCCGGTTGCAGGCCCGCGGCCTCCAGCGCCTGTGCCGTGCCGTGCGTCGCCACCAGATGAAATCCCATCTCGACGAAGGTCTGCGCCAGTCCCACCACGCCCTCTTTGTCGTGGTCGTTCACGCTCAGGAAGATCGTTCCCTTTACCGGCAGCATCTGGCCGGCGGCGATCTGCGCCTTGGCAAACGCCTCGCCGAAGTTGTCCGCCACGCCCATCACCTCGCCGGTGGACTTCATCTCCGGCCCCAGCACGGTGTCCACGCCGGGGAACTTGCCCCAGGGAAAGACCGGCGATTTCACATAGAAGTGCGCTCCTGTGTCCAGGTCCTCGCCGCTGGCCACCGCCTCCGGCAGCAACTCCTTCAATGTGCGTCCCACCATCAGTCGCGATGCCATCTTGGCCAGCGGCACGCCGATCGCCTTCGACACATACGGCACCGTGCGCGACGCGCGCGGGTTCACCTCGATCACGAAGACCTTGCCGCGCTGGATGGCAAACTGGATGTTCACCAGTCCAACCACGTTCAGCGCCATCGCCAGCTTACGCGTGTGCGCGCGGATGGTGCGCAGCACCTCGTCCGTCAGGTCCACCGCCGGCAGCACGCACGACGAGTCGCCCGAATGAATCCCCGCTTCCTCGATGTGCTGCATGATCCCCGCGATCACCACGTCGGTGCCGTCGCATAGCGCGTCCACGTCGCACTCCACCGCGTCCTCCAAGAAGTGGTCGATCAGCACCGGCCGCTCCTGCGAGTATTCGATCGCCGTGCTCATGTAGCGCAGCACCGCCTCGTCGTCGTATGCAATCACCATGGCGCGCCCGCCCAGCACATAGCTGGGTCGCAGCAGCACGGGATAACCCACGCGGTTCGCGCCCGCCAGCGCCTCATCCACCGAGGTCACCATCGCGCCCTCGGGTTGCGGAATCTTCAGCTCGGTGATCAGCTTGCCAAATCGCTTGCGGTCTTCGGCGAGGTCGATCGACTCCGGCGAAGTCCCGATGATGGGCACGCCCGCACGCTTCAAGGGAAGGCTCAAATTCAGCGGCGTCTGCCCGCCGAACTGCACAATCATGCCTATCTCCGCGCCGGCCGATGCCTCATGCCCATACACCGCCAGCACGTCCTCCAGCGTCAGCGGCTCGAAGTAGAGCCGGTCGCTGGTGTCGTAATCCGTCGACACCGTCTCCGGATTGCAGTTCACCATGATCGTCTCGTAGCCGTCCTCGTGCAGCGCGAAGGCCGCATGGCAGCAGCAGTAGTCGAACTCGATCCCTTGCCCAATCCGGTTCGGCCCGCTGCCCAGGATAATGATCTTCCTGCGCGCGGTCGGCGCGGCCTCGTCCTCTTCGTCGTAGCAACTGTAGAGGTATGGCGTGTAGCTCTCGAACTCCGCCGCGCAGGTGTCCACCAGCTTGAACACCGGCTTTACGCCCAGCTTCGCGCGCAGCTCGCGCACCCGGTCCGCGCTCTCCAGCTTCCACTCCGTCGCCAGCCGCTCGTCGGAGACGCCCATGCGCTTGGCCGCGCGCAGGTCGTCCGCCGTCGCCGCGTCGAAGCCCACCGCCGCCGCCGCCTTCAGCTCGTCGGTGATCTGCTTCATCTGGTTCAGGAACCACGGGTCCATCGAGGTTAGCCGCGCGATCTCGCGCACGCTCATCTCCTTCTCAAATGCGTAGCGGATGTAGGCCAGCCGCTCCGGGTGCGGCGTCACCAGCCGCTGCGTCAGCCGTCGCGGCTCAATGTCCGCCGCCGTCGCCTTCTTGCCCGTCTCCAGCGAGCGCACCGCCTTCATCAGCGATTCCTTGAAGGTCCGCCCGATGGCCATCACCTCGCCCACCGACTTCATCTGCGGCCCCAGCACCTCGTCCACGCCGGGAAACTTCTCGAACTGCCACTTCGGCACCTTCACCACCACGTAGTCGATCGTCGGCTCGAAGCACGCAGGCGTCGCCTTGGTGATGTCGTTCTGGATCTCGTCCAGCGTGTAGCCGACGGCCAGCCGCGCCGCGATCTTCGCAATCGGGAACCCCGTGGCCTTCGATGCCAGCGCGCTCGACCGGCTCACCCGCGGGTTCATCTCGATAATGATCATCCGCCCGTCGTGCGGGTCCACCGCGAACTGCACGTTGCTTCCGCCCGTCTCCACGCCGATCTCGCGGATACACGCAATCGCCGCGTCCCGCATCCGCTGATACTCGCGGTCGGTGAGTGTCTGCGCCGGGGCCACCGTAATCGAGTCGCCGGTATGCACGCCCATGGGGTCGAAGTTCTCAATCGAGCAGATGATGATGACGTTGTCCTTCAGGTCGCGCATCACCTCCAGCTCGTACTCCTTCCAGCCCAGCACGCTCTCCTCGATGAGGCACTCATGCACCGGCGACAGGTCCAGCCCGCGCGCCAGAATGTCGGTGATCTCCTCGCGGTTGTATGCGATCCCGCCGCCCGATCCGCCCAGGGTAAAGCTTGGCCGAATGACGACAGGGAAGCCGATCTTCGCGGCAAATGTCAGCCCGTCGCTCACCGTGCCAACAAGCTGTGACTTCGGCAGATCGAGGCCGATCCGGTTCATCGCGTCCTTGAAGAGCAGCCGATCCTCGGCCTTCTTGATCGCCTCCAGCTTGGCCCCGATCAGCTCGACGTTATATTTTTCCAGCACGCCGGAGTCCGCCAGCTCGACGGCAAGATTCAGCGCCGTCTGTCCGCCCACCGTCGGCAGCAGCGCAAAGATGCGCTTTTGTTTGTCCTTCCGCAGTGTCCCCTGTTTGTCATTCCGCAGCGCCCCTTGTTTGTCATTCTGAGCCGCAGGCGAAGAATCCCCGTATTTTGTGGCAGAGATGGAACCGCCCGCGGCCATCCTCTCCGCCTCTACCCGGATGATCTCTTCCAAATACGCCGCCGTCAGCGGCTCGATGTACGTCTGGTCGGCGAACTCGGGATCGGTCATGATGGACGCCGGGTTGGAGTTCACCAGCACCACCTCGTACCCCTCGGCCTTCAGCGCCTTGCACGCCTGCGTGCCGGAGTAGTCGAACTCCGCCGACTGCCCAATCACAATCGGCCCCGAGCCGATCACCAGAATCTTCGCAATGTCATTCCTGCGTGGCATCTATTACTTCCTTCGGTCCATCAATTGTTTGATTATGTTGCTGACCATGTCATTGCCGGGGAACCATTTGAGACCGCTTTCTTCGTCTGCCTCCAACTTCGGTTTCTTGATCGTTCGGAGCAAACTCAAGTCCTTGAAGCCGGATGTATCGTTTACGATTGCGCCATTCGGACCGAACTTGATATGCCGTTCGTACACCCATGCGGGAAAGCCATCCTCCATGGGATAAGACCAACGAGTGATCTGCATGTCCTTGGCGCGAGCTTGGTCGTCTAGGCAGATAATCGATTCCATCTCGGAGCCCTCGCTGTCATCGACAGACCAAAAGTCGATCATCCGAGCCTGAGAGCCCTCAGTCCAGAGCGCAGCCGTTGAGAAGAAATCGCTTGCCAAGTCGTTAATGCTCTTTGCGAAGTCTTGTGTTCTGTAGAACCTCAAGCCGGGATTCGTGCCGTAGTTTGTGTGGCTCTTGGCCAGGTCGAGACCGCAAGCAACTGCGGCCTTCACAAATCGTTGCTGCGGAGAGTGAGTCTTGACGGATTTTACATATCTATCAAAAGCAGTCGGAGCCACGCTTTGGGCGAACGCCGGGTATAGCAGCAAGCCGAGAGCTAGGACTCCATGTGCGAATTTCATCTCTTCCACTCCTCCATCATCTTGCGGAAGTCGCGGAACAGATAGTGCGAATCGTGCGGGCCGGGGCTTGCCTCCGGGTGGTACTGCACGCTGAACATCGGGTCCGTCTTGTGCCGCAGGCCGGCCAGCGTGTGGTCGTTCAAATTCGTGTGCGTCCGCTCCACATCCGCCGGCAGGCTCGCGGGATCGACGTTGAAGTTGTGGTTCTGCGCGGTGATCTCCACCTTCCCGGTCGCGTGGTGCAGGATGGGGTGGTTTCCGCCGTGGTGGCCGAATTTCAGCTTGTAGGTCCGTCCGCCCAGCGCCAAGCCGAAGATCTGGTGGCCCAGGCAGATGCCGAAGATCGGCTTCTTGCCCTTCAGCTTGCGCACCGTCTCGATGGCGTACCCCAGCGGCTCGGGATCGCCCGGCCCATTGGAGAAGAAGACGCCGTCGGGGTTGAGCGCGAGCGTCTCTTCGGCGGTGGTTGTCGCCGGGACCACGGTGACGCGGCAGCCCTCGCGCGTCAACATGCGCAGGATGTTCTGCTTGATTCCGAAGTCGTACGCCACCACATGCAGCGGCTTGCCGTTGGTGCCGCCGTCTGCCCCTGGTAAATACACATCGCCGGTCTGGTTCTTCGGTTCCTTCGAGTCCCACTCGTATACAACCTTGGTGGTCACCACGCTGGCCAGGTCGGTGCCTTCCATCTTGCGGATGGCCCGCGCCTTGGCCACCAGCGCGTCGGCGTCCAGCTTCTCGCCCGATGCAATCACGCCGCGCATCACGCCATGGGTGCGCAGGTGCCGCACCACGGCGCGCGTGTCCACTTCGGCCAGCACCGGCACGCCGCTGCGCTCCAGGTAGTCGTCGGCAACCTCGGTGGCGCGCCAGTTGGAGCTGATCTCGGAGAACTCGCGCGTCACCAGCGCCTCGATATAGGGCCGCGCCGACTCCGCATCGCTGGGCGTCGTCCCATAGTTCCCAATGTGCGGATTGGTCAGCACCACGATCTGCCCCGCGTACGAGGGATCGGTGAATATCTCCTGGTAGCCGGTCAGCGATGTATTGAAGACGACCTCGCCCGCGGCCTCAACTGGCGCGCCGAAGCCCTTGCCGCGAAAGATGCGCCCGTCCTCGAGCGCCAGAATTGCCTGCATTGCCTACTCCTGCGGAATCCGTTAAGGAGTGGATTCAATCGATTCTATCAGCATCCGCAGGCCCCCCTCGCCTCTCGCGGCCAGTTTTCCACGCATTTCCGCGCGCAGACGCAGAAAAACCCGGCGTACAGCCGGGTCTTCTGCCAAACGAGGGAGAGGGGCAATACCACTGACTCACTGGACGCTGGTTGCTACAGAAGGATGCAGCTCGCAAACAAATGTTCGCGCTGAGCCAACCGCGATCGGATCGCGCCCTTAAGGAGTGAAGACCCCCGGTGCTCTGGGGGTCTTACGTAATAGGTAGGGAGGGGTATTGCGGATAGGGGAAGCCGGAACCGTGGGAACTGCTGGCCCGACAAATTGCTTGCTACACTCCATGAGACGCGGGCCGGAAGAAAAAGTTGCCAAATATTCTGCAAAATGTATTTTAAAAAATGACCATCTTCCAAAAAGTGAATCATTCAGGAGCGAGCCACGATCCGCAGCGTGAACTATTCATTGATTCTATTGGTTTTATATGAACATATCCCAATCCAAGCCGCTCATGCGTGGATTCCATAATGGCACAAATATCCACAATGATTCCGGACTGACCGCATCCGAATTTGCTTTACGGGGTGATCGAGTCCGGCGCGGCGCGGCTCAGTAGGACGCGAACGTCGCTGGAGTTGTTGATGGAAAAAGCCGAAGGCGTGCTGGGCGCGGTGATGGCGATGAAGTCCGCGCGGTGAACGTCTTCCAGGGCGATCGCGGGACGCGCGTCCGGCACTTTGGACGCGATCTCCACGTGGCTCAGTTCGATGTTTTTGATGTGGCGCAGATAGAAGCCATGCGAGGGCGTTGCGCCGAACATCCCCGTCTCTGGGTAGCCCTTTTCGTTCTCCGGCGGATGCACGTTGGCCAGATTGGACGCGCCGCCGCCGGCGTTCTGCACATAGAAGTCGGAGACCTTGACGTCTTCGATGTAGAAGCCTGGGATGCCGCTGAAGATGGAGCCGGAGCGCGCGCCGCAGTTGTAGCAGTTGAGATTGGTGATCAGCACGCGGCGCAGTGTGCCCACCTTGGTGGTGTCGGCTGGTCCGCGCAGCCGCGCGCCCAGGCGCATAAAGACGGGGTAGCTTCCGATGTCGCGCATGGTGATGTTGCTCACCGTGAAGTCCTCCAGCAGCGCGCCATCGACGGCCTCCAGCGCCAGTCCCTGCGTGCCCTCGAAGACGCAGTTGGAGATGGCGAAGTTGATGAAGCCGCCATTGGACTCGGTGCCGCACTTGATGCGCCCGCCGCCGCCCGTGCCTCTTCGCTTGTAGGTGCCGTCCAGCAGGCTGCCCAGCTCCCAGCAGCCGCTCACATAGCAGTTGGCGATGGTCACGTTCTGCGTGGGCCTCGCGTAGCCCAGCGCAAAGCTGGACTTGGGGCAGATGCCGTCGTCCCAAGGCGCGTTGACGTAGCAGTTGGTGACGCGCACATTCCTGCAGCAGTCGATGTCCATGCCGTCGCGGTCGGTGTCGATCTTCAGGTTGTCGATGGTGAGGTTGTCCACGCCGGTCACCAGAATGCCGAAGTGCCCGCCCTTCAAGATCGAGAAGTCGCGCAGGATGACGTTGTGGCAGTTCTTCAGCCCGATGGCCTTGTTGCCCACCCCGGCCTGCTCCGCGGTGTAGAGCGGATAGTTGCCGCGTGCCGCGCGGTTGGCGCCGAAGCTCAGCCCTTTGCCATAGATCAACCCCGGCCCATAGATTGCGAAGTCGCCGATGCCGTCGCCCCACAGCAGCGAGTTGTGCCAGTGGTTGTGCCCGTAGTCCTGGTAGCTCTCCCACGCAGTCTTTGGCTCGGCCGCGTCGTACGTCCCGCCCATGTAGCCTGTGGTCTGGTTGGGCAGCGGCGACTCGGCCGCAGTAATGGTGCAGCCCTGCGAGAGGTACAGATCGACGTGGCCCTTCAGCCGGATGGAGAATGACACATAATTTCCGGCGGGAAAGAAGACCGTCCCTCCGCCCACGGCCGCCGCTGCTTCAATCGCCTTGTTGATCGCCGGCGAATCGACCGTCTTGCCGTCTCCCGTCGCGCCGTAGGTGCGCACGTCGAAGAGCATTGGCGAGAGCGCCAGCGCCGGGGCTGGTTTGCGCGCAAACGCGGGCAGGGAAGTTACGGCGGTGGCGGCGAGACCCATGCTGCTGAGTCGGAGTAGATCGCGGCGGGCGGAATCGAAGGTTCGCATAGTGTCCGCCATGCTAGCAGAGCCGATCCACCTGTTGGAACTCCATCACATGGGCAGCGCAGAATTGCGGGCCAGTTGCGCCACACGGCGAGAATAGAATGTTGGAGGTGAGACACGCGTGACCACAACAGCCGGAAGCAACGATGCGGCACCGGGCAGGAGCGATCGCGGCCTGCTGTGGTTTGTGCTGCTCAACATCCTGGTTGCCAACGCCGGCTTCAAGCTGGTCGCCCACTTCATCTTTCATACTGGCGTGGACGAGATGCGCGTGCGCTACTCGGACTTCTTCCACTTCCGCCAGTTCACCGACTCGTGGACGCCGATGCTCGGCTCGGTCAACTCCTTCCTCGCCCACCCCGGCCTGCCCATCTACCAGGCCAGGCTCTATGACACGCTGATCTATCCGCTGACCTCGGTCCTGCCGCTGTTGTGGATGAAGCAGGCGGGGATGGGCGACGCCGCAGTGTTGCGCGCGCTGATGGTTGCGTCGTGGATCGCCGTGGTCGCGGTGGTGGCGTTGCAGGTGCTGATCGCCGCGAAGATCGCCGGGCAGGGAAGTAGCTCCCTGAGCTGGCGTGCCGTCGTGGCGACGGTCTTCGCCGCGTTCTTCTTCATGCCCATCACGCTTGCCTTCTCGCTTGGCCAGGCGCAGATCTTTCTCGACCTTTTCTTCACCCTTCTGGTCCTCTTCTGGACCGAGGGCAAAGAGCGGCCCGCGGGCGTGATGATGGCCCTGCTGGCGATGGTGAAGCCGCAGTTCGGCCTGCTGCTGCTGTGGGCGGCGCTGCGGCGGCGGTGGAGTGCGCTGACGGCCGGCGTGGCGATGCTGGCCGGGGGCTGCGCCGTCTCGCTGGCCGCCTTTGGCCTGCGCAACAACCTGGACTATCTGGGCGTGCTGGCCGGCCTCAGCCGCAAGGCGCAGTCGCACTACGCCAACCAGTC
>Ga0181535_10005581_pt1 | contig 13381 bp, 9 predicted proteins | sample PEATcosm2014_Bin_44_FD_119774 | JGI IMG/M metagenome (GOLD analysis project Ga0181535, IMG submission 119774) | Peatland microbial communities from MTU Mesocosm Facility, Houghton, MI, USA - PEATcosm2014_Bin17_30_metaG | ecosystem: Environmental > Terrestrial > Soil > Wetlands > Peat | place...
CGCTCCAGTTCCTCGGGCGGAATCTTGTCGCGGTAATATTCCTTCGGCTCGGGAAGAAGCTGGGGCTCGCCATCGAGCGTGATCTTGCCCTGGGTGAACCCGGCCAGCGCCATGCCGATCATGCCGGTGATGACACCGCTGTGGAAGCCATCTCGAGCCTTTTCCGCGATACGCCCTTCCTCTTCCACCCAGCTCGCCCGGCGTCGCGCCACGTAGGTCCGTTCCAGATTCTCGCGATTGAGCGGCAGTTTCTGTTGCAGCAGCTCGACCACCGCTTCGGCCAGTTGCGCGCCGGTGCTCCAGGCCTCATCCACGCCGGAGCCGGTGAGCACGTTGGTGCTGCCCGAACCCTCGCCGATCCGCGCATAGCCTTCTCCCACCAGAAACGGCTCGCCGCGCTTGCCGGATTCCTGCAACGATTTGGCGCCCCAGCTCCGCAGCCGGCCGCCCTTCAAATAGCGCCACAGATACGGGTGCAGCATGAAATGCTGCAAGTAGCGGTAGACCGTGCGCATGGGGCTGTGGAACCACGAAGGCACGAAGATGCCGACCGTGGCCACGCGGTCCGGCATCACGTAGAAGAAACCGAAGATCTCCGGCTCGGGGTAACCGAAGGTGTGGATCACGGTGCCCGGCGCCAGCTCACAGTCCGCCGGCAGATCCACCACCATCTTCATGCCGAGCGCCCATTCGCGCTGATGATGTCCGGCGGGCAGGCCGAAGTGTTGATCCAACTGGCGCCCCACCGCGCCCACCGGCCCATCGCCCACCACCGTCAGCGCGGCGCGTATATCCATGCCTGGCATGTAGCCGGCATCGGGCTTGCCCTCCCGGTCAACACCCTGGTCGAGCAGGCGCACGCCGCACACGCGCTGGCCCGTGTCATCGAGCAGCGCCTCCGCCACCGGCGTTCCGGGCCACACCTGCACGGTGCCCGACGCCATCAACTCATTGCCGACATACTGCAAGAACTGGCCGAGCGAGAAGACCCAGCCGCCGTGCTTTTCGAGGAACGGCGGCGAATACGGCAGCTCGATCGCGTGTTCGCGATCCATGTGGACCGTGCGCACCAGCGCGTCGGCCGCGCGCATGGCGGCTGAGCGGCGGCTGGCGCCCACTGGGTCGAGCAGATAAACCACTTTCTCGGCAGCAACGGGTGTCGCCATCGGAATTTCGGCGAGCTTCGCATCGGGCAGCGTGGCGCGGATGCCGCGGGCTCGCGTCACCACTCCGGAAACGGTGAAGCCGACGCCATCGGCGCGCTCGTAGCACATCACCTGTAACGGCATGCCGGGCGCGGACGGGCTCTCGATGGCCGGCGTGCCATCCGGGTTCAGAATGTGGTGCGCGAGGATCGACAGAAAACCGGCCGTCGCGGGGCCGAACCCGGCGCAAACGATGTCGGTCTCCATCGTCTGCCGTTCTAAGCCCGTGTCGCTCATGCGGGGTAATCCAAAGCTTCGGGAATCATCACCTTGGTGAGCGCTTCGGCGGCGCGATCCTTGGCAAGTTGGGAGCCGGTGAGGCAGCCATCCATGCGCACACGCAGGCGCGAAAACTGGTCGAGGCCTTCGAACCGCACGCACGGGCCGGCTTTGGCCGGGTGAATCCCTCCGGTTTCGATCACGTCGGCGTAACCGCGGGCCAGCGCCCCGATACCGGGGATCAGGCTTTCCATCGCCTCCAGGTCTTCGGCCTGGTAGCAAGAGGCGCAGCCTTCGGTGTCCCACGCGGGATGGCGGTTGTAGCCATGAACCAGCCCGGCGCAAACGCGGCCCACTTCGCCGGCGGCGCGCGCGGCCTGCACATGGCACAGGTCGGTAAGGAAAGCCACCAGGCCCGGCAGCCCTTCGGCCAGCGTGGGATTCTCCGGTCCCTTCTTTTCGAGCTCGATCAGGTCGAGGATCTGGGCGCGCGAGGCCAGCAGCCAGCACAGCGCATCGGCCAGCGGGAACGTCACGCCCTGGCGCGCGCCTTGATACAGCTTCTCGCCATCGGCATCGCCCACGCGGCGCAGGTGGCCGAGCGTCCACAGCCACATCTGCATGGCGGTGGCCAGCGCGCAGGCGCCGGTGCCCGGCCGGTCATTAGCGATCACCCGCATCTCGCGGATCCACTCACGGAACTGGGTCAGGAACAGCTCATCGGCCATGGTGAGGCTGAGCTGGCGGCGCTGCACGGCTTCCGGCCCCTCGTAGGTGGCTTCGAGCTGCGAATCCATCCACTTGTGTCCCAGGAAACCGGGGCAATCCTCGGTGATGCCGTAGCCGCCCATCAGGCTCACCGCTTCGCGCATCATCTGCGCGCCGTGGCCTGTGTTCCACAGCTTGCAGGCAGGGCACAGCACGTTGGCGACGCTATCGAGCAAGGCGTACTCGACGATCACATCGCCGGCCAGCTCGGGACGGCTGCCGGCCAGGAATTCGATGGCGTCCTTGGAGATCTGGCGCCGGCTCTTCAGCACCGCGCTACCGGTCAGACCGCGTTCGGCGAGCGCCTTTTCGCGAAGCTTTTCGAGCGGATCCAGTTTGTCGAACACGCGCGCGGCTTCGAACCCCAGCGCGGCGCTGGCTTCGCCAGTGGCCCACACGTCCACCAGGCGATGCACGGCATCTTCCTTCCCTTGCAGGCCGAGATCGTAGCGCGGCGTTCCGGGCGTGGCGACAGCGCTGCCGCGGAACCGGTTGCGGTGGTAACGGATCACCGGCTCGACCGCAGAAAGCAGCTTGGCCGAGGTCATAATCGCCACGGTCACGCGGGTGCGGCGGAAAACGGCTTCGATGACTTCGCCGTGGTTATAGCGCGGGACGATCACGCCATCCTTCACGGTGTAACCGCCCACGATGCGGCTGGCCGGGACGGTCATGCTGAAGATGGGGTCGCAGGTGGAGGAGAGCTGGTGCACCAGCTTGCGGGTGGGCGTGCCGCGGTCGAAGAGGCCTGGGTCGGTCTCTTCCAGAATCACCATGCAGCTTCCCTTGATGCGCGGATCGTCGGAATCGACCGCCGCGGTGACGAAGTTGGCGAAGCCCATGTTGGTGATGAAGCGGCCTCGCTTATCCACCTGCAACATCGGCTCTTCGCCCGGCTTCCAATCCGCGATCTTGATTTTGCCGCCCAGAATGCCGGTTTCGACGCCCACGTAAGGGATGGGTTCGGTGAGGCAGAAGGCGCCGCGCCAGGGCTTGCGGTCTTCGCCGGGCTGCGGAGGAGCGCAGCGGCTCATATAGTAAGCGCGCTGCTCGTCGGTGCCGCGCTCATGGATGGGCGAGAGCGCCAGAAATCCCGCCAGGCTGCCGGTTGCCGCGCCGGCATCCACCCAGGCCAACTCGAAGGCGGTCAGCGCCAGCGCGAGGTTCTTGGGGCCTTCGACGAAGCCGCCCTGGTCCGGGTCCAGGCCGGCGCCGGTGATGCCGGATTCGTCGAACGCCTGGAGCAGCGCCGCCTTCTCGGGGGTCCACTCATGTGTGTTACGCCCGCCAGCGGCTACCAATCGGGCTACCGGGCCGCGGGCTACCGCCCGGGTGGATTGCACCAACATCTGCAAATCGTAGCGATCGGCGAAGCGCCACAGGATCTGGCGGACGTCATCGCCCGGCAAGGCGCGCAAGTACTCTTTTTGAATTTCGGTAGCGACTGGCAAATGTTGCCGTCCTTTCCTTGAGCCCTGCCCTGCGTCAAATCACGCAAGCCGGGCACGAAATCGACTCGAACCTATTGATTCTGCAATCAGATTGCCAGGATGGCGAGAACGAGGAAGATCAATAGGCTGTACAGAATATCAACATAGTATCAGGTTTCTATATGCTGAAATTGACGCAGGTGGGGGGTGCGAGACCTGGGGGATGCGACAAAGCGCCTCTCGTCGGCGTCTAAGTTGGACATGACGGGAATTCGCAGCATCAACGCCGCGCCATTCCTGGCGCTGTTCGCGATTTTGATGGTGACCGTGCTCCTGCTGGCTTCGTCATCCCAGGGCGAAGCCGTGCAGATAGCGAAATATGCGGACTGCGGGATGGACAACCGGCGCATCGTCGTTATCCGGATCATCGACGCTCGGCACGCCATGCTCAACTCGGAACCCTGGGATCTCGCCGCGCTGCCGAACCGGCTCTACGAGGTTTTCAGAACCCGCGCCGAGCGCGTGGTGTTCATCGACGCTGCACCGGACGTGCCATTTCAAGTGGTCGCCCAGACGATCGACGCCGCAAAGCAACAGGCGGAAGTCGTCGCGCTGCTCCCGCCGCGAGTCCGAGGCGGCGCATTCCGGGCTTTGCATCTTTGTCGACCCACCCCGCCCCAAAGAGTGGGAATACACTGGCCGTCGGCCATTGTAGCCGCGGACGCGCTTTGTATCCCTCGTAACCCAGCATCACCACCGAGACTTCGTCGGATTCGCCTTGGGCAGCGTTCGGCGATGGTGCCTCGTCACCCGTCGAAGGAGATTGCAAGCGGCACGCTGAACGCGGTCCTCGGACAACTGGGCCTGAAAGGAAAACCATGGTGTGCTTCTCGCATCTTCCTTCGAGGATTTTCCACGGTCAAGCGCTCCAAGAAGAGCCGAGACGAGCCCCGGCTCAGCAGGCTCGGACAGCCTGCGCCACGACGCCTAGCCAGCGGCCGGCGGCACTCGCAGAGCGGTAGCCAGCACCTGGGCGATCCGGTCGCAGGCGTGGCCGTCGCCGTAGGGGTTGTGGATGCGCGTCATGCGGGTGTATTCCCGCTCGTCATCCAGCAAACGCGTTGCTTCGGCGACGATCTTCCGCTCGTCGGTGCCCACCAGCTTCACGGTTCCGGCTTCCACCGCTTCCGGCCGCTCGGTTTTCTCGCGCAGCACCAGGACCGGTTTGCCGAGCGACGGCGCTTCTTCCTGAATGCCACCCGAATCCGTGATCATCATCCAGCACCGGCGCATCAGGTCCACGAAAGGCACGTATGGCAACGGATCGAGCAGAACGATGTTGGCGCGTCCGGAGAGCTGGGTGTGTGCGGGGCCAAGCACGTTGGGATTGCGGTGAACCGGGTAAACCATCTGCACGTCGGGCCGCTCGGCCACCTGCGCGAGCGCCCGCATGGCCCGGTCGAAGCCGGGTCCGAAGTTCTCGCGGCGATGGCAGGTGACCAGCACCAGCCGCCTGGCGGGATCGAGCCAGGGCCAGGCCGGCGCAACGAGTTCGCCCCGATCGAGCGCATGGCTCACCCACAGCACCGCGTCGATGCCGGTGTTACCCGTGACGAAGATCTTCCCGGGCTTGACGCCTTCGCGCAAAAGAGCGGCTTCGGCGCCACACGTAGGGGCGAAATGAAATTCGGCGATGCGCGTGGTGAGGACGCGGTTCATTTCTTCCGGGAAGGGCTGCCGCAGGTCGCCGGTGCGCAACCCGGCTTCGACGTGCGCCACCGGCACGCCGCGATAAAATGCGGCCAACGCCGCGGCGAAAGTGGTGTTCGTGTCGCCCTGCACCACCACCAGACGCGGCCGCTCGGCATCGAGAACCGTTTCGATGCCAGCCAGGATCCGCGCCGTGATGCCGCATAGCGTCTGGCCCGGTTGCATTAGGTCGAGATCGAAATCGGGACGGACACCGAAGGCCTCCAGGCCCGCGTCCAACATGTCGCGGTGCTGCGCCGTGACCGAGACCGTTACCTCGAAGTCGTCCGGTTGCGAACGCAGCCGGTGAATCAACGGGCAGAGCTTGATGGCCTCCGGCCGCGTTCCGAAAACAAAAAGAATCTTACTCAAAGATCGAGTATAGCCGCGATTAGGGCTCGTCACGAAGCAACCATGGCAAATCCTTGCGGCCGACGTGGCGCACGCACTCGTGCGTGCCGTGTCGAGACTCTTCTCGACACGTCTTTTCTCGCCCTGCGTCGGCACGAGTGCCGACGCGGCACGCACGAGTGCGTGCGCCACGCCGGAATGGCACAGTTGTTTCCTGACAGGCCCCTAGTGGCGGGCTTCGATGCGGGTTGGCCGCCAGAGCGTTTCCGGCGGGACGAAAAACACCAGCACCGCCAGCAGCGCCGCGGCGTTCATCGCCAAGAAAGTCCGCGCCGGCGAAGAGATTCGCTTCAAGGGAAAGGCGCGGGGTACGAACCGGTCCAGCACTGCCAGGGCCACCAGCATCAGCTCATCGATGAGCAGGAAGTTGCGCCACGCGGAATCGGCCAGCGCGAGCGTCGAGCCCAAGATGAGCAGGATCGCCCAGGGCAGCACGAGCCGCCCGAACTTATACGAGAGAAAGTGAAAACGCATCCGGTCGGCGATCGAGAACAATTGCGGCAGGCGGACGAAGAGTTGCCAGAGGCCGGCCAGCGTGCGCAACCGGCGGCGAAACTCGACGCCCTCGGCCGCCGGATAATCGAAGGCGAGGGCCTCGGGATCGAAGATCACCCGGTAACCGCGAAAGAACGCCCGCAACGAGAAGGTGCCATCGTCGGCAATCGTATCCGGCGGCAAGGGTGAAGCCAGGCAGCGGCGGAGCGCGTAGATGCAGCCGGTGGTCGAGAAAATGGAATCGATCCGCGAATGCTGGCTACGGGTCCAGATCTCAAATCGCCAGTACAACTCCATATCGGCCTGCTCACCGGCTCGCGCGGGATTGAGCAGGCGCAACTCTCCGGTGACGGCCCCCACCGAAGAATCCGCGAAATTCGCCGCCAGATGGGAAAGCGCGTGCGAGTCCAGAATCTGCCGCACGTCGGTGAAGAACAGAATGTCCCCCGACGACTGCGCCAAACCGGCATTCAGCGCCGCGGCTTTTCCGCCGCGCGAAACGCGCAGTAACCGCACGCCTCGATTCGCGAACGAAGCGGCAATGGTGTCCGTGGCATCGGTGGAACCGTCTGAAATCACCAGAATCTCACGGAGGTGCGCGGGGTAATCCAACGCGAGCAGCGACTCCAGCTTTCTTTGCAGGAATTCCCCGCCGTTATAGACCGCCACCAAGACCGAAACGGTGGGCCGAAATGCGGGATCTTTGCGCACCGGCGGCGCCGCACGCCGCGAAATCGCCAATAGGATCGGGTAGCCGATGAGGAAATAGAAGACCACCGCCGTGGCAACCGCCAACAGCACGACAGCCAACATTACGAGCCACTCGCCGTGCCCGGAACGGCTGCCTTCTTTCGCGCGGCCTTGGAGCGCCGGAACAAGGTTCGGAGCAAAATATCCAGATCGAGGGACGGGCTTTCCTGCCGGATGTAATAAAAATCGTACTCCAGACTGAGCGCCTCTTCCGGCATGCCGCCGATCTCCGCGAAGTGGGCCTGGGACCAGCCGACCATGCCCGGCTTCACCGTGAAGCGATACACGTAGGCGGGCATGAGTTCGAGCAAGCGGTCGGCAAAAACCGTGCGCGCCGGCCGTGGGCCGAACAGTGTCATTTCGCCGCGGAACACGTTGAGCAACTGCGGCAGGTTGGTCAAATGCAGGCGCGCAATCAGATTCCCGATCCAGGAAGGTCCGCCGCCCGGCCGGACGGTCCGAAAGCGAAACATCTGAAAAGGAATGCGCTGAAGGCCGGCGCATTCGATGTGCTCCAAAGCCGCGCCGCCAGTGAAAATCGGGATCAGCAACGCAGCCAGAATCAACACCGGAGCGAAGACGATCAGCAGGCCCAGGCCAACCAGGTTCTTATAGATCGCCTGGAAGGCCAGCATGGCGCGGCCGGTGACGGGGGTTACCGAAAAGAGCAGGTCGGACGGCGAGAGCTGCTGCCACGCCACGCGCCGCAAGACGCTTTCGCACAGAAACGGAGCGCTCTCCACTTCGGTCCCCGCGTAATGCAACCGGAGCAGGTGCGCCAACCCGATGCCGGCCGGCCTGCCGCTCATCACAACCGCCCGCGGGTGTTTGGTCTCGCACACTTCATCCAACCGATCCGGCGATCCCAGGAAAGGCAATTCCCCAGCGTCGGGCGGCGGCCCACTAGCGAGCAGGCCCAACACGGTCTCTTCGGACGCGGCAGCCAACGATGCGGTGGAAGAATCGTAGCCAACCAGCAAGATCCCGTTGCGCCGTCCACCGGGCGCCGCAAGGATGGCCTTTCGCAGCGGGCCCGCGGCGCCCAGGCTCAACGCGCTGCCCAGCACGATGACGAACCAGGGAGCGGCCGGAATTCCGAACAGATAAGCCAGTCCATATTGAACCAGCAGGTTGGCCCCGGTGGCAGTGAAAAACCCGTCCACCCATCGCGGCATACCGTCGCGCAACGGACTCTCCGGGAAAGCGATCGCCAGCCAGGCAATGGCGGCCGAAAAAGCCCATTGAAACGCCCAGGGCGCGAACCGCGCCTGACCCAGCCACGCCTGGGCCGCCCCGGTGGCGGCGCCAAAACCGGCCATGCAGGTAAGCAGATCCAAAAGCGCGGCGGAGTATTGGTTGCCACGGCGAAGCGGCGGCTTCATAATTTGGCCGTCACCGCAGTCTCGGGTTGTGCCGCGGCGCGGCGGGCTTGAAACGTCCGGCGTGTATATTCCGCGAATCCCATGAGATCGAAGGAAGACGAAGCGTCGGGGACAGCGCCGCTGACCTCGATGGACTCGACATCTGTAAGCGCAACCCGGAAGGTCCACGCCGGCACCGCCAACGGCGCGAGGTTTTCCGTGCGCTCGCCATCGAGCCCGATCCAGCGGATTTCCGACATGCCCAATCCGCGCGCGCCCTCGACAAGAATAGCCCACCAGTTCTTTTCATCGCTGGCCCGCTCCAGGTCCCAGGTGAGGCGCTCCAGGCGCAACCGCCCGTCCAGCGCACGTTTGAGCCCGCCGCGAAACAGGAATTGGCCGGCGATGTCGAACTCCCAATATCGCAGTTGGTGGATGCCGATCCCCGCGGCGACGCAGAACAGTACGATCGCCACAATCTGCGATTTGCCACTCAGGCGGGAACTGGCCAGCAGAGCCAGGGCGGCGGCGAGCGTAGCGAACAGATACAGGACCCACACCGCTTGCCGCGCCGAGAAACCCCGGTCCAACAAACGATGGTGAATGTGCCGCCGGTCGGCGGTGAAAATCGGCTGGTTGCGCAAGAAGCGCCGCAAAACCGACAACGAAACGTCGAGCAGCGGAATCGACAGCGCCAGCAGCGGTACCAGCATGCTCAGCACCGTCGACGCCTTCTGGGTCCAGATCATGCCGTAGCAACCCAGCAGGAAGCCGATCAGTAAGGCGCCGGAATCGCCAAGGAAAACCGTGGCCGGGTTGATGTTGTAAACCAAGAACCCCAGTAAGGCGCCGACCAGCGGAAAAGTGGCGTGCGCCAGCGGGATATTGTGGCGTAACATCGCCGCCGCAAACAGCGTGAGAGTGGCCACCAGGCCCATGCCGGCGCAAAGGCCATCCAGCCCGTCGATCAGGTTCAGAGCGTTGCTCGCCAGCAGCAGCCAAAAAACGGTGAGCGGAAAGTCAAGCCACACCGCCACCGGCTGACCCGCGAGGTCGCCGATGTGCAGGCCGCTGAAGAACACGAGGGAGGCCGCCGCCACCAGACCGGCCATTTTAAAGGCCGGCTTCAGAGTAAAAAAGTCGTCTAACAGGCCGGTCAAGAAGACCAGCGTGGCTCCCGGAAGCAGCTTCCAGACCGAGGGAGCAGCCGCAGTTGCGCCGGCAGGCGCGGTGAGCAGGGCGACACCATAGGCAATGGCGATTGCAATCCCTCCCACCCGCGGTATGGGATAGGCGTGGATCTTGCGCTTCCCCGGCCGATCCACCATGTTGTACGAACGAAAGATGTCGCGGACGATCGGCGTGAGGATAACGGCGATCAGAAATGCCTTGCCGGCCATCCACAGCAGTTCACCCATGACGCAGCCCTCTAAGAAAGCTACCCCCAGGTACTCTGAATGGAAGCCAACTTATGGAGATCCAGTGAATGTTCCACTCTGGCCGTGACACCGGACTCGGAGCACTGCTGTACCTCGCCCAGGTACAGCGTGGAACCACACTCGATTTCAACCAGCACACCTCGGGAAAAGCCATCTTTTGGTCCCGGCAGATCCACGCGAAGCAGGTTAGTCTCCCAGCCGGCTTCCCATCCTTCCAGGAAGCCGCCATCCGGCAGACGCCGAACCTTCACGCTGTTTCGTTCGGGCATGGAAGTATCATACTCCATCCACCGGCGGACTGTGTACCTGTGGAACCTTTTCGGTACCAGAAGCTTCCCCTTTTCCTTGCGCCTCCAGCGCTTGTCCCAGAGCCAGCAGGCCTGGCATCGAGGTCGCAACCGGCGCTGGGTTCTCGGTGCCGGCACCCGGATTGCCGGTAGGTTTCGGGGTATGATGCGGCTTCTGGCGTGGTTTGCGGACGAGGCACTCCATGACCGCCAGAGAAACCAGGAAAAGCAGAAGCGTCACTGAGGTTGTGCTCCCTTCCCTTCTTCTATCGGCGCGGATTCGGCTGGCCTTTAGCCAGCCAAGTCGGGAATCGGAGGGGGCGATTGGCGATTGCGGGTGGATCGACCAGCTCGATGCCGGAAAGAAAGGGCTTAAGGCCTCACCCTTGGGGAAAACGCGTGGCCGACCGTTTGACGAGAACCAAGCTGAGAACGAAGCCCGAGACTGGGCCCGCGTCGCGGTGGCGGCGCAAGCCCGCCGTGCCCGCTCCCCCTACAGCTTCATCCTTTCCAGCTTGCGATAGAGCGTCTTGCGTTCGATGCCCAGCACCTGCGCGGCTTTGCTCTTGTTGCCGCCGGTGGCGGCGATGACGCGGCGGATCTGTTCCTCTTCGGCATCGGCCAGGGTTTCGACGGAGCGTTCGCGCGAATCCATGCTGGCGAGGGCGTTCAGCACGGTTTCGCCGTCGATGCGCTCGGCGAGGATGACCAGGCGTTCCACCAGATGCTGCAACTGGCGCACGTTGCCGGGCCAGGTGTAATCCTTGAGCGCCTGCACGCCGGAATCCATCAGTTTGACCTCGCGCTGGTAACGCGCGTTGTATTTGTTGGCGAAGAACCGCGCCAGCAGCGGAACGTCGGCGCGGCGCTCGCGCAGCGGCGGGATGGAAATGCGGACCGTGTGCAGGCGGTACCAGAGATCCTCGCGGAACTTCTTTTCCTCCACCAGGCGCTGCAGGTCGCGGTTGGTGGCGACGAGCACGCGCACGTCGACATCCTTGGGACGCGCGGCGCCGACCGGGCGGATCTCATGGTTCTCCAGGAAGCGCAGCAGGGCGAGCTGGAAATTGGCGTCGATGTCGCCGATTTCGTCCAGGAACACGGTGCCGCGGTTGGCGGCCTCGAAGACGCCGGTGCGGTCGCGGTCGGCGCCGGTGTACGCGCCGCGCACGGCCCCGAACAAGTCGCTTTCGAGCAGCGAAGGGGCGATCGAGCCGCAATCCACGGCGGCGAAGGGCTGGCCGGCGCGCAGGCTGTTGCGCCAGATCATGCGCGCCACCACTTCCTTGCCGGTGCCGGTTTCGCCTTCGACGATCACGGTGGCGTCGGTGGGCGCGACGCGCGCGATCATTTTATATATCTCCACCATGGCCGCCGTGTTGCCGATCATTTCGGTTTCCGGCATGTCCTCGGTTTCGGCCTCGCCGCCCTCGTCGCGGCGGGCCGCCTCGGCGCGTTCAATGGCATCGATCATCACATCCAGATCGAAGGGCTTGGCGATGTAATCGAACACGCCGCCGCGGGTGGCAGCCATCACGGTTTCCATGGTGCCGCGGCCGGTCATCAGAATCACCGCGCACAGCGGGTCGCGGAGGCGGGCCGCTTCCAACACGTCCAGTCCGGTGCGTTCATCCACGTAGATATCGGAGACCACCACGGGGTACGCATCGCCCGAGTTCAGCCTGTCGAGCGCGTCGCCGGTGGTGGAAACGGCGTCCACCAGATACCCCTTCGCCTCGAGCGCCGTCTGAATGGTGAACTGCAGCGCCGGGTCGTCTTCCACTAACAGTAGCTTCAGCATCAATTTCCTTGCGCCATGGTGGTAGCGCCGGTGATCTTGTCACCGGCATTTGTCACCGTCACCGCCGCCGGCATCACCAGCGTGAAGCAAGAACCGGCGCCCGGCTGGCTCGCGACTTCAATGGCGCCGCCGTGCTGCTCCACAATCTGTTTGACGATGGAGAGCCCGATTCCGCTGCCCGCTTCGCCCGATTCCTCCGCTTTCCGCGTGCGGTAGAACTTCTGGAAGATCTGCTTGACTTCTTTCTGGTCCATGCCGATGCCCTGGTCCTTCACCGCGATGCGCAGGTGCGACTGGTCCTTCCAGCCGGAGACGGTCACCTCGGTTCGCTGCGGCGAATACTTAATGGCATTGGAAAGCAGATTGTAACAGGCGTACTCCATCAGCTCGCGGTCGCCGGTAAGTTGCAGCCCATCGGCGATGGGCTCGAGCGCGAGCGCGATGTGCTTGCGGTCGGCCAGCGGCCGCGCGCGCTCGACGCAGGTGGCGATCATCCCGGCGAGTGCGATGCTTTCGCGTTTCAATTCCATCTGGCCGGCCGAGAGACGTTCCACGCTGAGAAAGACCTCGACCATGCGCGCCAGCCGCTTCGATTCCGAATGGATGACCTCGGCGACCTGCTTGCGCTTCTCCTCGGTGAGCGAATAGCGGGAGATCAGCTCGCTCGATCCCTGGATGGCGGAGAGCGGCGTGCGCATTTCGTGCGTCACAAATTGCATGGCCTGCTGGTAGCGCGTGCGGGCAGCCTGCTCGATGTGCCAGTTGCGGCGCACCACAAGCTGATAATAGGCGGCCGCGGTGAGGCTGCCGAACCAGGCCACCGACGCCGGGGTGACGAAGGAAAAGACCTGGCCGCGAGTAAAGAAAAAGTACGGCGTGAGGTGCGCCGCCGCCAGCACCGCCAGCGCGCCCAAGTAAGCCCACCAGCCGGGCAAGTAGCGAAAGCTGACGCCCGCGCCGGCCAGCAGCGCCAGGCTGAACAGCAGCACCCAGACGGGGCTGGAATCGGTGATGAACAGGCCGCGGGCGATGGTTTCGAACGCGCTGGCATTGATTTCGATGCCGCTGATGGGGATGGCCGGAGCCACCGGAGTCGGCAGCCGGTCATGCAGCTCGGTGACCGCGGTGAGGCCCACGAACACCACCTTGCCGGTGAAGGCGCGCGCCAGCTCGGGGTGATCGATGAGCCGTTGCATGCCGATGCGCGGGATGATGTCGGCGCCGGTATCCGGGTTGCGCGGGGCGAAGCGGACGCGCATGAAGCGGCTGTCGTCGCGGTCGCGGCTGTGCCGCCATCCGGCGGGAACCTTGGGAATGGGGATCCATCGCGAGCCCACCTGCAAGCCGGAAGGGGATTCCACGATTTCCGCGCCGCGGCTCAGCCGGAAGGCTTCGAGCGACAGCGCCCACAACCGTTCGTAGCGGAATGCCTTTTCGAGCGGAATCGAACGCGCGATGTCGTCGTC
>Ga0181535_10005582_pt1 | contig 13380 bp, 10 predicted proteins | sample PEATcosm2014_Bin_44_FD_119774 | JGI IMG/M metagenome (GOLD analysis project Ga0181535, IMG submission 119774) | Peatland microbial communities from MTU Mesocosm Facility, Houghton, MI, USA - PEATcosm2014_Bin17_30_metaG | ecosystem: Environmental > Terrestrial > Soil > Wetlands > Peat | place...
GAAAACGACAATAGCAAAAACGATCGAGGTGGAGCATCCTTCAATCGCTGTTCTCCGTTTTGACACAATCGGAGTCCCTTCTGCGGCCGTCATGGCCACCTGGGAACGGGCTTTCAACCTCGAGGTGCCTGGCAACGAGGGCAACTCTCCAATGGTTGGAACGAATCGCGCCGATCGTTGCAGCCGGTCAAACGGTTCTGTTCGAGGGACAAATGCGAAATCGCTTTCATACAAGAGGCGCTCACTACCTCCGCAATCGAGAACGCGCGTATTCTCTGTGTCGAATGTGATGACGCCACCCGAACACGCCGTTTGACTCAAGACAGACTTCAGCCTGAACTTGCGGACGAAAGCATGAGGGGCTGGGTCGTTACCTGCATCAGGAAGCCGTCGAGGCTGGTTGCCAGATCCCGGACACCACGCACGTTGCATGAAGAGACAGCGTGAACGAGGTGCTCCGCCTCTTGGAAGAAATGCCCAAATAAAGGAACGAGTTAGGTTCTCAGAATCCCCAAGGTCCAGACCCGAACCGTGCCATGGAGCCGTGATCGACTCAAAGATACTTTTCGAAGCTTTGAATCTGACGCGCGTGATACTCCCGGCGTTCCACGGGCGACGACAAGACTGTTGAAGTCGACGTTGCCCCCAGTGCCGAGAGCCGGTCGATCAGCGACTCCAAATGCCGAATGGACACGACATGCGCTTCGATCACAAATGACTCCGATCCGGTAATTCGGTGGCACCGGCCGATTTCGACAAGATCTTTGATAGCCGTCACTGTGCGGCTGATTTGCAGATCGCCGCCGGGAATCGTGAGCCGCATCCAGACGTGAATCGGTACACCCAACGATGCCATGTTTAACGACGCGTGATACCCAGTGATCACGCCGGCATCCTCGAGGCGGCGGACTCGTTCCGCTACCGCAGGGGTGGATAGTCCAACCTTTCTGCCCAATTCGGCAAACGAAAGGCGAGCGTTATGTTGCAGACACTCAAGGAGTTTCCAGGAGATGTCATCCAGTTCGAGGCGGTTCGGTACGGTCTTGTGGGTCATATTAAGGGATTCATAAGGCTTCAAATTAATTATGCCTAAGATTGTTAGGCTGTTGGCAAATTTTTCCTTCTGATCGCTATTTCCAGCTTTATTGAGACAGGCCTATTCTTCGCCTAGTTGGTGAGCGCCTCATCCCCGGTTTTTCCCGTGCTGCTCCCGACGAAGGAGGTTCCTCCATGAACGCCAATCCCCGTTCGGTTTCGCATGCATCCCCATCGAATGCCGTACTCGAGCTTCCAGTCCCGGAACAGGATTTCCTGCCGTTGTTGGGCACAGACCACGTCGAGTTCTACGTGGGCAATGCGCGCCAGGCAGCCCACTTCTATCGCACTGCATTCGGCATGTCGCTGGTTGCGTATGCCGGGCCAGAGACTGGGCAACGCGACCGGGCCTCCTATGTCGTTCAGCAGGGCAAGGTTCGTTTCGTGCTCACCACGCCGTTGCAAAGCAGCGGTCCTATTGCAGAGCACATCCAGCGGCATGGGGATGGAGTCCGAGTCATCGCGCTCCAGGTTGACGATGCAGCGCGTGCCTGGCGCGAGACGACAAGTCGCGGAGCGACCAGCTTTGCCGAACCCAGGGCTTTTTCCGACGAACATGGGCCCGTTGTCTTATCCAGCATTCGCACCTATGGCGATACGATTCACACATTTGTGGAGCGCCGTGACTACCGGGGTGCGTTCCTGCCCGGATACCGTACCGTGGATTCCGACCCGATTGCGCGTCCGACTGGCCTGCTCCATATCGATCACATGGTGGGCAACGTCGGTTGGCACGAGATGAACGCATGGGTCGATTTTTATTCGCACGTGATGGGATTCCATCTCTTCCAGCACTTTGACGACAAGGACATCTCCACTGAGTATTCATCCCTCATGTCGAAGGTGATGGCCAATGGGAACGGCTATGTCAAGTTTCCGATCAATGAGCCGGCGCAAGGAAAACGAAAATCGCAGGTGGAAGAGTATCTCGATTTTTACGCTGGGCCTGGAGTCCAACACATTGCCCTGGCGACCAACGACATTCTGCATACGGTGAAGAGTCTGCGTGCGCAGGGGATCGATTTCCTCCATGTTCCACACACGTACTACACCGATCTGCAGGGCCGCGTCGGCACGATTGACGAGCCTGTCGACGAACTCGAGGAAGTCGGCATTCTGGTGGACCGCGACAACGAAGGATACATGCTTCAGATCTTCACCCGGCCGGTCGAGGACCGTCCCACGCTCTTCTTCGAAATCATCCAGCGGAAGGGAAGTCGCAGTTTCGGCAGAGGCAACTTCAAAGCGCTGTTTGAGGCCATCGAACGCGAACAGCGGGAACGCGGCAACCTTTAGTTCTGCGAAGGTGAACCATGCATCTTGCAGCACCATCGACCGCAGCGCCCTTCATGATCGTGCAGGATTACTCGGCCTACAACGATGAGCAGCACGCTGTCTGGGCGGAGCTCGTTAACCGCATGTTGCCCGAATTGGAGAAACATGCGGCCCACGCGTATCTTGATGGATTTGAGACGATCGGCCTCGAGCGAGATCGTCTGCCCAATCTGGAGTCGATCAGCGCGCGCCTCGCACCTAGAACAGGTTGGAGTTCCACGCCAGTGAGCGGATTCCTGCCCGCACCCGCTTTTTTTGAGATGCTTGCTTCCCGCCGGTTCCCAACCACGACCTGGATACGCGATCGAGACTCTCTCGAATACACGCCGGAGCCCGATATCTTTCACGATGTCTTCGGACACGTGCCGATGCACGCGCATCCGGTATTTGCCGATTTTCTTGGGCACTATGGCCGCGTGTGTGCAGGCATCGAGGACGCCGACGTTCTCGAAAAGCTCGGCCGCCTGTTCTGGTATACCGTCGAATTCGGGCTGATTCGTGAGCGCGGAGAGATCAAGGTCTACGGGAGCGGCCTGATCAGCTCGCACGGGGAATGCCGGAATGTCATGGAAGGCCAATGCGCCGTTCATGAATTCTCGTTGCATGAAGTCTTGAACACTCCGGTTAAAGTGGATGAGCTGCACAAACTGTTGTTTGCTGTGAGCAGTTTCGACCAGATCTACGAAGCCATGCGGGAAGCCGAACAACTGGCTTTAGGTGGTGAATTGTGAAAAAGGAATCGATTGCGGAAGAAGTGAAATACCAATCGGGCTTCGGAAACGAATTCGCGACGGAGGCTGTTCCTGGAGCGCTGCCGGTGGGACAAAACGCACCTCAGCGGCACCCCCTTGGCTTGTACACGGAGCAGTTCAGCGGCACCCCGTTTACCGCGCCACGCGCCGTCAATCGCCGCACCTGGACCTATCGGATCCGCCCCTCGGTGACGCACCGGCCTTATGAAGAAATCGACACGAAGCTGATTCGGAGCGGCCCGTTTGCCGAAGTTCCCACAACGCCGAATCAACTTCGCTGGGATCCGCTGCCGATCCCCGCGAAGAAGACGGATTTCGTCGACGGGATCGTCACATTGGGGGGAAATGGCGATCCCGCGATGCAAGTGGGAGTGGCGATCCATCTCTACGCATTCAATACGTCGATGAAGGATCGGTTTTTCTATAGCGCCGATGGAGAACTGCTGATCGTCCCTCAATTGGGGAGACTGCGTTTTCACACGGAACTGGGGATTCTGGATGTCGGGCCGGGCGAGATTTGTGTGATCCCGCGTGGGGTATTGTTCCGCGTAGAACAACTTGAAAGCCAGTCGTCGCGCGGCTATCTCTGTGAGAACTACGGATTGTCGTTTCGTCTTCCCGAACTCGGCGCCATCGGGGCCAACGGGTTGGCAAATCCGCGCGACTTCGAAGTTCCGGTCGCAGCCTTTGACGACCGCGAGGGTGAGTTTCGCATCACGGCAAAGTTCATGGGGCGACTCTGGTCCGCAAGGATCGATCACTCGCCGCTGAATGTGGTTGCTTGGCACGGTAACTACGCACCGTACAAATATGACCTCGCCCGATTCAACTGCATCAACACTGTTTCCTTCGATCATCCCGACCCCTCGATCTACACGGTCTTGAGCGCTCCGTCGTCTGTCCCGGGCACGGCCAACTGCGATTTCGCCATATTCCCCCCGCGGTGGATGGTTGCCGAGCATACCTTCAGGCCGCCTTGGTTCCATCGCAACCTGATGAACGAGTTCATGGGATTGGTGTTCGGTGCCTATGATGCAAAAGCCGAAGGCTTCGTGCCTGGCGGCGCCAGTCTCCACAATTGCATGGCCGGCCATGGTCCCGACGCGGAGACCTTCGAGCGCGCCAGCGGCGCCGAATTGAAGCCACAGTATCTCGAGAACACGCTGGCCTTTATGTTCGAAACCCAGCTTGTGGTGCGGCCAACCGACTTTGCCATGCGGGCGAGGATTCTGCAGCACGAATACTTCGAATGCTGGCAGGGACTGAAGAAACACTTCGCGCCGGGTAAAGGCGCGCACCGGTCAACAAACGGGAAAAAGGTGCCTTCCGCGAAAAAATGAGCGTTATCGGCCGCGTTGCCTGAAGGCTCGATCGTCTACGCTGGTCTCTATCCTCCCGCTGGTCTCGATATGCCGGCAGTCGTGCGCAAGTGCGCTGGCTGCCGGAGAGGAAGTCAACAGAGATGTTTCTGTGGCATCGACTCCTGTTCGTTCACGCGGCCAAAGAGGAGATGGAGGCATCGAGATAGCTGTGAGCCAACGAAGCTGGATCGAGTCCGCAAACGAAACTGGATGCGATTTTCCGCTCGCAAACCTGTCCTACGGAGTCGTTCGCCATCGCGAAGATTCGTTTATCGGCATGGCGATCGGCGACCAGATATTGAATCTGAAGTCCTGTGTCCACACGGGGCTCTTCTCTTCTCTGCCCGAGACGATTCTGAGCGCTTGCTGCGCGGATCGACTCAATCCGTTGATGTCGCTCGGAAAAGTGTCATGGTCTTCGCTTCGGAGCCGTGTCACAGAGCTTCTGGATGTAAGTGGTCCGAACGGGAAGATCCAAGAACGTGTCCTTCCATGCCTGATCCCGATGCACGGAACAGAGATGATGCTGCCGGCGCAGATTGGCGACTATACAGACTTTTACGCGTCTATCGATCATGCCAGGCGCGTGGGCAAATTATTCCGTCCGGACACCCCGCTCTTGCCGAACTATAAATATCTTCCGATTGGGTATCATGGTCGCGCGTCATCGATTGTGGTGAGCGGAACGGAAATTCAGAGGCCGTCCGGGCAAATCAAAAATGCGGATGCGAAGCCGGTGTACGCTAGCTCGCAAGCGCTGGACTACGAACTCGAGATCGGAGTATTCATCGGGACGGGCAATGCGCTGGGACAACCGATTGCGATCGCTGAAGCAGAAGAACATGTGTTCGGCTTATGCCTGGTGAACGACTGGTCTGCGCGCGATTTGCAGTCGTGGGAGTATCAGCCGTTGGGACCATTTTTGGCAAAGAGTTTTTCGACCACGATCTCGCCTTGGATTGTGCCAATGGAGGCGTTGGCACCCTATCGGGTCGCGTCCGGTGTTCGCTCGCCAGGTGACCCGATGCCCTTGCCCTATCTTGCATCCCCGACCGCCGAACGGGACGGTATTCACGTCGCGCTTGAGGTTCTTCTTCAATCTCAGAAGATGCGCGAGGCTCAGATGGGAGCCGTGCTTGTCAGCCAAGGCAATCTGTGCGATCTGTACTGGACTATTCGACAATTGGTGACCCATCATGCGAGCAACGGGTGTAACCTGCGCCCCGGCGATCTGCTTGCGACCGGTACGGTCTCCGGATTGAGCGAGGGGTCCGAGGGTTGTCTTTTGGAGATGAGGCATCGATTCGAGCCGCTCCGCCTGCCGAGTGGAGAAGTACGCGGGTTCCTCGAACATGGAGATCGAGTCATCCTACGCGCCTTTGCGTCGAAAGACGGCTTGCCCAGGATCGGATTTGGTGACTGCACAGGGACGATCGTGTGATTCATGACAGAGGTTGCGGTCGCGATGAGCCTCTTGTGCCGGACACATCGCCGAGCAGGCCACCCGTCCCCGTTCCGCTCTGAGGGCGTTCGATGTCCACGATTCGACGGGCCGGAACAAATCATTACGCACGAATCAACGGGATCTGTATCGGTCCGGTTGTGATCCTCGGCTTTGGTCTCTACGGGTTCCTCGCAGATCTAATCTCGACAAGGTTTGTGTCCGGTTATTGGAATTGCTTCTGTTCGCTGGGGCAGTATCAACTTTGAGAAGGCCTTTTTCTCGCATCTCAGATTCTTTCCCCCGTCTTCGGCCGGCGCCTGGGCGCACGCCGATTTCGATCTCCGCCGGCGACAGAGTTCCTGGACTCTGCATGCACAGGAATAAAGGCACGGAACGAGGAAGGCGCTGGTCGAGCGAGCAGGAACCGCCGCGGAGCGTCGGTTCCCGCCCAAGAGGATCTTCGACCGTCTGGGTGAGGGTTCTGGCTCAGAGGCCATGCGATCGGAATCCGGAGCGAGTCGGTCCGTGTGAAAACATGGAGGAAACGCGCGTCCCAAGGGGTGTTTGCCATGCACGAAGCAGCAGGAAACCAGCGCTTTGTCTCCCAGAGCATACTTCATGTCCGACACCAGTTGGCGAATCCGACTTCCGAACTGACGGATGCGATCAGCAGTGGAATTGGTTCGACCGACGTCGAATCCATCGAGGACAAGAGGGCTCGGCTCGCGGCACAGTTCGATGAGATTGCCAAAGCGTCTCAAGAAGAGCCATTGCGCGCAGATCAGCACTACGTTTCCAGATTCGACGGTGTAGGACTGTTTCAATCCGCTCTCTCGAAAATCTTTGCCGCTGTTCCGAATCTTCAGGGCTACGGTGATTGGAATCCGCTCTGGGCGATCACGGAGATCGAGAAGTTTGCCTACGAAGTGAAGGGATTCATGACGCGTGTCCATCAGGATGATGCGGGCAAGGAGCAGTCCGTCTGGGCTGCAATTCTCACCGAATTTCTCCGTCTCAAGACCGTAGACGATCGAGCGCCGTATCCGACCGGGGTTCCGGACACCGTCAAAATCCCAGATCATTGCGCTGTCGCTTTGCTGGCGGACTGGGGTGGCGATAACGACGCCGCAAAAAGGGTTGCCGATGTCACGCGCAAGCAGAATCCGGATGTCGCGGTCCATCTCGGGGACATCTACTATGGCGGCACGGAAGCCGAATGCAGACACTTCCTGAATCTGTGGCCGATGCGAGAGGCGATGGATGACATGAATTCTCCTATTCACACGGAAGGAAGTTGGGCCTTGAACGGGAACCACGAGATGTATTGCGGCGGAGAGTACTTTTTTAAAACGGTCCTTCCGGCCTTTGCTCAACAGCAGCCATTCTTCTGCCTGGAGAATGACCATTGGCGGATGATCGGATTGGATACGGCGTACTCGAGCGGACGGCTCAAACCGCAGTCGGACAGTGATCCGATCTTCGCCCAATGGAAATGGCTCATTGACACCCTTCGCTCGAACAAGAAGGCGACGATACTTCTAACCCATCATCAACCGGTCTCCGCTCATCAGCAGGAGTTTAAGGATTCAGAGCAGCTCCGGAACGACATCGAAGAATTGTTGCGGCTCGATGGAGTCGGAGAGGATGCCATCTTCGGGTGGTTCTTCGGACATGAACACCGCTGTGCTGTGTATCGAGACAGCGCGCTGAAATTCAATGCGCGCTTGATCGGCAATGGCTGCATTCCTCATGAAGTGGAAAAGGCGAAGTCTGCCGACCCCGGCTGCACTGAAGTGGATTTCTTCAATAGGAGGGAAGCGGCCCCGGGAACGAATACTGCAGCGTCGATGTTCGCCCAGCTCACATTCATGGGACCGAAGGTGCTCATCGAATACGTGGATGAAACCAATTCTCTCTGGGGCCAGGAAGTGTGGGATTCCACGAAGAAGCGTCTGGACGGAGATCCCGCCGACAGATTTGCCGAGTACGAGAGTGTCAAGCCGTAGGCCACTTCTCAAAGCAGCAAACTGTCGACCGATACGACGCGGGGATCGGGCGGGTTGCCGGTTTGGTCTTCGGTCCGACCAACTTGTCCGGCTCGAGGCTAGGCCAACCGGGCAGAGATCCGCAAGGCAAGGTCGCCGGAAAGATCTGCTCGTCCCCTCCACGGCACATGACTTGCGCGCGACAAGCATCCTCGTTGCGGCGGAACTCGGGCAGGGAGCGGCCGAGAGCGGTTCGTCAAGGACACGCATCGCGCGACTCTCCGTCCGGGTAGGGGTGTCGGACCGGAGGCGAGCAGGGGTCAGAATCAGACCCATGCGACCGTGGATCGTTCGGCAGGGTCGTGTGATCCCTGCGGGACCGAAAGTCATCCGTTACTTAAGACAGTCAAAATGCGACGTATACGCCACTCCTTTGCTGTACACGGAGCCTTGCTTTCGCGTTCAATTGATGCTGGCCGGCTCAAGCTTCCTTGAAAAGGGAGAGCCGTTTGGCACCAACGCGAGGGATCGTGAGAATGGACAGGAATCGAAAGGATCGCGACGCCGGTGCGGGCGGAAAGCGCATCCTGGCGGAGACAGCATTGCTTCTTGTGGCGGAGGTGGCAGCATACCTCCTGCTACGGCGCACCTTCCTGCCTGCCCAAGTGGCCGCACATTCGGATCTCGTCGCCTGCGCCATCCTTCTGTTGTGGACGTGGCCCGTCTACCGCCTCGTCCTTCGCCATCGAGCGCACGCCGAGCAGCCTCCAGAAAGCCCGAACGAATCTGAACTTCAGATGCTCCGCGCGGTCATCGATACTCTGCCCGACCTGATCTACTTTAAGGACACGCAGAGCCGATTCCTTCTGGCCAATCCGGCACAGAAGAAGTTCATCAGCGGTGACCCGGAGAAGGACGTAGTCGGTCTTACCGATGCCGCATTTTTTCCGGAAGAGAACGCGGCGGCGTTTTTCAAGGATGAGCAGGAGATTCTTCGCACCGGTGTGCCCGTGGTGAGTCAGGCCGAACGGATGCACGATTTTGACGGGAACGAAGTCTGGATCCTTACCACCAAGGTCCCCTTCCACGAGAAAGATGGATCCGTGCAAGGGATCATCGGTATCGGACGCAATGTCACGGGACAGAAGCAGGTCGAAGCGGAGTTAATTCAATCGCGCGCCCAGGCCGAAGCGGCGAATCGGGCCAAGAGCGAGTTTCTGGCCAACATGAGTCACGAAATCCGCACACCCCTCAACGGCGTGATCGGCATGACGGAGCTGGCGTTGGACACAGAAATGACGGCCGAACAGCGCGAGTATCTTGACACCGTCAAACTATCGGCTGGTGCGCTGCTCACGGTGATCAATGACATTCTCGATTTTTCGAAGATCGAAGCGGGCAAGATCGATATCGAGACCATCGCCTTTGATGTGAGGGAGTGTGTGGAAACGACACTGAAGACCCTGGCTCTGCGCGCGGACGAGAAGGGGATTGAGTTGCTCTGCGACATCGTGGAGGACGTTCCAGCGACCGTGCGCGGAGACTCTGTACGTCTCGGTCAGATGCTGGTGAACCTGGTGGGCAACGCCATCAAATTCACCAACGAAGGTCAGGTTGCGGTGAGGGTTGAGGTCGAGCCAAAGCATGGCGAGGACGCAGTCCTGCATTTCGTCGTCGCCGACACCGGCATCGGAATTCCGAAAGAGAAACAACAGGCGATCTTCGAATCGTTCACGCAAGCCGACACTTCAACCACGCGAGAATTCGGCGGAACCGGGCTGGGGTTGACGATTACTTCCCGCCTGGCCGCAATGATGGGTGGAAGAATCTGGGTCGAGAGCGAGCCCGGCAAAGGCAGTGAGTTCCACTTCACCATCAGTGTAGGTGTGGGCACCGAACAGATCCAGCAACCTGAATCAGATCTGCCCTACAATTTGTTGCCGGGCACGCGCGTCCTGGTGGTGGATGATAACGAAACGAACCGCAGGATTCTGGACAGGATGCTGACGCGGTGGGAGATGCGCCCGACCTCGGTTGAGGGCGGAGCAGATGCTCTGCGGGAGTTGGTGTCCGCATGCGAACAGAGGGATCCCTATCGGCTTGTGCTGACCGACATGCACATGCCGGGCATGGACGGCTTTGGTCTCGTGGAGCGGATTCGCAGGGAGAGCGAGTTCGCTACGGCAACGGTGATGATGCTGAGTTCCGGTGCGCGGCGAGGTGAAATGGCACGCTTCCGGGAACTTGGCCTCTTCGCCTACCTTGTGAAACCGATTCGCCAAAATGAGCTGCGCGATGCCATTGCGCGCTCGCTCGATCGAAGAGACCCGCAAAACGCGTCGAAGATTGTTCCGCCGGCGCTGGAACGCCGTTTCCCAAAGTCTGCCGCAGCTCTTCACGTTTTGCTTGCGGAAGACAACACGGTTAACCAACGCCTCGCGAGCCGGCTGCTTGAAAAGCGTGGCCATCTCGTCACCGTTGCCAACAACGGACAAGAGGCACTGAACCTGCTGGACCGCTCATCCTACGACCTCGTACTGATGGATGTGCAGATGCCGCTTGTCGACGGGCTCGAAGCTACACGGTTAATTCGCGACCGTGAGAAAGGCACGGGGACGCACCAGCCGATTGTGGCGCTTACGGCTCACGCGGTGAAAGGCGACGAGGAACGGTGCCGCGCGGCAGGAATGGACGGCTACCTTGCAAAACCGATTCGCCCCCAGGAACTGGACGCTGTTCTCGAAGCTTATACGGGAACAGAAGCCCCGGAACTGAGCCTGAACTGAGTATGGGCGCGAAGGAAATGTCATGAACTCGTTCTCTGCTCTCGCTGAATTCCTGAATCTGCCGGAACTGCTCGATCGCGTCGAGGGTGACGAGGATCTTCTCAGAGAACTGCTCGCGTTGTTTCAAGAGGATCTTCCCGCGAGCCGCGAAGCCTTGCAAGCTGCGATCGCTGGAGGCGATCTCGGCGAGATCGAACGGGCAGCGCACCGTTTGAAAGGGATGCTGGCCAACCTTTCGGCCGGGGGCGCAGCTTCGTTCGCGGCGGAGATCGAGTCCGCGGCCCGGGTCGGGAATGCTCCGAAGATCCCAGGACTGGTGCAACTGTTTGATCCTCAGATCATCGCCCTTTCGGCAGCGTTGGACTCGTTTATGGCGAGTGCATAAGCATGAGGATCTTAATCGCAGACGATGACCCGCTCTCTTTGCGGCTGCTCGAGAGGACCCTTGAGCGCGTAGGCTATGAGGTGACGGCCGTCAAGAATGGCCGCCGCGCCGCGGAGGAAATGTGTCAGCCCGAGGGCCCCCGGCTGGCACTTCTCGATTGGGTGATGCCGGAGCTCGACGGCCCGGCCGTATGCCGTCAGATACGTAAGGATCGCGGTGGGCATCATGTGCACATTATTCTGATTACGTCGAAAGACTCGAAGCAGGATATTGTCTGCGGTCTGGAGTCCGGCGCGGACGACTATCTTGTGAAGCCGTTTGATCCCGAAGAGCTCAAAGCACGGTTGCGGACCGGTCAGCGGATTCTGCAACTTGAAGACAACCTCGTTGAAGCCCGAGAGCAGATGCACTACAAGGCCACGCATGACCCTCTAACATCTCTTTTGAATCGCGGGATGATTGTCGATCTGCTGGTGCGCGAATTGATCCGCGCGCGACGCGAAAAAACCTGCACAGTCGTGATCCTGGGAGATGTGGACCATTTCAAGGCAGTGAACGACACGTACGGACACCCGGTCGGAGACGAGGTGCTTCGGGAGCTTAGCCGCAGACTGTTGGGATCGGTTCGCTCCTATGATTTTGTCGGGCGATATGGAGGCGAGGAGTTTCTCGTGGTTTTGAATAACTGTAACCCCGCAAACGCCATGAGTAGAGCAGAACAGATTCGCCAAGCGGTAGGCCAGACTCCCGTAACGACAGCGAAAGGCCCTCTTCCGATCACGATGAGTCTGGGCGTCCTTGCAAGTCTCGGCGGAGAACCGAAGCTCGTCGACGAGATACTCTCCGATGTGGATCATGCCCTTTATGAAGCCAAGGGCGCAGGACGGAATTGCTGCCGCCAGGCCGGCGCGCCAGTCTTGACCCGATAAACCTCGGCTTCGGAACGATCAGAAATGAGAGCATTCGGATGCGCCAGAAGGGGCGCAGGCGACAGGCTTCAGATGGATCCTTTGAGAATAGGATAGCCCTGCGAGGCCGAGAGATTCCCAGCCCATCCGCAACCCCTGGGCGTGCCGATCTTCATGCACGTTAATCCTTCGATCACTGGATCGGTTCCGGGAACCTGCTGTTCCCAATCAAAGACAACGAGGATCAGCTTGCCACACTGCGGACATCTGAAGAAGTAGTTGGGCAATCTATCCCTCTTCAATGATTGAACGCAAAGCGCCGCCAAAATCCTTTTTCAGGATCCACAACAGAACGATAAACTGGCTCGTCGCCAGGAAGCGCTGAATCCACACTCCGCCGGGATTCACTTTTTTAGCTTATGTCCGACGAGGTTGCAGGGTGAATTGCGGGAGGACTGAGAAATGGACCGACGCAGGCGTGATTTTTTGAAGACCATCGCAGGGTCGGGAATGCTCGCCCTTGCTCCGCGCTCGGTGGAAGCAGAGGAACAAGTTGTGCGGGCGACGCGGGGAACCCCGCAGCCGCGAATCAAGGATGTCAGCGTGATCGAATGTCAGCCCGCGGGTGTGCGCCTGACGGTGGTCAAGATCAACACGGATCAGGACGGGCTCTATGGCTACGGTTGCGCGACGTTTACGCAGCGGGCGGATCTGGTCAAACCCGCGGTCGAAAAGTATCTCAAGCCATTCCTTCTGAACAAGACGACGGACCGGATCGAAGATATTTGGCAGTCTTGTTACGACAGCTCGTATTGGAAGAATGGCCCGGTGCTGAACAACGCCCTCAGCGGCATCGATCAGGCGCTCTGGGATATCAAGGGCCGGCAAGCCGGATTGCCCGTCTATCAGCTCGCCGGCGGGAAATGCCGCGAAGCTGTCGATTGCTACACCCACGCCAGTGGCGCTGAGTTTCAGGATGTGGTCGAGAGCGCGAAGAAGTCGATCGAACAAGGCTTCCGCAACGTGCGCGTTCAGGTGGAGCTTCCCGGAATGGCGGGCTATGGCGCAGCCCATACAAGCGACAAACGTCCGAAGGCTCTTCACGATCAACCGCTGTTCGATCCCGCCTCCGCCATGCGCCGGAATTTGAAACTGCTTGAGTTCTGCCGGCGGGAACTGGGCGAAGAGATCGAGTTGCTCCATGACATGCATGAACGCCTGACGCCCAACGAGGCGGTCGAGTTTTGCAAGGAGGCCGAGCAGTATCGAATGTTCTTCCTTGAGGACCCGCTTTCACCGGAAGATCTGGATTACTTTCGGCAGATTCGC
>Ga0181535_10005583_pt1 | contig 13378 bp, 11 predicted proteins | sample PEATcosm2014_Bin_44_FD_119774 | JGI IMG/M metagenome (GOLD analysis project Ga0181535, IMG submission 119774) | Peatland microbial communities from MTU Mesocosm Facility, Houghton, MI, USA - PEATcosm2014_Bin17_30_metaG | ecosystem: Environmental > Terrestrial > Soil > Wetlands > Peat | place...
TCAATCCCGTAGTCGCGGTTCTTCTTGGAATCTTCCTGCTGCACGAGCGCCCGGCTTCAGCCGAATTCGCAGGTATGGCCTGTATCGTCGTAGCCGTCTTCCTGCTCACCACCGCGCAGGTAAAAGCCAAACCGCAGCTCGCTGACAAGTTGGAAGAGGTTTCCGCGGAACCGTAGCCGCAGTTCAGGACGCCGGCTTCTTCTCGAACGCACTGCTGGGGACCAATGCAGTCGGACTCTCGCCTTCGAGCGCAACGGCGCCGCCTTCAATAATCTTCAATGCCGCATCGCTCGCAGCCAAAGCCATCCAGCAAACCGCCCCCTTCTTCAACAAGGTGCACGCGATCTCCACCGTATAGGTCGCTTCAGGATGTCCTTTCGGCGATCCTTTGGCTCGCTCGATCCACATACTGTGTGTGCCCAGCGTGTAATCGCCATAAACCGGATCGGCCACGTCGAAGCTCTGCTTGATTCCTTCCGAAGCGCCTTGCGCAAATCCGGGCAGATCCTTGCTGCTCATCGTCTGCCCGAAACATGCAAACGGCAATTCAACCACGACGAGCACCGAGGTTGGGCTGCCACCCCGTGCCGTGAGCGCGATCTGCACGCAGGCCACGCCCTTCTTTTCATCTTCGGTCGCCGCGTTCTGTTGTGCCTGCTCCTTCACACCCGACAGTGTGGGGCTGGCATTCACTACTTCCCAATCCGATGGAAGGGAATAACTGAAGCCAAGGTCGCTCGGGTGCACTTCAGGAGCGGCAGTTGGTGTCTGCGCCACCAGCGTTGCTCCGCTCACCCAAAGTACAAACGCAATCGAACTCACTCTCATTTTCTCGCAAGTCTACCATGCGACCGTTTGTGCCCGTTTGTGAGCCGTGACTCCGTAGACTTACGTGCGCGATCAAGCATCTCACGCGCATTCGTTCGCTGACCTGACGCACGAAAGCCCGCCTTTGTTGGTGGCGGGCTCCGTACAGACCTCAATTGCAAGGCCATTGGTTAGAGGTTAAGTGTTCCCCAATAGATGGAACTACCGTAGCGTTAACTTCGCGATTAATCAAGCAAAATCAAGCATTTTGGGGTAACTTGGCGCGAAAGTGGCACGTCGTAATGCGGCTTTAGTAATGTCCGGATACCTCAATAATTCAAGGAACAAGAGAAAGCAAATAGAGTATTCGCTTCGCCTAATTCAAAGGGATCCTGGTTCGGGTAAATCGCTTTCACCTAACGTAACCAGCTCCCATCTAAGTCAGGAAGAATGCCGACACCGCCGACACCACTCCGGCCAGTGCAAACACAATCCCAAAATACCAATACACGCGGGTACGTGTAAGCAAGGTGACTGAAGTGATCACTAATCCAATTTCGAGCAGCGCCTCTCCAAGATCGAACCGATTTGCGCGCGCTTCAGCCTTCGCCACTTCCTTTTCCAACGAGTCGGCCTCGTCCTTCGCTTTCTTCAGGTCCTCGGTCCACTTCGCCTGATGATCGGCGTAAGCTTTCTGAATTTTCTCCGCGCCGGCCTTGTCTGAGATGGCGACTACGCTCAGCAAATCAACCGTCAACGCCGTGTCGTTCGAACGTATTTTGTGCGCCTGGTATTCGTTCCACTTGTCGGTTGCCTTGTTCTGAAACAGCACCGCCTCGGTGTGCGTGCGATGTCCCAACACCGTGGTCACGGCCACCAGCACAGCCAATACGCTCATGGTGAAGGCGACGGGCCGTAGCGAAGACTCGTGCGACCCGTGTTCAGCGTTTTCTTGCAACTCGTGGACTTCATTGGCTTCCATGGGCGAGTGACCTCCTCCGCGACGAAATAGTTTGGGGCTGCGTCACTTTCTTTTCCAGCGCGCGCCTTCTTTTGAATCTTCAATGATCACGCCCTGCTCTGCGAGCTGTTTGCGAATCTGGTCAGCGCGCGCAAAGTCGCGGCGTTTCTTTGCCACATCGCGCTCCGCCACCAGCGCGTTGATCTCGTCGTCGCTGATCGAGGCACTCGCCCGCAGCTCCGGCGCCACATCCGCCATCCGCCCGGACTGCTCGGCCCAAGCCAGCGCACGTTGCGTCGGCTCCCCATCCCGATTCTCGATCACGTCAAATACCGCATCGAAGGATGCCAACGCCTTCAAAATTGCGTCGCGATCCCCCGCGCAAAATTCCCCACGGTCCATAGCCGTGTTGGCCGCGCGAATCAATTCGAAGATCGGCGCGCGCGCTTCGGCAGTATTCAAGTCATTGGCAAGTGCAGCCATGTAGTCCGCTTGCGCCTTTTCCGCCAGCTCTTGCAATGGGGAGCAACCACCCGCACCGACATTCTTCCCGCTCGAGACTGTCACACTCATCAGCCGCTGATGAAACGTCCGCAGCCGTTCAATCGCATTTGTCGCTTCCGTCAGCCCTTCAAATGTGAAGTTCAGCTGGTGTCGATAGGGGACCGAAATCAGTGCCATCCGGATCGCCGATGCCCTATATCCTTTCAGCAACAGATCGCGCAGCGTATAGAAATTCCCCTCGCTCTTCGACATCTTGCGCCCGTCTACCAGCAGGAAGCGCACATGCATCCAATGTCGCGCAAACGTCTTGTGGGTCACGCTCTCGCTCTGCGCAATCTCGTTTTCGTGATGCGGGAACATCAGGTCTTCGCCGCCCGTATGCAAGTCGAAGCTCTCGCCCAGATATTCCATCGCCATCGCTGAGCATTCGATGTGCCAGCCCGGCCGTCCACGTCCAATCGGCGTTTCCCACGAAGTCTCACCCGGTTTAGCAGCCTTCCACAATGCGAAATCGCGCGCCGAATCCTTCTCGTACTCGTCCACGTCCACACGCGCGCCGTCTTCAATCCCGCTTAAATCCTTCTTGCTCAGCTTGCCGTATTCCGGAAACGCCGAAAGCCGAAAGTACCAGCTCCCATCGTCCACTTTGTACGCGGCACCCACTGCGGCCAGCTTCTCCACCAGCTCCACCATCCGCGGAATATGTTCCGTGGCCCGCGCAATCACTTCGGGCCGCTCCACGCGCAGCGAGTCCAGGTCCTCAAAGAATGCCGCCACGTATTGCTTCGTGTATTCGCCAATGGCGAGGCCGCGCTCCGCAGCATTGCGAATGATCTTATCGTCGACATCCGTGATGTTCATCACGTGGCGCAACGGCACGCCTGTCAGCTTCAGAAAACGCCGCAGCACGTCGATCTGCAGGAAAGTGCGGAAGTTGCCAATGTGCCCGTAGTCGTACACGGTGGGGCCACACGCATACATGCGCAGGGCTTTGCCGTCCGAGGGAACCAGTTCATCCAGTTGTCCCGACAGGGTATTGAACAGGCGGAGAGTCATTACTTAGTGATTACTCGTGCTGGCGATCATAGTCTCAGTAGCTTGGCGCGATACCAATCCCGATTGTAGCAGCGCAAAATATTGCGCGATTTCCGTTCAATCCCAGCAATTTCACAGCCCCGCTGGTGTATAGATTGGGGTGAGACTCCCCCAACTTTTCTCACCCATCGGAAAGGAGGATATGGAAAGCGAAGTTCTGTCTTTACTCTGTGACCCAGACACACGCTACGAGTTCGAGTTGGAAGGGAGTAGTCTCCGCAACACCGCGACTGGCCGCGTTTATCCTATACGTGATGGAATACCTTTATTTGTCAGCACGTTAACCGGATTGAATCTGAAATACCAGTCCTTGTACGACCGCATCGCCCCTGGTTACGACTTGGCCCAGACCCTTTACCGCTTGATCAAGCCTAAGCTCGATTTTCGCCGCGAGATCCTCGCCGAGCTTGAGATCAAGCCAGGTGCGCGCGTGCTCGAAGTCGGAGTCGGCACCGGCACAAACATCCGCTATCTTCCGCAGGACATTGATTTCTATGGTCTCGATATCTCCTGGGGCATGCTCCACAAGTGCCGCAAGAAACTGAAGAAATGGCGCCGGCCTGCGCGCCTCTTCCAGGGAGAAGCGTGTCGCCTCCCCTTTCGCGCCGAGGTATTCGATTGCGTCTTCCATGTCGGCGGCATCAACTTCTTCTCCGACCCCAAGCGCGCCATTCGCGAAATGATCTGGGTCGCCAAACCCGGGACCAAAATCGTGATCTCCGACGAGACCGAAGACGCCGTGCGCAACGACTATCAGAAGAACTCCACCACCAGGGCAGACTTCCCGCCCGGCAGCGAAGCCGTCCCCTGCCCCATCGACCTCGTTCCTGAGGAGATGCAGGAGATCAAGGCCCGCGCGATCGCCGCCGGCAAGCACTATTGCCTCACCTTCCGCAAGCCAGCGACGAGCGCGCGATAGCCGATCCCGTCAGGCTCTTCCCTTCCACAGCATGGGTAAATTCAACATCGCCCAGACCGCTCCACTCGCACAGGCCAGAATCTCCATCAGCCGGTCCTTCAACGTGATCGTGAACACGATCATGCTCACAAGCATTCCCCACTTCGCCGCCTGTCGTCGAAGTGCGTCGCGCCATCTTGCCTTTACCGTATCCTGCAGCACGATCGCCGAGTGCTCGCTCGGCCCTCCCGCTGGCTCCTCCCCAGAATTCTCGCGCCAAGGAAGCCGGATGATGCGCAGCAACTCACCGCACACCAGCAGTACAAACCCCGCAAGAGGCACGAGAGAAGCAAAGCCGACGGCATAGAGAAACTCGCCACCGTATTGGATGCGAATCCCGTATGGATCTGATCGAACCGGAATCCATCGATCTCTGCTCGAGGTTTCTTCGCGTCGCTCGAATGCATCGGCCTTCGTGCACAGCACAGCACCTGTGCCAATCAGGATTGTGGCAACAAGAAAGATTCCATGTTCCAGCAGTCTTCGACCCGGGTTCGCCTTGATGAACCGCCAAACCACATCGTCTGGATCGAAAAGATAGGTAGCGACCGCAACGGCAATTAATCCATGACGTATCCAAGTTGGATGGCTCCGCTCGAATTGCGTCGCCCGGATTGCACTGCTCACCGCCCCAGCACCAAGGATGGATCAGCCGTCAAATCCGCCGGCGCAAACTCTCCAGCGACAAAACGCGGCCACGCCGCCGCCGCAATCATCGCAGCATTGTCGGTCGAAAGAGCCGGGGAAGGAAACGTAACACCAATCCCACGCCGCGCAGCCTCAGACGTGAACCGCTCACGTAATTCGCGATTCGCCGCCACGCCTCCGGTCACCAGAATCCGCGACGCATCCAACGCCTCCGCGGCGGCAAATGTCTTCTTCATCAAATCGCCCACCACCGCATGCTGAAAGCTTGCAATCAAATCGAGTGTCGTGGGATCGCACGTTGCGAGAGCCTCTTCGATCGTCGGCCGCTCCGGCGCATCCGGCCCCTTAAACAACGCCTCGCGTCGCGCCTCTGCCTCCGGGCGAAGGTGATGCAACTCCACATACCGCAGCACCGCTGTCTTGATCCCCGAAAATGAAAATAGAAAATGCGGATCGAGCGTGGCAATCGGCGCCGTCTTTGCACCTTTCGTTCTTGGCACAGCGCCCCGCAAATGAACCTTCGATTTGATCTGTGCAAACGAAAACGGCACTGCCCGCGGATCGCCGAAACGCGCCAGGGCATCGATCCACGGCCCTCCTGGATAGCCGAGTCCCAGCAGCTTAGCCACCTTGTCATACGCCTCGCCCGCCGCATCATCCAGCGTGCGTCCGACCAGCCTGTAGTTCCATGTGCCGTTCCGCGGCTGCGCCAGATAAAGATGCGTGTGCCCTCCCGAAACCACCAAAGCTAAAGACGGCTCCGTATCCGAAGAGCTGGGTGCCCCAGGTCCGGGGCCCCCACGAACAGGTTTTCGCTCGTGGGGTGGAGGGCTCGATTCTGAGACCTGGGAAAACTGGATACTCGATCCGCCCCGTTTCTCCCCGTCGGGCAGCTCCCTTTCCTGCAGCAGCACCGCATGAATGTGCCCCTCCAGATGATTCACCGAAATCAGCGGCAGCCTCTGCGCGAACGCCAGCGCCTTCGCATACGTGATTCCCACCAAAAGTGCCCCAGCCAGCCCCGGCCCGCTGGTCACGGCAATCGCGTCGAGATCGTCCAACGCAACTCCAGCTTCGGCCAGCGCCGCGCGGACCACCGGCACGATGGCACGCAGATGCTCGCGGCTCGCCAGCTCCGGCACAACACCGCCATACTTGGCATGCGTCGCGATCTGCGAAGCCACCACCGACGATAGCGTACGCGCGCCGCGCGCCACCACAGCCGCTGCCGTCTCGTCGCACGAGCTCTCAATGCCAAGAATGAGGCCACGCCCACTCATCTCTTCAGTTTACCGGGATCGCCTTGCCAGGCTTTGAGCGTTCCGCGCGACAATAGCTTCAGAAGCAATGCTGTCCACCAAGCCCCAATTCGCATTCGCACTTCGCATTCTGACCAAGCTGCGGGAAAGGGGTCATGAGGCCTACCTAGCCGGTGGATGCGTGCGCGACCTGCTCCTGGGCCGCGAGCCAGCCGACTACGACGTAGCCACATCGGCCACTCCCGATGTCGTGCTCGCAATGTTTCCGCGCACCTTTGCAGTCGGCGCGCACTTCGGCGTCGTTCTCGTTGCGGAAGGCGAGGGCGACGGCTACCTGTGCACCGAAGTAGCCACCTTCCGCTCCGACGGCGCCTACTCCGATGGCCGCCATCCCGACGAAGTCCGGTACACAATGAGCGCTGCTGAAGACGTCCAGCGCCGTGACTTCACCATCAACGGCTTGCTATTGGACGCCCTGCGGGCTGCGGACTTTTGGATGGACCCTGCGAAGTTGCGATCTGGGGTCGTCGACTACGTCGGCGGTCTGGCCGACCTAGACGGGGGGATCATCCGCGCCATCGGCCATCCCGATCGCCGTTTTCAAGAAGACCAGCTCCGTCTCTTGCGCGCCGTCCGCTTCGCCGCACGCTTCAACTTCTCCATCGACCCAGGCACCCACGCCGCCATCCGGGCTCACGCATCACGCATCCACCCTCGTCGTGGAGCCGTCAGCCGCGAACGCGTCCGCGATGAGCTAACCAAGATGCTCACTGAAGGCCACGCCCGCCGCGCTTTCGAGTTGCTTGACGAAACCGGCCTCCTCGCCGAAGTCCTCCCGGAAGTCGCGCGCATGAAGGGCGTAGCGCAGCCTCCGCAGTTCCATCCCGAGGGCGACGTCTGGGTCCACACGCTTTTGCTCCTGGAACAGCTTCCACCAGATAGCCCGCTCACCCTCGCCTGGGGCGCTCTGCTCCACGACGTGGGCAAGCCTCCCACCTTCCGCGTAGCCCCCGACCGCATCCGTTTCGACGGCCATGTCGAAGTCGGCGTCGCCATGGGCGCCGATATCTGCAGCCGCTTCCGTTTCTCCAACGAAGAAACCAGCATGATCCTGGCGCTGATCGAAAACCACATGCGCTTCGCCGACGCCCCGCGCATGAAAGACTCCACCCTCAAGCGCTTCTTCCGCCTCGAAAACTTCGATCAACACCTGGCCCTGCACCGCATGGATTGCCTGGCCGCTCACGGCAACCTCGACATCTACGACTTCGTGCGCGAGCGCTATGAATCCACGCCCGAAGAGGTAGTCCGCCCCAAGCTCCTGCTCAGCGGCCGCGAACTCATTGCCGCCGGATACGAACCAGGCCCTCAATTCCAACACATGCTCCGTACCGTCGAAGACGCCCAACTCGAAGGCTTCATCGCCACCCCCATCGAAGCCATGGCCCTGGTACGCGAGCGATTTCCACAAACGTGATGAAGCGCACTGCCAGGAGTAGGCACGGATGAGATAAGAAACGTTGGGCGTCTCTCGCTTCAGAAGACCCGTCACGCAACAACCCCTCCCCTAAAGAAGCGCGTTCAGGAAACTAGTTATGGAAAGCGAGCCTTCATGACCACCGCTGCGAGCGATCCCGTCATCGACTTCCAGGCCGCCTGGCCCACTCTCGATCTCCCTTTGCATGTGCGCGAAGTCCTCTCCACTGCCCCGTTGGTGCAGACCCCCGAGAACCGCTCGCAGCTCCTCGACTGGGCACTCGGCCGCTCCACGGGTACGACCGACTGGACCCTCGGCAACCGCGACGACCACGGCGTCTATGAGGCCGTCTTCCATCTTCAGGGAAATTTCAACGGCGCCAGCCGCATCGTCGAAGCCGTCATCACCAAGGCACGCAACGGCCTCGCCATCAACTTCCCCGATCCCGCGATGCGCCGCCGCGATCCTGACGCCATGGTCATCGGCGACAACCTGCCCACCGACAAGCCGACCTACGAACAGCGCTTCGGTGAACCCTTCGAAAACACGCGTCAGCAAACCCTCGACTGGCTCAAGACGCAAGAACTCGTCGCTATGCCCTTCTACGCCGGGCCCGACGCACTCGGCTATGGATCACTTTTAATCGTGCCGCGTCAGGCCGCGTTTTTCGCCGCAGCGCTCGCTGACCTGCAAGGCATGATTCCCCGCAGTCAGGTTCCGGAGAATTTCAAGATCACTGGCGGCGTTCTCTTCGTTGCTCCGCCTTTCCGCCACACCCATTTCGCCGGTCGCCAGCTCGTCGTCCACGACCGCTCAGCCACCCATCAGGAAGTCTTCGCCTACAACCTCTATCCCGGCCCCAGCGCGAAAAAAGGTGTCTACTCAATGCTTCTCGACATCGGCGAGCGCGAAGGCTGGACCACCAATCATTGTGCAGCCGTCGCCGTCGTCACGCCCTATGAGAACCAGCTCATCCTCATGCACGAGGGCGCCAGCGGCGGCGGAAAAAGCGAAATGACCGAGCACATCCATCGCATGGAAGACGGTCGCCTGCTCATCGGAGAAAACCTGGTCACCCAGGAGTTGCGTACCCTCAACCTGCCCGAGGCCTGCCATCTGCGCCCCATTGCCGACGACATGGCCTGCGCGCATCCCAGCTACCACGGCACGAGCAAGCGCCTCATCATCGCCGATGCTGAAAATGCGTGGTTCGTCCGCGTCGACCACATCCACAGCTACGGCACCGCGCCCAACCTTGAGCGCCTTTGCATCGATCCGCCCGAGCCTCTGCTCTTTCTCAATCACTACATCGTCCCCGGCGGCACCTGTCTCACGTGGGAGCATGTCGAAGACGCACCCGGCAAGCTCTGTCCCAATCCGCGCGTCATCCTGCCCCGCCGCATGATCGAAGACATCGCCACAGGCACGCGCCCAGTCGACGTGCGCAGCTTCGGCGTGCGCTGCCCGCCCACGCATAGCGGGAGCCGCCTCTACGGCATCCTCGCCATGATGCATGTGCTCAGCCCCGCGCTTGCGTGGCTCTGGCGTCTCGTCGCGCCACGCGGCCACGCCAACCCCAGCATCCAGGATCCGAATCAAGACCCGCTGCGCGGGGGCAGCCTTTTGGAGGAGTGCATTGATACCGACACGCCCATGGAATCCGAAGGCGTCGGCTCCTACTGGGCCTTTGCCACGGGCCGTCGCGTCGACCAGGCCAATTTGCTGCTTCAGCAAATAGTGGCCACGCCAGAAACCCGCTACGTGCTCCTGCCCAACCAGCACATCGGCGCGTGGCGCGTCGGCTATATGGCCGAGTGGATAGCCCGCGAATACCTCGCCCGCCGCGGCAGTGCGAAATTCGGCCGCGAACAGGTGAGCGAAGCGCCCTTCCCGCTGCTTGGATACGTTCCCAATCAGCTCCGCGTCGAGGGTTCCATGATCCCCCGCGTCTTTCTCCGTGTGGAAGAGCAGATCCAGGGCGGCATGGACGTCTACGAAGAAGGTGCGCGACAGTGGCGTGAATTCTTTGCGCGCGAGCTCAAGCCCTTTCAGGTGCCCGACCTCGACCCCCTCGGCCATCGCATCATCGAGGCCTGCCTCGACGGCGCGCATCAGGAAGACTACCGCCGCCTTATCCCGCATCCCATGTTCCGCGACGACGAGGGCTAGATTCGCGCGTTGAAAAGATGCGTACGGCCCAGTCCTCGAATTCTTTGAAATCTCTAGAGCCGCCGCGAATCAAGCCGCGTTCTCCTCACAACGCCAGTTCGCTTAATGTTGGATGGTCGTCGGGACGCCGCCCGTCGGGCCACTGAAACAGCCGCTGTGATTCCTCAATCGCCAAATCGTTGATGCTCGCATAGCGCCGGTGCATCAACCCATCCGCGCCGAACTCCCAGTTTTCATTCCCATACGAACGGAACCACTGCCCCGCCGCATCGTGGGATTCATACGCGAAACGGACCGCGATCCGCGAGTCGCCGAATGTCCACAATTCTTTGATCAAGCGATAGTCCAGCTCGCGGGCCCATTTGCGCGTAAGAAACGCGATAATCTCCTCACGCCCATGAATGAATTCCGACCGGTTCCGCCACTGGCTGTCGATCGAATAGGCAAGACACACGCGTTCCGGATCGCGCGTATTCCACGCATCCTCGGCTGCACGCACTTTGGCTGTAGCTGTTTCGCGCGTAAAGGGCGGCACGATTGGATTGGTGACAACGGCAGACATGAGACGCTCCTTTTCATGGAAAGAAACTGGCCCGAAAGCGCCGGCGACGATCCGGCCGAAGTTCGCCTTTTTCTTTCGATGACCGTTCGAGGCCGGAGGTCTCGGAGAGAATGGAGCTATGGCTCAACCGGGTGCTCCATCGGCACCTCGCCGCTTCGACGTCGTCGTCCTCGGTGCGGGTGCCGCCGGGCTCATGTGCGCTGCCGTCGCCGGCCAGCGCGGCCGTCGTGTGGCTCTCCTCGAACACAACCCGCAGCCGGGCCGCAAAATCCTGATCTCCGGAGGAGGCCGCTGCAACTTCACCAATATTCATTGCACGCCGGCCAACTTCCTCTCCGCCAACCCGCACTACGCCAAGTCCGCGCTCGCGCTTTATCAGCCTCAACACTTCCTTGAACTCGTCGAGCGCTACCATATTCCCTGGCACGAGAAAACCCTTGGCCAGCTCTTCTGCGATCGCTCCGCCCAGGCTATTCTCGACCTGCTAATCGCCGAATGCGAGAAAGCGAAAGAGGCAAACGGAAGCGTTGAGCTGATTCCGAACGCACGCAGCATCGCCGTTGAAACTACCGCCGGCGTTTTTCGCGTTGCGTCGTCGCAAGGTGAATTCGAAGCCGCCGCACTCGTCATTGCCACGGGCGGCCTCTCCATTCCCAAACTTGGCGCGACCAGCCTCGCCTACGATCTTGCTCGTAAATGCGGCCTGCGCGTCATCCAGCCACGTCCGGCGCTAGTTCCACTCGTTCTCGGTGGAGCGGAAGAGGGCTGGACCGCGCTAGCCGGTGTCTCAACTGAAGTTGTTGCGCGGGCAGGAACCGCCCAGTTCCGCGAAAAACTCCTCGTCACTCATCGCGGCCTCAGCGGTCCAGCAATTCTACAGGCATCCTCATATTGGCAGGTGGGCAGGCCGCTCCTCGTCGATTTCGCACCCAACGACACCGTGCTCCAACAACTGCTCGCCGCTAACTCCCGCCGTGATGCGGCTGCTCTCCGGCTGGCTCTGCGCGCAGTGTTGCCCCACCGACTTGCGGACCGAATTGTTGACGTGGGCGCGCCCAATGGATGGTCCAACACCGCACTTGAGGCCTGCGAGCGCCGCCTGCATCGCTGGGAGTTCCATCCCACAGGCACCGAGGGCTTCGCGAAAGCCGAAGTCACCGCCGGCGGTGTCGACACTGCCGATCTGGATTCTCGCAGTATGGAGGCCCGATCCGTGCCCGGCCTCTTCTTCATCGGCGAAGCCGTCGACGTTACGGGTCACCTCGGCGGATTCAATTTTCAGTGGGCATGGGCCTCCGCAGTCGCCGCCGGCAACAGCCTCTAGCTCCTAGCTGCTAGCCTCTAGCCAGGCCATGCGAACTCCCAATTTGCGTATGAATTTGCCGTTGCGGTGCAATTGTCGTCGGCAAGCACCTGCTTGATTGAGACCGAGCTGCGCTGGCAGCTAGAGGCTAGCAGCTAGGAGCTAAACGCTACTCCGCCGGCACAATCGGCTTCGCCGGCGGCTTGAGCACAAATCCTTTTCGCACCAGAGCAAATCCCGCCTGCGGCAACTCCGCCTGCAAAAGCTGGCTCTCCTGCCCAAAAAAGAGATCCGTGTTCGCGCCGCTGATCGTCGCCACCACGTGATGCACCGCGATCGGCGTGCTATCCAGCGTGCCCTGCTCATCGGCATACGTCGCCAGGCTCACCGGCACAACCGACCCCGCCTGCTTTGGCAAAATCGCCCACAGGTCGCGATTGTTGTGGCTTACTGCCAGCGCAAGCAAAGTCTCCAGCGCGCCAGGATCGAAATCAGGCAGAAATACGGCGAAGCTATGCGCATCGAGACGTGTCGTGCTGCTGCGCCCATTCGCCGAGATATTCATCAGCAACTGCGCGGCATCGGGCTTTGCAGACACATTGACGGCCTGGTCATTCACAGTCGCGCTCAGTTGCACATGCCTCAACTCGTTCGCCGAAGAAAGCTCTTCGTTCTTCGACAGCGCATAATTCAACCCCTGCATGGCCACGCGCACCATAGACGAAGAATCGTAACCATCCGCCGCCGCTGCAATGTGAAAACTCGCCGTCCCCACCTGCTTGCCGTGCTGGCTCACGGTGAAGCTTGCCTCCTGCGCCAAAGCGGGCAATGGGGCAACAACGAGAACCCAGGCAATCAAACCCGCAAAAGAACACCAAACAGAATTTCGCACAACTCTCTCCATCTCTCTTCCTGTATAGACGCACGACAACCAACCAGGTTGTGCTCCCGCCCAATCGCCGCAACCACAGTCCCTATTCCCTAGTCCCTAGTCCCTGGTCCCTGGTCCCTGGGTCCTGGTTCCTAGTCCCTGCCTTTCAGCTATCCTTTCTCTTTGAGGTGCAACGCCATGACGGAGACTGCCACGCGCCCACAACTCGCTTACCTCACCGCCGCACTCGACGACTTGCGCGCCAAAGGCACACACTTCAAGCTGCGCGTCCTCGATGACCAGCAGGCCCCGGTCTGCCACTACGACGGGCGCGAAGTCATCAACCTCGCCAGCAACAACTATCTCGGCCTCGCCAGTCACCCCAAGCTGATTGAAGCGGCCCTCGCCGCCACGCGTACCTTCGGCGTGGGTTCTGGCGCCGTGCGCACCATCGCCGGCACCATGCGTATCCACATGGAACTCGAAGAAAAGATCGCGCGTTTCAAAAATGCCGCGGCCTGCGTCGTCTTCCAAAGCGGCTTCGCAGCCAACGCCGGCACGGTCAGCGCCATCCTCGGCAAAGAAGACTTCATCCTTTCCGACGAGCTCAACCACGCCAGCATCATCGATGGCGCGCGCCTCTCCCGCGCCAAGATCAAAGTCTTCCGCCATAAAGACGTCGCCCATTGCGAGGAACTGCTCAAAGAAATCGCCAACGAGCCCGGCCACAAACTCGTCATCACTGACGGCGTCTTCTCCATGGA
>Ga0181535_10005584_pt1 | contig 13378 bp, 9 predicted proteins | sample PEATcosm2014_Bin_44_FD_119774 | JGI IMG/M metagenome (GOLD analysis project Ga0181535, IMG submission 119774) | Peatland microbial communities from MTU Mesocosm Facility, Houghton, MI, USA - PEATcosm2014_Bin17_30_metaG | ecosystem: Environmental > Terrestrial > Soil > Wetlands > Peat | place...
CGCAAGGAAGAGATAGTAGTATGGGCGAGATGCTCTCAACTTCCCGGATGGATCGAACCTCTCATGCCGACCAACGTCGATGAAAACAGCGTCGCGGCCACCGGCTTGACGACGCAGGAAGCCCAGGCACGGCTCGTGCAGTTCGGGCCGAATGAGCCTGCGGCGAAAGAACGCAATTCCTTTGGCGCCGAACTGTGGCACGCGTTTGCCAACCCGCTGGTGCTGATCCTGGTGATTGCCGCTACCGTGTCGGCGTTCACCGGCGACAGAGTGGACGCGGCGATCATCGGCATTATCGTTCTGCTGAGCACTGCGATCGATCTGACCCAGAGTTACCGCTCGCAGCAGGCCATCGAAAAGCTGCGCGCCCAGGTGGCCCCTACGGCAACCGCCCTGCGCGACGGGGAGTGGAAAGAGATTCGGCGGCGGGAGGTTGTGCCGGGGGATGTCGTACGCCTTTCCGCCGGAGACCTGGTCCCCGCGGATGCGCGCCTGCTGACCGCGCGCGACCTGTATGTGCTGCAGGCAGCGCTGACGGGAGAATCGCTGCCAGCCGAAAAGCAGGCGACCGCGGAGGCAGCTTCGACCAAGGCGGATGCGCCGAACATGGTCTTCCTGGGTACATCGGTCGTCAGCGGATCGGCAACCGCGGAGGTCGTGGCGACGGGCCCACGGACTTCCTTTGGCGATATTGCGGCGCGCCTGGGCACGCGTCCGGAGGAGACGGCCTTCGATCAAGGTCTGCGAAAGTTCAGCATGTTGCTGGCGCGGTCGGTGTTTTTTCTGGTCCTCTTCCTGCTCGTCGTCAGCATCGCGCGCCACCGCGACCCGCTTCAGTCGCTGCTGTTTGCGGTTGCGCTGGCGGTGGGCCTGACGCCTGAGTTCCTGCCCATGATCACGTCGGTGACGCTCTCCAAGGGCGCGGTCGCCATGGCGCGCAAGAAGGTCATCGTTAAACATCTCTCCGCGATCGAGAACCTGGGCAGCCTGGATGTGCTTTGCAGCGACAAGACAGGGACGCTGACCGCAGGCACGATGTCTCTGGACCGCTCGCTCGGCCCCTTTGGCGGTCCATCGCAGCGCACGCTGGAGCTCGCCTATCTCAACAGCAAGTTTGAGACGGGCATCCGCAGCCCGCTGGATGACGTCATCCTGCGCCAGCCTGCGCCCGCGAACGACGGTTCCGCCAAATGCGACGAGATTCCGTTCGACTTTGAGCGGAGGAGGCTCTCGGTCGTGGTGCAGCAGCAGTCGCGGAGGATTCTGATTACGAAAGGCGCGCCAGAGGGGATCTTCCCGCTGCTCTCCGGTTACGAGGTCGAAGGCAAGATCATACCCGTGAGCGACGACGCGATCAGGCGCGTGCAACAGACCAGCGAGGAACTGAACAGTCAGGGATTCCGCTCGCTGGCCGTGGCCTACGTGGAAGTTCCCGCGAGCGCGAACTATTCGGTGAAGGACGAGCGGAATCTGGTTCTAGCCGGCTTCCTGACCTTTGCCGACGAGCCGCTGGCTGACGCCGCGCAGGTGGTGGGTTCGCTGAAGCAGGACGGGGTGGAGATGAAGGTCATCTCCGGCGACAACGACCTGGTCACCGGCCACATCTGCACCGAGGTCGGGATCGACCCCGGAAAGATCATGACTGGCGACGACCTGGACCGGATGACCGATCCGGCGCTGGCGCATGACGTGGAGCAGACGCGGGTATTCGCGCGCATCTCTCCGGCACAGAAGAACCGGATTCTGCTGGCCCTGAAACACAACGGCCACGCGGTGGGGTTCATGGGCGACGGCGTCAACGATGCGCCCTCGCTGCACGCGGCCGATGTCGGCATCTCCGTGTCCAGCGCCGTCGATGTGGCGCGCGAAGTTGCCGACGTGATCCTGGTGCAGCCGGGCCTGCGGGTGCTGCACGACGGCATCATCGAAGGACGCAAGGCCTTCGGCAACGTGATGAAGTATCTGCTGATGGGCACAAGCTCGAACTTCGGAAATGTATTCAGCATGGCGGGCGCTTCGGTGTTCCTGCCGTTCCTGCCCATGCTGCCCACGCAGATCCTGCTGAACAACCTGCTTTACGACCTGGCCCAACTCACCATTCCAACCGACAATGTCGATGACACTTACCTGCAAAAGCCCCAGCACTGGGACATCCATCTGATCCGCAATTTCATGGTGTTCATCGGGCCCATCAGCTCCATCTTCGACTTTCTGACCTTTTATGTGCTGCTGCATTTCTTCCGCGCCAGCGAAGCGCAGTTTCACACTGGCTGGTTTATCGAATCGCTGGCAACCCAGACGCTGGTGATTTTTGTCATCCGCACATCGAAGAATCCGCTGCGCAGCCGTCCCAGCGGGCCCTTGCTGGCAAGCTGCCTGGCCGCGGTTGCGGTGGGGACCTACCTGCCGTTCAGCCCGCTGGCAAAGATGCTGGGCTTCACTCCGCTGCCGCTGAGTTATTTTGCCTTTGTGGCCGTCGCGACCGCGCTGTATCTACTGCTGGTGCAAGCTGGCAAACGGGTACTTCTCCGTGAAACAGCCCGGAATAGCGCGGCCAAACAGGGGAACTCACTGGTGGCAACTTAGGTTTGACCTGAACCCGCATAGGGCGCTGCGAAGCGCCGCTGCCACGCGCCGTTCTTCTTCAACACGCCGTTCCAATAGAAGTTCACGATGGGCAGATGGACGGCCAGCCGGGCCAGGGCCAGTGTCAGCGCCGGCATCCGCTCCACTCCGGCCACCGCGCGCAACTCCTCCGCACCGAAACTGCCTTCGCGGTACAACTGCTCGCCCAGCGTGCGCAGCCGCGCCCAGAGCTTTTGGTTGGCGCGGTCCGGAACCATCTGCAGCGATTCGCCCCCGCCGCGCACAATGGTGCCCACATAGCGGGAGCCAAGACGCCCTGCCAGCTTTTGCAGGTAGCGCTCCAGCGGACGCGAATGGCTCGCCTCGGGAAATCCGGACTGCACCAGGAAGCCGAGCGCCGGGTTGGCCCCATCGGCCGCTGCCGTGCGCGGTTGCAGGGCCTCGATGTACGACTTCACCAGCGCGGGCATCGAATCGGTGTAGAGCGGCATTCCCAGGAGCAGCGTATCGGCCTCGGCAAAGGCCTGGACGGCGCGGTCGAATCCGGCGCGGTGGGCCAGATGCAGGACTTCGGGCTCGGGTCCGCCGCCACGTTGCCAGCCCTCGGCCACGCGGGAGAGCATCTTCATCGAATTGGAGCGCTCACCGCGCGGCGAGCCATTAAGCAACACGAGCGAATTCATCGGCAACCTCCTGGGCGGTACGGTCCGAGACCGCGGCAAAGACGAGTTGCGACTTCAGGTTGCGCGCCATCCGCCGCCACATCTCGGTGGTGATCTCGCGGTCCTCGGCGTCGCTGTCGCCGCCCGCGCCCAGCAGCAAACCCAGCTTTGGATACTTCGCATAGCGCGCGCGGTGGTGGATCTCGCCGCCGTCGACGACGAAGTAGGGATGGACGAGCGGGATCATCTGGTCGGCGGCGCGTTTGAGCAGCGCGGTGGTAAAGCCCATCGTGAGCGGCGAAGCCAGCAGCAGCAGATCGGAGTTGATGGCGGAGCGGCAGATAGTGGCGCTGTCGTCGCGCTTGACACACTCGCCCGGCGTCTTCACCCAGCAGCCCCAGCAGCCGGAGCAGCCCTTCAGGTTGAGCTTGCGCAGATCGAGCGTGGAGACGGCGTGGCCCGCGGACGCCAGACGACGGGCAAAATCGTGGAGATACATCTGGAATGCAGAGGAGGGATCGGGTTCTCCGTTGAGGATGGCGATGCGCATGGGGCGGTCCTTTACTAGACTGGATTCTACATCGTAGAACTGATTGACTAAGGTAATTCTACATCGTAGAATTAGATTGTCAACTGGATTTGGAATGGAGCGCAATTCGGGACAAGGAAGAGACTATCCCCTGTTTTTATAGCAACTTGTAAGTTCTACGCCGTATAATCGACGTGTCACGGGCGAGACGATACGCGCCGCGAAAGGAGTTCATGCCAGCGAGCAAGAAGACTCGACGCGCGGTCCGGAACAAACCGCGCCCGGCGGCACGCAGCAAGCGCCGGGAGGGGCCAGAGGAGCCGCTGAAGCGCGAGCAGATCGTCTCGACTGCGCTGGCGCTGGTGGATCGCGACGGCCTGAAGGCGCTTTCGATGCGGCGGCTGGGCGCGGAACTGGGCGTCGACCCGATGGCGGTCTACTACCACATTCCCAACAAACAGGCGCTGCTGGACGCGATTGTGGAGGCGGTTATGGCCGGAATCGATCTGTCCGTGGATGACCCGGCCAAGCCGCCCGAGGAGCGGATTCTGCGCGCGGCGCGCGCGTATCGCGACACGATGCTGGCCCACATCAAGGCGCTGCCCATCCTGCTGGCGCACGGGCCGGCCACGCCCGCGGCCATGCGTCCGGTGGAACGGCTGATCGCGATCCTGCGCGATGCCGGCCTGCCGCCGGCCCAGGCATTCGCGGGCATGCAGGTGATCGCAGCCATGGTGCGCGGCGCGGTGGGCATGGGAATGGCGATGGAAACGACCCAGCCGCCCGATCCAGGGCAGATTGAAGCCACGCTGCGGCCCTTTCCGCCCGGCGAGTTCCCCAACCTGATGGAGTCGATTGCCTTTGCCGGCGAGTTTTTCGAACACGGCTTCGAGTTCGGCGTTCGCGCGCTAGCCCGCGGGTTGCTTGCCGCTGGGCAGACCAATCACAAATAGGGCATTGCAGAGAAAACTCATCTGTCCCCTGAGCAGATGGCCGGTTGTTGCATCCTCAGCTACACAATAACGACAACCCGCTTTGGAAGAGCAGAGGGTGTGATTTCGTTCCGCATCTGCTTTTTAGATTCGTCGACTACAGTGCGCCTTGTTTCCTGCATCGGGTGTCTGACGCGCTGGACAACGAAGGCGCGTTCAAGGGTCAGAATCGGCAACCACGCGATCAGTTTTCAGAGGCACCTGTGACGGTCCGGAGAGGCACACAGGCAGCAGCAGCGAAAAGCGACTTCCTTCGCCTGGGGAGCTTTGCAACTGGATGGCAGAGCCATGGCGCTCAGCGATCCACTGGGCGAGGACGAGCCCCAGTCCGGAACCGGAGAACTCGCCGTGCAGCGGCCTGGCGATGCGGCAGAAGCGGTGGAAGATTCTGCTCTGATCCTGGGGAGAGATACCGATGCCCGTGTCGGTGACGCTGATCTCCGCGGACAAAGGTCCTGTCCCCTGTATCTGTTGGCAGAGAGTAAGTGTCACGGACTGGCCGGAGGGCGTGTAACGCCACGCGTTCTCCAGCAGAATGTTGAGCAGGCGCATGAGCGCGGCGTAGTCTGCCTCGATCCATCGCTCGGGCGTGTCGCGGTTGCAATCGAAGTGGATTTGCGCTTCGGCGAAGCGCTGCCGCCACTCCTGGGCAACCTCGTCGATGAGGTCGGGAAGGTTGACAGGCCCGAAGTGGAGGACTTCGACTCCCGCGTCGGCGCGGGCAAGCGCGAGGAGTTGGTCGATGAGGCGCGTCATCTGCACGGAGTTCAGCAGGACGCGCTCGCAGGTGTCGCGATAGTAGGCGGCGTCGCGCGGAAAGGCGAGGGCGACCTCGGTCTCGGCGCGCAGCAGGGCGACGGGGGAACGAAGTTCATGCGCCGCATTGGCGGTAAACGAGCGGACACTCTGGTAGCCGGCCTCGATGCGGCCGAGCATCTGGTTCAGCGTGTTGGCGAGGGCGGCAAGTTCGTCGCGGGTGTGCAGGTCGGGCAGGCGGCTGTTGAGGTTCTTGTCGTTGATGCGCTGCGCCTCGCCAGCGATGGCAGCGATGGGCGCGAGGGCTTTGCGGCTCATGAAGTATCCGGCCAGCGAGGACAGAAGAAGGCCAAGCACGGTGAGCAGGGAGAGCTGGATGCTGAAACTGGAGAGGATGGCCAGCGTCTTGCTAAGGGTAAGGCCGGTCTGTACGGTGTAGCGGACGCCATGGACGGAAATAGGCTCGATGAGCGCGCGGACGTGGATAGACTCCGCGGTGTAGGTGAAGTAGGCGCCGGCTGGCGGGGCCTGCCGTGGCAAGATGAGACTCGGATAAACAGCGGCGACGTGCGAGGAGCGGTAGAGCCAGTTGCCGTGCTCGTCGATGATCTGTAGCCATTTGTTTCCGTGACTGACGTCGTAGGCCGCGGTAATGGCGTCGCGAAGCTGGGCGGGCGCTTCGTTCGCGGGCCGTGCTTCCACAAATCGGCGCACGCTGCGCACGCGCTGCTGCAACTCGTTGTTTTCCAGGTCGTCGATGGCGCGATGCACCATCCAGAGCGAGGCGAAGCCGAGGCAGAAGAGCGCGGCCGCAAAGACCAGCGAGTACCAGAGCGTGAGACGAACGCGAAGTGGGAGATTAGAAGTAATTCGGCAGAACTCCTTTGCAGTGCTGCATGGCCCCAGGGCGGACTGCGAATTACAAGTCCGCATCTTCCACCAGCGAGTAGCCGACGCCACGCGCGGTGGAGATGAGGCCGGGCTGCTTTGCGTTGAGCTTCTCACGCAATGTGTTGACCAGCGTGTCGAGCGCGCCATGGCTGAGGATGGAGGTGCCCCAGACAGCCTGCATCAACTGGCGCCGCGAGACCACCTCGCCGCGATGCATCAGGAGCGCGCGCAGCAGAAGGTATTCGCTGCGGGTGATGTGAATTTCGATGCGATTGCAGACCAGCCGGCGCGATTTGGTGTCGAGACGAAAAGGCCCGAAGCAGAAGTCGCTGGTGGCCGCGATGCGGGCGCGGCGGGCTGCAGAGCCGATGCGAGCGAGCAGCTCCGGAAAGGAGAAGGGCTTGGTGAGGTAGTCGTCGGCGCCTGCATCGAGCCCGCAGACTACCTGGTCCTCCTGATTGAGCGCCGTGAGCATGACGATGGCCGGACGGTTTGAGCGCGCGCGCAGATGCTGCGCGATAGTGTATCCGCTGCGACCGGGAAGACCGATGTCGAGCACAATGACGTCGAAGTTCTGCGCGTCCACCAGCTGCTGGCCCTGCTCGGCCGTGGTGGCCGTGACGATGGTATGGCCGCGCTCCCAAAGGCCCGTGCGCAGCAGCTCGACCATGCGCAGATCGTCTTCGATGACCAGAATGCGCAGGTTTGCGGGCGGTTTCATTGTGTATTGATGAGGGACGCTTAAACTCCCACCCTATCCGCCGCATGTTACTGCCCTGTGAATCCGGGCGGCATTGCCATCTCAGGACTTTTTTACAGGACGATGAATCTGCATTCACAGTGCGCGCCTACTTTCAAACTATCCGGTTCAAGTTTCTTAAACCGATCAGCGATGTTTGCGCGCACTGATTCTGTTCTGCGAGGCTCCCATGCAAGGAATTACTTCAGCCCATCGATCCAACTCCGACTTCCAGCCCGACCCACGTATTGCAATGACTTCCCGAAGGGCGCCGGCCTTGCTCTGTCTGCCGATGGTCCTGGCGATGCTCTCATCGCCGGCCATTGCGCAGACACTCATTGCTTCATCGGGATCTGAGCCGTCGAGCCCAGTACCATCGAGCTCCGCGCCATCGAACAAAGGGCTGATTGCGGGTACGGTCGTCGACTCGCAGGGATCTGCTGTTCCGGGGGCGCAACTGAAGCTCGCACCACTGGGGATCACTGTTGTCACCAGCGATCGGGGAGCATTCCGGTTGCCCGAGGTCCCGGCAGGCAGGTACACGCTGACGGTCTCCTATGTCGGATTCGAGCCACAGACCTTCGACGTGGAGCTGGCCGCGGGGAAGAACCTGAATCTGACTCTGGCGCTTAAAGTGGCCTCCGCCAGCCAGGAGATCATGGTGACCGCAGAACGCCCCCATGGAGAGGCGGAGGCCATCAACGAGACGCGCACAGCCGACAACCTGCTGCAGGTGCTTCCGGCGGAGGTCATCACCAGCCTGCCCAATGCCAACGTGGCCGATGCCATCGGACGCTTCCCATCGGTCACGCTCTACCGCATCGAAGGCGAGGGGGTCTACATCCAGGTGCGCGGCACGGAGCCGCGCCTGACGAATACCACCGTGGATGGCATCACCATTCCCGCGCCGGAGCCGTCTGTGCGGCAGATTCGCCTGGATGTGATCCCATCCGACATGGTGGATGCCATCGAGATGAACAAAACACTCTCGGCGAACATGGATGGCAACGGCATCGGCGGCTCGGTGAACCTGCGCACCAAGGAGGCCGGTGAGAAGCCGACGATCAACCTCTACGGCAACGGCGGGTACACAAACATCATGAATGGGCGCGGCTCGTATGCCTTTGGCGGGACTGCCGGCCAGCGCTTCGGCGCGAGCAAGCGGTTTGGCCTGCTGGGCAACGCGGTCTTCGATTACAACGGGCGCGGCATCGACAACATCCAGCCCGCGCTGGACCCGCTTTCCACCTTCGCGCAGCCCTATTACGACAGCAACACCATCCGCGAGTACCGTTACTACCGCACGCGCTACGGTTTCGACGGAAGCGCGGATTATCGCGTTGACAACAATACAGGCATCTACGCGCACGGATTCTACTCGGACCTGAAGGACTGGGGCGACAAATGGTACTACGCGCCGCAGTCAGAGGCAATTGGCTCAACCAAGCAGTCGAATCCGAAGTTCTATACATCGAGCAAGCGCCCCAATGCATCAGTCGGCACGATGATTCTGGGTGGACGCACGGTACATAGCGACTCGCTCTTCACCTATCAGGTTTCGGCTTCGCGTTCCTATGAGGTCGATTCTGCCGGCAATCCCAAGGCAGACTTTTCCTGGGTCGGCGCGAACGAATATTGCAATTACGTCCCTTCGGCGCAGACCGACCTTTACCATCCGCACTTCGCCAACTGCGACAACTCGAACACATCGCCGCTGCTGAACGCCGCCAACTGGCAGTTCAAGGACATCACCATCTCCCATGGGCTGGATGCCGAGCTCGACCTCACCGCCGAGACGTCGTACGCCAAGAACTACAGCGCCAGCGGCCACTTCGGCGTCTTCGAGATGGGCTTCAAGTTCAGCAATGGCCACAAGAGCTCGGACTCGACGGAGAACGTCTATGACGGCTTCACCGGCGCACCGCTCATGACGCAGCTTCTGGACACCTTCAACAACACAGACTACTTCAACGGACAATACTTCGGCGGACAGTATGGCCAGGTCTCCAACTTCACCGCGGCGGAGAACTATACGCTGACAAACCTCACCGGCAATCTCGACACCTATAAGACGGCGGGCGACACCTACCCGAACCTCTTCCACTACGTCGAGCGAATCACCAGCGGTTATGCGATGAATACCATTGACTTCGGCAAGCTGCATATCCAGACCGGACTGCGCCTGGAAGGCACGCAGATGATGACGTTTGGCTATAACCTCACGTTCCTGGGAAAATCCAGCACTACGATGCCGGTCTGCGGCGGAACCACCACGACCAACTGCTACAGCTTTACGGGCGTCACGAATAATCCGTCGTATGTGGACGTTCTGCCGAGCGTGCAGGCACGCTACTCGCTGACGCCAAACTCCGCGCTGCGAGCGGTGGTAGCACGCGGCGTCGCCCGGCCCGATCCTTATCAACTGGTTCCTTACATCACCGAAGACAGCACAGCAAGCCCCGTCAGCGTCGCCATCGGCAATCCAGCGCTACGACCGGAGCACGCCAACAACTACGACCTGCTCTACGAGGACTACCTCAATCCGCTTGGCATGGTGCAGGCAGGATTCTTCTTCAAACAACTCACTGCGCCGCAGGTTGCAATCAGCATTCCTAGCGGGCTCAGCCTAGCGAACTTTCCGGCTGGCTACTTCTCGCCGGCGCTGCAATCGGACCTAGCCGCATATCCTGGCGACGCAATCACGCAGTATATCAACGGACAGAACGCATACCTTTACGGCTTTGAACTCAGCTATCAGCAGCATCTCGACTACCTGCCCGGACTCTTGCGTGGCCTGGGTGTCTCGGCCAACTACAGCTACACCGCTTCGCGAGAAAAGGGTCTGCCGTTGCGCACGGATTCTCCGACGACGATCGACCAGGCACCGAACACCTGGAACATCAGTCCCACCTACGACACCAAGCGGCTCTCCGCGCGCGTAGGCCTCGCCTACAACGGATACAGCCTGTTCCAGTACATGTATGTCTCGCCGACACTTGTGACCGGAGCCGATCCCAGTGGGCTGGGGCCAAAGGGACCTTCGGGCGACATCTATACGCTGGCGCACTACCAGGTGGACGCGCAGGCAAGCTACCGCGTATGGAAAGGCATTAGCGCGGTGGTCGAGGGCCTGAACCTGAACAACGAGGTCTTTGGCTACTACCAGGGCAGCACGCAGTTTGTGAATCAGCGTGAGTACTATAAACCAACGTATACGGCTGGGCTGCGTTATAACATCCAGCACAAGCGGTAAGCATTTACTCAACTTATCGGCGCCAACTATTTACCGGCAAGAGGATTTCTGGAGCGAGTGTGCGGAAGATTGTTGCAAAGGCCATGTTCCTGACTTATGTGTGCGTAATGGCCTGGAAGTTCTCCGCACCCCAGACGACGAGGGCAGCCGTCGTGGGCGGTCGCAGAGGAGACCATCTGAGGCTGGTGGTCATCCTAAGCCGCCACGGAATTCGGTCGTCAACCTGGACGCAGGAACGACTCGATGGCTACTCCGCGCTTCCGTGGCCGAAGTGGAGCGTGCCGCCGGGCGATCTGACCAGCCGCGGTTATGAGCAGATGAAGCAGTTCGGCAGCTACGACCGGACCGTGCTCTCGCAGGCTGGGCTGTTCAAGGCGGATGGCTGTGTAGACGCGTCGAAGACGTACATCTGGGCAGACACCGATCAGCGCACCCAGGCAAGCGGCAAAGCATTTGCCGAGGCCTTCTTCCCCGGCTGTCCGCCTCCGGTGCACGGGCTTGCCATTGGCGAACGAGATCCGGTCTTTCACTCCAGGGTAAACGAAGTGGGGCAGGCAACAACGGGCGTGGCCTCCGCCCAAGCCGCAAGGCGCGCGGAGCCGCAAACCAGCGCCGTGCAGCGCGAGTTGATTGAGGAGATGCAGCATGTGCTGCAGGGATGCGCACCGAAGGTTGCCTGCACTCCGGAGCGCGCGCCCGAATTGCCGCTGCTTGGCGCACGGGTTGCTCCTGTGCGCGGCGTGGACGATCGCATGGCCGATTCTCAGAGTCCGCTCGCCCTGGCTTCGAGCTTTGCAGAGGACCTCCTGCTGGAATACTCCGACGGAATGCCGATGGACCAGGTGGGTTGGGGCAAGGTCGATGAGCCTCAGTTGCGCAAGTTCCTCACACTGCACACGGAGTACTTCGAGCAGACGCATCGCTCTCCGGCGCAGGCAAGGTTGGAGTCGTCGACGATGTTGTCGCAGATCGCGCGCACGTTGCAGCAGGCAGTCGAGCAGAGGCCCGTGACCGGCGCCATCGGCCCTGCAAATACAAAGCTTGTATTTCTGGCCGGACATGATTCGAACATCGCCGGAGTCGCTGCGTTGCTTGGGGTCCATTGGAGCCTGGATGGGCGCAGGGACGACACTCCGCCCGGTACCGAACTCGCCTTCGAGTTGTGGCAGGACGAACGCGGCGCTTACTCCGTGCGGGTGACGGTTGCGATGCAGACGCTGCTCCAGATGCGCGAGATGCAGGTGCTGACGCCGGCAACGCCGCCCGCAAATGCAACGCTGGCCATGCGCGGGTGTGATGTTCGCGAGGACGAGTGTCCGTGGGCAGGGTTTCGCAGGATTGCGAAGCTGGCGACCGACGCCAATGCAGTGCGCTCGGTTCATCCCAATTAGGGCACTGTAGAGAAAACCCCTCTGTCCTGTCCCTCGACAAAATGCTATCCGGGGGCAAAACTGGCCTGATGAATGAGCCCAGAGTTTGGCTTTGGAGTAATTGTCGGTTGGATAAAGGTTGATCGGCGACACGCGAGGCCTGTTGCCCGTCATATCTTCGCGGTTGACTCTGCTGCTGGTAATAATCTCGGAAAATGTTTCCAGAGTAGAGGCCATGGATTGATTGAGCAACTCCGTCTTCCAAGGCACGCCGCCGGTTATCCCAAAAGGAATCCAGGCGACTCCGGCGGCGCGCCCCTGGGTTCTTTCCCCTCAACACCCCTGAGCGAACGAAGCCAATTTCCCCGCGTAGGGAATGCAGGGGGCCAACCCCCTGGTCCCGAACCAGCTGCGTATCAAGTTCCGTGATGTATTTTTTCCACTGAATTCACGGAAGAACCGAAAGATAAATCATAAATATTTCCATTTGGAGATCCATTTGGGACTCCACTGGAAAACCTCGGAGGCGGCGACCGTCTCAAAATCGACTACAGTGCTGTGGGCGAAAAAAGCAGATGCGCTAGGCGAAATCACCCCATCTGCTTGATTCTTAATGAAATGTGCTGGTCGGGGCGGTCAGATTCGAACTGACGACCCTCTGCTCCCAAAGCGGGAAACTCTCTTTTTTAGAATACTGGATTTCGGCAGCTTGGGGGAAAGTGCTGAGGGGAAAGGTATTATTCTCTTTTAAAAAACGGCGCTGAACGAGAAAATCTCGATCTGCGCCGCTGCCGCCCACAGTTCCGCCCACGTTTCCGCCCAATTTTCTGTGCATTCATCCAATGATATTGCATGTACTTGATCTGGTGTCAATTGCGCTATGACAAGACGGCAACCGGTCATATGCGGGTTGACATGAACCAAAAGGCGGTTTACTATGTATCAGTCCTCTCCGTCGGGAGGATCGACCTTTTAAGGAGGTCACTTCGTTGCCCGCACCGATATACTCCTGCTAGATTGAATGGTCCCTGATCAGCCGTCAGTTCCAAATGGGACTGATACAGCGTGCGCTTATTGCACGTACATACGGATCTAGGTGCAAGTTCATCGGGTGTGCGACGAAATGAGACATTGGGCGGACGTCAGGTTTGCATGACGATCGGGGATGCTAACTGCACACTCCGCCACTATGGCTCACAACTAGAAGACGACCACAGGGCCGTCTTCTTTTGATCAGATTGGTTTGACTTCTCGGTTGTAGCACGTAAGTCCATCCCACTTCAGAACATAGCCGCGAGTTGATCCGACACCTTGTGTATACAAAGGGTTATAAGACCTTGGTTGTGTATAGACCAACGCGGAATCATTAGCCGTCGCAAAGATGGCCATTCCAAGGGTATGAGGTTTCGGCCCAAAGGGTGCCAACACCATACCGCTACTATCTTCGTGCCATGAATTTAATTTTTGAAACACTCTTTCTGCATCCCAAGTGGCTATGACGGCGACATGATCCGTGATTGGCATTGTTCGCAGCGAATCTACGAGAAATTTGAGCGTGGTCCATTGCCGGCGAGCGGGCAACCCCTCCTCTGCAATTGAC
>Ga0181535_10005586_pt1 | contig 13376 bp, 10 predicted proteins | sample PEATcosm2014_Bin_44_FD_119774 | JGI IMG/M metagenome (GOLD analysis project Ga0181535, IMG submission 119774) | Peatland microbial communities from MTU Mesocosm Facility, Houghton, MI, USA - PEATcosm2014_Bin17_30_metaG | ecosystem: Environmental > Terrestrial > Soil > Wetlands > Peat | place...
AAAGACATTTTTGGAGGTGTAATCCATGGCTTCTGCTCACCAGCATGTAAAACCGAAATGCCCTGGGGAGACTCTGGCCGCCCAACCCCTGAGAACTATCAATTCTCAGAGGCTGGGAGTTGCACCGAGAACAAGAAAATCTCGGACCACGCTTGAGATGCACGTGAATCAGAGTTTTGTGCCGGAACTCTGAGCGAATACGGTATGCCTACTGAGTCTCGCAAAATAGGGTGACACAATGGATCAAAAAAAGAGACCTGCGTGATGCAGGAAAGAAAACGGCAGCATGGATTGGCGCACTCGAGCCATGCCGCTGCACACGCCGTCTTCGGCCTCCCCAAGTCCGGCAACACAACGGTTGGCCAATTCCTGACCTTTGATGTTGCTCCATAGGTCCTCTACCGGATTCAGGTCAGGAGAATAACCCGGCAACGTCTCTACTTGCAGCCAACGACACTGGCTCTCCAGATACTGCTTCATCTTCCGGCTCTTGTGCGCAGGCAGTCCATCCCAGATCAGAATTGCCTTTTGTCCGCGCAAGTGCTTTTTCAAATCGCGCAGGAAAACGATCAGGCGTTCGTCGTTGTAGCTGCCTGGCCGGGTCTGAAACCACAGCCGGCATCGCTTGCCGTCCCAGCGATAGCCCAGTGCCGCGCTGATCGACAGCTTCTTCCAGCCGGGGTCCCCGGCAAGCGATCTTTGCTTGCTGGGGTGGAGTTGAAGGCATAAACCAACACCGGAGTCTCTCCCTTCGGCGCCCAGGTCCGTCTTACCGGTGGCAGCTCCGAGACTCCACTTTCGTCCTGGAAGAGAATCCAGGCTTTTCGCCGCCGGGCGTTTTTTTTATTGCCGGCCACCGCTTCGCCATCCACAGCCGCCGCCCTTCGTCATTGCGTTCCCGCGCCCGCTTGGCCGGCCGTTGCAGGCTCCACTCCATGGCCCCCAGGATCTTCCACACATGGCCGGAATGATAGTGAACGCCTGTAGTCCGCTCGATGACCGCCGCCACGCGGGGCAATGTCCACAGATCGGTTCCGAAACCATGGGCCTGCGCGCCTTGACGCAACGCCTTGTCCACCTGCTTGAGCTGCGCCCCATCCAGCTTTGGCCGACGGCCTGCCCGCTCCGCCCCACAAATCCAATCCGGCTTATCCTGCCGCCAGGCCTCGAACCATCGGCTCACGCTTTGACGGCTGATGTGAAGTTCACGGGCGATCTCAGCCTGTGAACGCTTGCCGGCAGCAAACAGCGGCGCGGCGGCGGCGTTCTTGCATGGCTGCGAAGTCACGTCGTGGCGCACTGGATCGTGTCATGCCTGATAGCTTACTGCTACACGACCAGGATTGTCACTATATTATGCGAGGTTAAGTAGGTAGGCTGACTGGCCATCAGCAGACCAGACTCGCGAATAGCATGCCGGTCTTTCGGGCGGCAAAGTTCCGGTGTGCGGGAAGTGTGCCGCGCTGCGCAGAAACGCGCTGATTGGCAAGCGTGACATTCTTCGAGCGCACTTGACAGATTCCATGACCCTTGGCGACTTGCCGGTACCGATTCCGCGTAATCTCCCAGGTGCCCAAAAGCGAAGCACCTGGGGCACACATCTTCAGTGGATGAACTCACACCCCGGGACCCGGGCCACCCGCCGTCCTATATGAAATCGCAGAGCAGGTCAAACAAATTGCCTCTTGGTCGGCTAGGAGAAACGACTCTTTCGCAAATTCGGTTGCCCCCTCTACGCCTGCTACGAAACCTGTGAAGACCTTCCTATTGATCCGGCCCAGAAGATTTGCATCGTGGTTTCCCACCCTGACCGCACAAAACGCGGTTAGGATGGGGCACCCATGTTCTATTTCTTTTGGGCCGGATCAATAATGTGGTTTCGACCCGCATGGTTCGTTAGAACCCAGGAACTTCAAGTTCATGAATCTGTTAGTATTGGGAAAAATTCAAACAAAGCGCCCTTGCCATATGAAATATCGCGAAACAAGCATTGATACGAAGCTGCGTGATTGGTTCAAAAATGACCTGACAAAGTGTCTCCTCAGGGGAATCAACCTTGAGAAAGGTACACTTCGTGGTCTTACACCCTTCCAGCTTTCCATTGACTTTCCCATACTTGCCTTGGCAGGCAAGAACGGCGCAGGCAAATCCACACTCTTGGCGTTAGCTTGTTGCGCTTATCATAATGAGACAAACGGTTACCGCCCCCCCAAGCGCAATTTGCCGTATTACACGTTTTCTGACTTCTTTATCCAGCATCCGCGCGAGCTTTCGCCTCAAGGGATTGGGATCAGGTACGGAATAGCTCACAACAACTGGAGAAAGAGCGTGTCTATTCCGGAAGGTGTCGGAATCGGTTGGCAATGGCGGGCTAAGAAGAAAGGGGGCAAATGGAACAACTACGATAAACGCGTAAAGAGGAACGTAGTATTTTTTGGGATTGACCGCATCGTTCCCCACGCAGAGCGGGGCACGTCGAGGTCGTACTCAAGAGCGTTCAAGGAAACACCGTCAAAGGGATGGGAGGAAAAGGTAAGAACAACGGTTGGGGAAATTCTAGGCAAAAAGTACGACGATTTCCATTATCTCGAATACTCGAAGTATAGTCTTCCAATTGTTACTATTGGCAAAACGGTGTATTCCGGCCTCAATATGGGGGCCGGAGAGAATGCACTCTTCGAGATCTTCTCTGTCTTGCATGACTGCGGCAAGGGTGCACTTTTGGTCATTGACGAAATTGAGCTTGGGCTTCATGCAGAGGCCCAGCGAAAGTTTATTAAAGAGCTTAAGAAGACCTGTCATGAGCTTCAAGCTCAAGTTATATGTACTACACACTCAAGAGAGATTTTTGAACAGCTTCCGCAAGACGCAAGATGTTTCGTTGAAACCGTAAACGGGAAAACGAAAATCTTTAGTGGCATTTCCTCAGAATATGCATTTTCAAAGCTTAGTGGCATAGGTAGCAATGAATTGAACATTTTTGTGGAGGATGACGTTGCTAAATCTTTACTGATAGCGGCCTTGCCGGCTGATCGAAGGACAAGAATTTCAATATCTGTGATTGGTTCATCTAGCTGTCTTGCGCGCCAGCTCGCTGCGGTATACCTGTGTAAGGATAAGAACTCTGTACTCGCCGTTTTTGACGGCGACCAGCGGGCCAAAGAAGGCCAATTAGTAGAACACGCACGTAATATGGCCGAGATCACGCAAGAAAGTGAAAAGGGGAAATTTGACGAATGGATAAAGGGCAAGATCGGCTATCTCCCTGGCGTTACGTGGCCGGAGGCATTGCTAATGCAGGCGGGGAAAGAAGCTGCGGAGGATATTGCTACCCTCGTTGGGTCTGACTCGGATTCTGTGGTAGAAGCATTAACAAAAGGCGAAAAAGCTGGCAAGCACGGCGAACTTCATAGGGCTGGGATGGAACTTGGGCTTGAGCGAGAGAGTTTCATGCAGATCATTGCGGGTGTCGTCGCACGCAAGCTCTCGGATAGCTTTGAAGAGGTGGCCAACCAAATTGGGACGATGCTCAATTAGAGTTCACTCCAGGAGGGCCATTCCAATAGAGCTACAAAGCAGCTCCCGATCTAGACGAAAGATCTGATCCCTAGATTTCGGCTGGTGCAACTTCTTCCTGTAGCGCGAGTTTAGAATTTACCCTGGATGATGGGGATCGTAATTGAGACTGCGCACCATCCTGTTATTTGATTATTGCCCTGGGCGGAGGCTTCGGGCCACTTCGGCGCCAGGATCAACTAATTTCCAGCGAGGCGGCCAGCATCGGTAACGATAAACGCCCTTCCCAACGGCGACCACGGATCACGGACCCGAGCTGGAAATGTGCGCAGGAATGCCGAATTTCAAGGGCCATCTAAGGCTGTGCCAGTTCTGAGAGTGCTGCACAGCATTAGAGGTTAGCTTAACCCCTTTGAACTGAGAGCCAGGATACTGGAGCAAAGTTCGGCAAGCTGAGCGCGCTTTCCTTAATTGATAGCGACGCCTGGACTCAGGGCCTGCTGGGCGTCACGCGCGGCGACAGCGATCAGCAGGCCCGAGCCAATGATCAGCGATCCGCCGGCCAGCATAGGCAGGCCGGGCTTGTCGTGCCAGACGAGGTAGGAGATCAAGGCTCCGGTGAGCAACTGCGTGTAGTGGAACTGCGAAACGTTGCTGGCCGAGGTGTGCTTGACGGCGAAATAGAAGCTGAGCGTGCCGGCCGCGCAAAAAACGCCCATCATTCCCAGCGCCAGCCAGAGCGTGGGCGTGAGCGGATGAGGATGGATGCTGGTGAGCGCCAGGCCGGCCATGGCCGTGACCACGCCGGAGCAGAAGGCGAGGCTTTCGGGCGGCTCGGTGCGCGTGAGCACGCGCGACCAGACCATGTTGACCGAAAAGCAGGCGACGCACACCAGGCAACTGGCAAGGCCGATGAGATCGATGTGCTGAGTGTGGCGAAACGGGTCGACCGCAATGACTACACCGCCAAAGCCGACGAGCAGGGCGAGAGCCTTCTTTCGGGTGATGCGTTCGCCGAGAAAGACGGCCGAGAGCAGGGAGATGACCATCGGTGAGGTGAAGACGAGGATGTAGAACATGGTCAGCGAGAGATGACGGAGGGCGATGACGACGCAGACATTGTTGGTCATGTCGAGCAGGGCGCGCAGCACCTGGCGGATCACCGAGCGCGGGCGCAGGTTGCCAAGCCTGCGGCGCACCGCGGCTTGCAGCGCCAGCGTGACCGCCATGAAGAAACCCATGAAGGCAACGATCTCTTCTGGCGGCAGGCCGTATTGCCCAATCCACTTGATGCAACTGTCGCCGAGCACCCAGCAGGTAAAGCCGAAGACAGCAAAGAAGATGGCGGTCAGGTCGGAGACGCGTGCCTTCATCGGGGCTCGCCGCATTGGGCGGCGCGGGATAAGGAGAGGATCAAAGAAAACATGACGTAGTTTTCAGGATAGACGATTGGGCGAGAAGTATGGATGATCGGAGAGCGACGGAGGAGCGATGTCGAAACTGCGGATCCGTCGGCAATACCATCTCGGTGCTCAATGGAAATCATGAGATGCAGTGACGGCGCTGGTGATGTCGAGAGGAACAATGCGCTGGGCTTTGACGTGAATCACTCCGTCCTGGTTTTGGAGCGTGCCTTCGATGCGCAGAAAGCGGCTGCGGGTGACGATCATGCGGTCGCGCTCGAAAACGTCCGGGGTGAGGATGACGTTGGCGATGCCGGTTTCGTCTTCGAGGGAGAGAAAAACAAACCCCTTGGCGGTGCCGGGACGCTGGCGCGCGATGACGCATCCGGCGATGCGGACAGATTGATTGCTTGGGCGCTGGAGCAAGTCCATTGCCGATAGAACGCCTTCACTCCGCAAGATTGCACGGTGGTAGGCCATGGGATGCGGGCCGGTAGTTATGCCGGTTCCGGAGTAGTCGGCAGAGAGGCGCTCGTCGGTGGTCATTGAGTGAAGCGGCATCGGTTCGCAAGCTTCGTCGGACAGATGGTCTGCACCGCGCAGCAAGGGACCAACAGGGCGACCAGCCTCTTCTACCTGCCAGAGCGCATCGCGGCGATGTTCGACGTGGTCCAGTGCATTCAGCGCACCGATGCGAGCCAGTGAGACAAGTTCCTTGCGATTGAGTGCGGGGACGCGAAGAGAAAGATCTTCGATGGATGTGAACCGTCCGTCGATCGTGCGCGCTTCGAGAAGAGATTCCGTCGAGGAGCGGCGTAATCCTTTTGCATAATTCAGACCAATGCGGAGAGACAGCGAGCCATTCGGTTCAGCTTCCAGCGTGCAGAGGCTTCCAGACCGCTGTATGTCGATAGGCCGCACGCGCAGGCCGTGGCGTTGGGCATCTTTTATCAATACTGCCGGCGCGTAGAAGCCCATCGGTTGATTGTTGAGCAGAGCGCAGGTAAATGCGGCCAGGTAGTGGACCTTGAGGTAGGCCGAGGCGTAGGCGATCAGCGCAAAGCTGGCCGCGTGCGACTCCGGAAATCCGTACATGGCAAAGGACGAGATGCTCTGCACGATATTGTCCTGTGCTTCGGCGCTAATGCCGTTGCGCGTCATGCCCGAACGGAGACGGCCTTCCAGGTCCTTCATGCGTTGCATGGAGCGGCGCATGCCCACCGCGCGGCGCAACTCTTCCGCCTCCGCTCCGCTGAAATCGGCAATGGTCATGGCCATGCGCAGAAGCTGCTCCTGAAAGAGCGGAACTCCCAGCGTGCGCTTGAGCACCGGCTCCAGCGATGGATGCGGATAGGTGACCGCCTCCTTGCCCTGGCGGCGGCGCATATAGGGATGCATCATCTTGCCCACAATAGGACCGGGGCGGATGATGGCCACCTGCACGACCAGATCGTAGAAACGCGTGGGCGCATTGTTGGGAATGGAGGCCATCTGCGCGCGGCTCTCCACCTGAAACATGCCGACGGTGTCTGCCTTGCGCAGGGTCTCGTAAACAAGTGGGTCCTCGGGCAATGCGGCCAGGTCAATCTCCGATCCGTAGTGATGTGAGATCAGTTCGATTGAGTCTTTGAGCACGGCCATCATGCCCAGGCCGAGCAGATCCACTTTGATGAGGCCGAGATCGGCGCAATCCTCCTTGTCCCACTGGATGACGGTGCGGCCGGGCATGGAGGCGCGCTCGATGGGAACAACGCGGTTGAGCATGCCGGCGCAGATGACCATGCCGCCGGAGTGCTGCCCGAGGTGGCGCGGCAGATCCTGCATCCGTTGGCAGAGGTCGAAATAGTGGGCGATGCGCGGATGACGAATGTCGAAGCCGGCCTGCTCGAAGTGGCGGGCCAGCGTGTCGTTGGCGCCGCGCCACTCCCAATGGCCCATGAGGCTGGAGAGCCGCGCAAGCTGCTCTTCTTCAAAGCCCAGCGCCTTGCCCACTTCGCGCGCTGCGGACCGGCCGCGATAGCTGATGACGTTGGCGGTCATGGCCGCGCCCTGCGCGCCGTAGCGTTCGTAGATGTACTGAATGACGCGTTCGCGCTGGTCGCCTGAAGGCAGGTCGAGATCGATGTCCGGCCATTCGCCGCGATTCTCATTGAGGAAGCGCTCGAAGAGAAGCTCCATTCCGACAGGATCGACCGCTGTGATTTCAAGCGCGTAACAAACGGCGGAGTTGGCCGCCGAACCGCGACCCTGCACCAAAATGCCTTGCCTCTGGCAGTAGCGAATGAGATCCCAGACGATGAGAAAGTATCCGGCAAAGCCAAGCTTGGCAATGAGTTTGAGTTCGTGCTGAACCTGTGCGCGAGCCTTTGCGAGCAGAGACTGCTTGGCACCTGAGCCATAACGTTTGCGGACGCCTTCTTCCACACGCTTTTCAAGGAAGCTGTCCATCGTTTCGCCATCGGGCACCGGGTAGTGAGGAAATTTATAGCCCAGATCGTTGAGCGTGAATTCGAGTCGCTGACTCGCGATGTTCGTGTTGGAAATGGCTTCAGGAATGTCGCGGAAAAGCGCGGCCATCTCACGCGCTGATCGCAAGGAGCGCGAGGCGTTTGCCGTGAGCAAACGGCCCGCCTGATCGAGCGAAGTGTGAAAGCGGATCGACGTCAACACATCCAGCAATTCGCGGTCCTTATCCGTTGCCGCGCGCACGCCGTTTGTCGCGATCACCGGCAGATGCAATTCAGAGGCAAGGCTCAGGAGCGATTGATTTTGGCACTCTTGGCTGCGTTCATGATGACGCTGGAGTTCGATGTAGAGGTTGCCGCGGCCATAGATGGAAGTCAATCGGTCGGCGATCGTGTGCGCTTCCTGCTCACCGCCGCGTGCAAGTGCGGATGCCAGAGGACCTTCCTCGCCGCCTGTCAGGCAGATCAGTCCCGCCGAAAGCTCTCCCAGGTCTTCGAGCGTTGCTGCTCCCTCGGCCTTTGTTGCCTCGCGCATCTTGAAGCGCGTGATGAGTTGGCAAAGATTCTGGTAGCCGGTCTGCGAAGCGCAAAGCAACAGCAGGCGCGACGGTTCTGCGGACGACTGATGCGGCAGCCATGCCGGAGGCTGGTGTCTCTGTCCGAGTGACGACACCGCAATCTCCGCGCCGATGTGCGCCTGCACTCCAAGCCGTTTGGCCGCGGTGTGGAAACGCGCCACGCCGTACAAACCGTTGCGGTCGGCTAATGCGATTGCCGGCATGTCCAGTTCTGCGGCGCGTTCAACGAGCGCCTCCGGCTGCGAGGCTCCGGCAAGGAAACTGAAGGCGCTGGCAGCGTGCAACTCAATGTACTCGCTGTCGTGCGCAGGCATCATCGATTGCCGTCTGATGGAAATGTTCGCTGGCTCTGGAGAGGTTGGTGGCAGATAAGCGTCGTTGGGGTGGCAGACCGGCGTTCCCGGCGAACGCGTGTTGGGAATCGCGGAGACGCGGTCAGTCATAGAACGCCTCCAGCCGCCACTCGTTCCGCAGCCGATCCAGAATCAGCAGGCTGCCAAATGCTTCGCCATTATGGCTTGCTGCCAATACGTCCCACTCTTCCGTGTCCCACCCATCCTGAGACCACCAGCAGCCGCTGGTTTTCCAGGGACCATAAGCAGCCGTGATCTCGAAGCGATTGTTTCCATCGCGAAAGGCCACGGGCTTCATCGTGTGCAGCACAACCTGAATCGGATGGGGAGGCCGCACGCGGCGCAGAGCCATACGCGGGCGCTCAGCTTTTGGCGTGGCGGGTTTCACGTCCACCACGAAGCTTTCCATGCGAAAGCTGCCGGGACGGTGCGTATCTTCGAGCACCGGAGTGCCCACGCGATCCTCGCCAACGATGGCCTTGAGCCGCGCCAGTGTCACATCCAGCCGCGAAGGCTCCGGCGTTTGCGGAGCAAAAAGGCCGAGTTGCATCTTGCTCGATTGCCCTGCTTCCGCGGTGAGCGTAAGCGAAACCACCGCGGCCAGCGGCGGATGCGCACCCATCTCCAGTTGCAGCAGTTTCAGCAGGAACTTGCGATCCATGGAAGGAACGGCAGGATGAATCGCGAGAGGATGAACTCGTCCGCCCTCAAGCCCTATATATATCGTTAGCGACGCCAGTGACAGAGCTCTTCCCACAGCGCGCGCCACCAGGCAGTCGATCATGCGCGCTCCGATGAAGAGCAGGGAGTCGAGTTGCTCTACGGGAGTTTCGAAGTCGTAGAACTCCTTCAGCGCAAACGTGGGCTCGATGGGTTGAAAGGTGTGCCGCGCGCTGCCGTGAGCCAGAGCCCGCCAATCGCTGGCCGCAGCGCCGAGTCGCTTGACCAGTTCCACCTCGGGCAGAGCGGCGAGTTCGCCCAGTGTGCGAATGCCCCACAGCGCAAATGTCTCCCGGTGCTCTTCCGTCAGGGCAAGCGAATCAATCGGTAGCTTTTCGAGTGCGCGTGCTTCCTCGCCCGCTGGAATGATCGTGATTCCACGCGTTGCCTCGGCCTTTATCCGCGCCGCATGGAAGTTCGCACTCACGGCAACGGAGACGCGAAAACCCGCTGCTGCCATTTCCTCGCGGAGACGCTCGGCGAGCTTCTCAGGAGGGCCAAAGAGCAGCTCAGTCCCTGCAATATCGAGCACCAAAGCACAGGCTGTTCCATGGCTGGCTTCTTCGATCCGCGGAGAAAATCTCGCTGCGCACTCCAGCAGGACTGCGTGCGCGGCAGTTTCGACCTCCGCCGAGCGCTGTAGAAGCTGTAAACCGCTGATGCCTTCAGCCTCCAGCCTCATCATGCCCAGCACCGCGCCTCTCCGGCTTGCGTGCCGGTTCAGGGAGCAGACGGTTTCCTGCAACACCGGACCGTCCAGCACGGCGATGGGTTGCTCCTGTAGATCCGTGCGCAAACGCAGCAGCGCCTGCGCGGGGAACTCCGCGGCATGAACGCAGGCATAGAGTTCGCTGCTCATGCGGGCCTCTTGGCTTCCCATGCGGCGGTTGCAGACCAGGCTGAAGTGGGCGGCTTGCGCGCGCTGGCAAGCTGCGGCGTAAAGCGCTGCCGTCCGCGTCGCGCCTCGAACATGCAACCGCGCCATACGGTTCCGCCCACGCTCTCCGGCTGGAACGGCGCAGATTCCAGCACCACCGCAGCGCTCGATTGCGCATAGGACGTCTTGCCCAGAACCACCAGGCTGCACCGGGTCCGGTCGGCAGCCTGCCGGAAACGGAACCAGGTGGCCAGCGGAATCCTCATGGCATGAGCGGGCTCCATATCACCCAAATCGAGAACAATCGCAGCGAATCCACCGGCTTGGAGTAGCAGGTCTGTCGCGCGCAGCGCCTGATCGAGCCGCGTCCACGGCTTGGCCTGCGCCAGCCCGCTCTCATTGCGGCAGCGCACCCATAGCAGTTGCTTCAGGCTCACACCGCTGGCCGCCGCCGACTCCGGGTCGAAGGCGTCGCCCACATCCACCCAGGCGCAGACCTGGCCCGCCTCCGTTCTCTGAGCCAGAAACGCCAGCGTCAGGCTGGTACGCCCCGACGACTCCGGCCCCGTGACCTCGCTGATCGCTCCCACCGGCAAACCGCCCTCCAGCAACGCATCCACCGCGGCGACGCCGGTCGGCGCCACCTCATAAATGGTCTTCGGAGCAGGTGTCAGCGCCGCCGGAAAGCGGTGTTCCAGCGTGCGTTCGATTTCAAGGCGTAAAGCAGCAGCGGAGGGCATGGCGAGTCTCTGTTTCGCTTTTTCTTCGCTATAAGCTTCTCTCGAAACGGGCGGGTTGTCAAAGATTCTCTGGGGTCGAGGCAGGCGGGTTGTCTATTCTGAGGGAGCCATGTGTGGACGCTTCGCCCGGAAATCGACGCAAGAGGTTCTTGCAGAATGGCTTGGCCTCGACCTGGAGGACATGCCCTGGTTTGCGCCCACCTATAACGCCGCTCCGCAGAGCATCCAGCCCGTGATCCGCCTGAATTGTGATTCCGGCCGGCGAGAGGCAGCCCTGCTGCGCTGGGGACTTGTGCCCTTCTGTCATCGTTAATCTAGAAATCCCCAGAATCGCCGTTTGAAAAATCCCCAGTCGGGGGCGAGCGAAGCTGGCATTCTGCTGCCGGAGGGTGGCGGATGCTGGGACTGGAGGATTGGATGGACATCCGAAGTTTGCATCAGCAGGGCTTGAGCATCAGTGCGATCGCGCGGCGCGAGGGTCTGGATCGCAAGACGGTGCGCAAGTATCTGCACGAGGGACCGGCCGGGTATCGGCGGGAGCCCCGGGCGCAGAAGATCGATCCTTACCGCGCCTATCTGCGGGAGCGCTGGGAGCAGGGCGTCGGGAACGGCTACCGGCTGTTTCGCGAGATCCGCCAGCGGGGCTATCCCGGCGGCGTGACGCAGGTGGGTCGTCTTGTGCAGAGCTGGCGCGGCGAGAGGCAAGAACGCGCCTATGTCCGCTTCGAGACCAAGCCGGGCCAGCAGGCGCAGATGGACTGGGGACACTTTGGCAACTGGAACGGCAGGCGGCTGTATGGTTTTGCGCTGACGCTGAGCTGGTCGCGGATGCGGTTCGTGGAGTTCACCCAGCGCCAGGACATGGAGACGATGCTGAACTGCATGATCCATGCCTTCCACTATTTCGGTGGCATGGCGGCGACCGTGCTGACTGACAACATGAAGACCTGGGTGGTGGAGCGGATCGACGGTGAGCCGCGATTCCAACTGAAGATGCTGGACTTCGCCAGCTACTACGGCTTCGTGCCGCGCGTCTGCCACCCTTACCGCCCAGAGACCAAGGGCAAGATCGAGTCGACGATCCGCTACGTCAAGTCCAGTTTCTGGCCGGGGATCGACTTCGACTCGCTGGCCGGTCTGAACCAGCAGGCGTTTCTTTGGTATGAAGAGGCCAACCGGCGCCCGCACGGAACCACCCGAGAGGTGCCCTACGAGCGGCTGGGGCGGGAGGTTCTCACGCCGCTCGATGGGCAACCGGACTATGACACCAGCTATTACAGTCCGCGCCAGGTAGCCAAGGACTGCCTGCTGAGCTATCACGGCAACCGCTACTCGGTGCCGTACGCCTACGCAGGCAAGAGTGTGGTGGTGCGCGAAGGGCTCGATTCCGGTGCCATCCGCATCTTCCATCAACAAGATCTGATTGCCGAACACCGGCTGGCCAGCGGCAAGGGCGACATGGTCATCCAACCGGAACACTACGGCAGCCTGCCGCGCAGGCCGAAGCAAGCGGCACCCAAGTCTGCAACGCTCGTAGCCGAGTTGATGCCCGGCCCCGGCGTCGGACTGCATCACCCCATCCCGGAAGTCGAGTGCCGCCCCTTGTCGGTCTATCAACCGCTCTGTGAGGAGGTGGATTATGTCGCTGCAGTCTGAACGTCTCCTCACGCACATGCAGCGGTTGCGGCTCTCGTATCTGCCCAACTGCTACGAGACCATCGCCGAGGAAGCCGCCACCAAAGACCTGCCCTATCTGGACTTCCTCGAACAAGTGCTGGAAGCCGAGAGCCAGGCCAAGCACAGCCGCAACGTTCGCCTCAAGACACAGTGGGCGCACTTCCCGTACAACAAGGGCCTGGACCAGTTCGACTTCGACTTCCAGCCCTCGATCGATGAACGCAAGATGCGCGAGCTGGCCGGACTCGCCTTCCTGGAACGCAAGGAAAATGTCCTGCTACTCGGGCCGCCCGGCGTGGGCAAAACCCATCTGGCCATCGCGCTGGGTACGGAGGCCATCGTCGCCGGTTCCTCGGTCTACTTCGTCACCATCCAGGATCTGGTTGCCCAGTTCCAACGCGCCCGCGACGAGAACAAGCTCAAGGAACGCATGACCCTGCTGGTCAAGCCCAAGTTGCTGATCCTCGACGAGATGGGCTACCTGGCGCTGGATCCGTTCGCCGCCACCTGCCTGTTCCAACTGGTCAGCGAGCGCTACGAGAAGGGCTCCATCATCCTGACCTCCAACAAGAGCTATGGCGACTGGGGTTCGATCTTCGCCGACAACGTCATCGCCGCGGCCCTCCTGGACCGGTTGCTGCACCACTCCACCACCATCAACATCAAGGGCGAGAGCTACCGGCTCAAGGACAAGAAGAAGGCGGGTGTGATCGCTCCCAAAACCGCAGGAAAGGAAGCGGCCTGACCCCACCGGATCGGCCTCTGGGCGTATGCGGCTCCGGGCTTCGCCCTCCGCCGCATACGCCCAGCTTGATCCAAAACATCAATCAGCCCCTTACCTGGGGAATTTTCATCCGGGGAAATCTGGGGATTTTTCAGGTTCTTCCTCACTTTTGGTGAACCAGATTGATCACTTTCCCAGCGGAGGGGAACGGGGGTAAAAGGGGACAGGCTCTGGCGATTCCGCGCAACTTGCTATGGGACAGAGGACACTGCTGCCTGATGGTGCAGAAGTTGTGCTGGATCGTTTGCAGGTTCAGGGACGCG
>Ga0181535_10005588_pt1 | contig 13374 bp, 9 predicted proteins | sample PEATcosm2014_Bin_44_FD_119774 | JGI IMG/M metagenome (GOLD analysis project Ga0181535, IMG submission 119774) | Peatland microbial communities from MTU Mesocosm Facility, Houghton, MI, USA - PEATcosm2014_Bin17_30_metaG | ecosystem: Environmental > Terrestrial > Soil > Wetlands > Peat | place...
CTTTTTCCGCTCTTCAGCCTGATGGGTTGGATCTTGTCAGGCGCTCTTCGGTACAGACCCATCGGCGCCCCGGAGACCGGCTCCGAGTGTCCGTCATAGCTGCCATTTCGATCGACGAATGCCGCGGCATAAACCGCCGATGACCTGAGGAAATCAAAGGTGATGGTTCCGTCTTTGCGGGAAGCGCTGAAACGCCGCAGAATGTGGCTGACACCCGCGGTAGCGGCTGGCGGTGTTGTCTGCGCGGTGGAATCGACCAGCGAGGATGCGGCTAAGGGGTTGGTGTCGAACAGAAGCACATAGATTTTGTGGTTCTCATCCACAATTCCTGCCCCTGTGTAATTCAACTTAACTTTGAGCGCGCTATGGGTGGTCGCAGCACACACACCCAATTGCGTCACAGCCAGGACGCAGAATAACGCGGAAACCAGCAGTGCAGCGTTTCTCGTCTCCATGGATTTTTCCTCCGCGTTCTCGCGGTGTAGGGGTAGGGCTTGCCCTACCCGGGCCCAGCGGAAATGCGGGGACGGCAAGCCGTCCCCCTTACTGAGCAACCGAACTGTGGGGCCAACCTCTCTCCGAGTGGGATAACCGGGAGGTTAAGGTTGGCCCCGATCTTAGGCAGTCCGGGGGTATTAGGCCGCGTCTGGCAGGACCGCGATGACCCGAGCAAGCGCCGGCCTACGGCTCTGGGCGGTCATCTGCTCGCGTTCTCTATTCGGTATCGGGAAACTGATCTCGCACTGATTTTCCAGACGCAGCACTCTGATCCGATACGTGTCCCCGGTAGGTACGGCAAGCAGCTCGCTGCTCTTGTAAGGGGTATCAAATGAGACCCCTGCGACCATGACTAGCCCTAAATACTGCCCGTCATGCTCAATGGAGATCATGCTGGTGTTGGTTATGCTGTCGGCGGTGAAGGAGTATTCTCCGGCCGGCAGGGTCAACCCGCCCCAACGTGCCGCGAAGGGCAGGGTGAATTTTCCGCGATAGGATTGAGCGCTCGCGACGGTTGGGATGATCGAGATGGCCAGCAGCGCGAGAGCAAAGAACCCGCAAAACCTGAGGTAACGATTGACGTTCATGGTAGAGCCTCCTCTTTTTAATGTTGAGGGCCTTGTTTTCTCGCCCTCACCTTGTAATGCGGAAAGTGATCTCGAAAAAGGTAAGACCCACCCCGATCAATCGATGGGGGAGGGCGATGATGGTAGGGGTAGGGCTTGCCCTACCCTCGTCGGCACCAGCAGAAATGCGGGGACGGCAAGCCGCCCCCCTACAGCGGGACGGCTATCGACCAATTGGGAATTCAGGAAAGAGATTGTGATGAAAATCCGGTGTGATATCATGGGGGGCGCGCCTAGCCATAGGCCGCGATCTCTACCGCTCTTGACGTCCCTCTCCACCTGGAGAGGGTGCAGGGGGTGGAGGTGAAAAGATCCCATGACCCCGCCGGCTCCCAATGAAGTCACGCAACTGCTCCGGGCCTGGAGCGATGGCCAGCAGGAAGCCCTTCAGAGGCTGATGCCGCTCGTCTACGAAGAATTGCACCGCCTGGCGCGACATTACATGAGCCGCGAACGCTCCGGCCATATCCTTCAGACCACCGCACTCGTCAATGAGGCCTTCCTTCGGCTCGTCGATGCCCGTAAGGTAAACTGGCAGAACCGCGCGCATTTCTTCGCCATCTCGGCCAGCCTGATGCGGCGAATCCTGGTGGACTTTGCCCGCACCTATCAAAGCCAGAAGCGGGGAGCCGGAGTCCGCCCAGCCTCCTTGGATGACGGGTTGGACGTGGCGGAAGAGCAGCTGGACCTGACCGTTCTCGACGACGCACTGAAAGCCCTGGCAGCCCTCGATCCCCGCAAGAGCCGCGTGGTTGAACTGCGTTTCTTCGGCGGTTTGAGTATGGAAGAAGCGGCAGAAGTGCTTCAGGTTTCTCCCGAAACGGTAAAGCGCGATTGGAAACTGGCTAAAGCCTGGCTGCTCCGCGAAATGGGTGGAAAGCAAGATGCAATCCGAACGATGGAAGCAAGTTGAAGAGCTGTTCCACTCGGCCCTCGATCAGGACGAAAGCAGGCGGCGGGAGTTCGTCGAGAAAGCCTGCGGCGGGGACTCGGAACTGTTGCGGGAAGTCGAATCCCTGCTCGACTACCAAAAGCCTTCCGAGAGCTTCATGGAAGCCCCCGCCATGGAGGTGGCGGCGCAGGCACTGGCGCTGCAGCAGACTGCGGCGGTTCATGAGCCGGCAGCCGGACGCGATGTTTCCCATTACAGGATCTTGGATAAGCTGGGCGAGGGCGGCATGGGCGTCGTCTACAGAGCTGAAGACGTGCGTCTCGGCCGAGAGGTAGCGCTCAAATTCCTGCCTCAGCGGCTGGCCAACGATCAACAGGCGCTGGAACGATTTCAGCGCGAAGCGCGCGCGGCTTCGGCCTTGAATCACCCCAACATCTGCACCATTCATGATTTCGGCTCTCACCTGGGCCAGCCGTTCATCGTCATGGAGCTGTTGCGGGGCCACACACTCAAGGAGTTGATCGAGGCCAGTCACGGCGAGGTCTTCCCGTCATCACTGCCGGCGCCGTATAGTACCGAACGAATGGCTGAGCTGGCAATCCAGGCCGCCGGCGCGCTGGACGCGGCCCACAACCACGGCATCATTCATCGCGATGTCAAGCCGGCGAACATCTTCGTCACCGAAACGGGGCAAGCCAAACTCCTGGACTTCGGCCTGGCGAAGTCGACGCTGGCGAGAAGGACGAGCCCATCCGGCACGCCGGCTGAGGGGTCCGGCGCCCGCCATCCAGGGAGCGGCCAAGCCGCGGCCGGCTCCACGCCCTCCTCGGATTCCCGTAGCTTTACCGGCCCCGGCATCATGATGGGCACAGCCTCCTACATGTCTCCGGAGCAGGCACGCGACGAGCCGCTTGACGGCCGCACAGACCTCTTCAGCTTCGGCGCCGTACTCTATGAAATGACCACCGGCCAGCAGGCCTTTCCGGGAGGCAGTACGGCGGCCGTTTTGGCGGCGGTCCTCTCACAAACGCCCGTTGCTCCCCGCGAACTCAATCCGCAGCTTCCGCCTGAGCTGGAGCGCATCATCAACAAGGCCTTGGAGAAAGACCGCGACATGCGTTATCAGTCGGCGGCCGAATTGCTCGCCGACCTGAAACGTTTTCGGCGCGACACGGACTCGGGGAAAGCCATGGCGGCCGCGGGTATTGGCGGACCCGGCCAGAGGAATCACGCGCGGCGGCCATGGATTTTCAATGCCTGGACGCTTTCACTCGCCGCCGCAGCCGTCCTGGTTGCAGCCGCGCTGACCTTTTACTTCCGTCTGCACCGGACCGCACCAGTTCTGACGTCGCAGGACAGCATCGTGCTCGCCGACTTCGCTAATACCACAGGCGAGAATATCTTTGACGAAACACTGAAGCAAGCGTTGCGCGTGCAACTCGAGCAGTCGCCTTTCCTGAATGCCCTCTCGGAAGAGAAGGCGAGCCAAACACTCGGCTTCATGGGGCGGCCCCGAGACACCCTGTTGACCGAGGCCGTGGCCCGCGAGGTCTGCCTGCGGACGGGAAGCACGGCGATGCTGCTGGGCTCGATTGCCGGGTTGGGCAGCCATTATGTGATCAACCTCGCGGCGGTGAACTGCCAAAACGGAGATTCGCTGGGGACGGAAATGGCGGAGGCCGACAGCCGCGAACATGTTCTTTGGGCGCTCGGCGAGGCTGCTGCCAAGATGCGGGCCAGACTGGGAGAGTCACTGGCCAGCATCCAGAAATATGACGCGCCGGTGGAGCAGGTTACCACGGCATCGCTCGAAGCGCTTCAGGCCTATAGCCTGGGGATGAAAACGCTGTACATACAGGGCGATGCGGCGGCCATTCCGTTCTTGAAGCGGGCTACGGAACTGGATCCTGATTTTGCCCTGGCTCACGCCATCCTCGGCAACCTGTCTGCCAACTTGAATCAGCCCACCCAGGGGATGGCGTCTATCAAGAAAGCCTATGAATTGCGCGGGCGTGTTAGCGAGAGGGAGAAGCTGAATATTGAAGTCTTCTACTACTCTCGCTTTACAGGTGACATGGAGAAAGCCGCCCAGGTTTGCGAAGTGTGGAAGCAGACTTACCCCCGCGACGTGGCGCCTCACGTCTGGCTAGGGAATGTGTACCAGATTCTGGGACGGTTCGGGAAGGCCCTCGAGGAATGCCGCGAAGCGATGCGCCTCCAGCCGAACAGCGTCTCCAGCTACGGTAATCTCGCAAATATTGACCTCATCATGAACCGTCTCGAGGAAGCACAACAGCTGCTCTCGCAAGCGGAAAGTCGCGGGTTCACCAGTCCCGCTATGCAAGTGTTTCTCTACCGCCTGGCCTTTCTTCGTGGCGACCTGCCCGAAATGGAGCGCCGCCTGGCAGCCGCTGCCGGCCAACCGGCTGAAGACCAACTGTTAGCCCAAGAGGCGGATACTGAGGCCTACCTGGGTAGTCTTGCCAAGGCGCGCGAGCTTACCCGGAAGACGGTGGAATCATCGACGCGTGACGGACGCCTGGAGGCCGCGGCAGCCTTCCGTGCAGCCGGAGCACTGCGCGAGGCAATGTTCGGCAACCGGGAACAGGCGCGCCGCGAAGCCACCGCGGCGCTCGCCATGACTCCCGGATGGACCATGCAGACGCTGGCGGCTCTGGCCCTGGCGCGAGCCGGTGACAGCGCCAAGGCGAGCGAAGTTGCCGATTACCTCCATCAACAGGATCCCCGGGACACTCTACTGAATGTCTATTGGTTGCCAACCATCCACGCTTGGAACACACTCGGTCCTGACGCTGTGCCGGCCAGCAGCCCCTCGGCTTCTGCACTAAAAAGCGGGAGTGCCGCGATCGAATTGCTCGAGCCTGTGAAGCCCTACGAACTGGGGCTCCCCACGCTGTATTGGGTGCTGAACGTCACCATGTGTCCGGTGGAGGCGCGTGGCGAAGCCTATCTGGCCATGGGCCGTGGAGCCGATGCTGCCGTGGAGTTTCAGAAGATCATCGACCACCCCGGGTTGGTCGGGACGTTTCCAATTGGCGCCCTGGCGCGGCTGGGCCTTGGCCGGGCTTATGCCCTCCAGGCAGGCATTGATTTCAGGGGCGAAAGGAAGCTTGGCGCCCAATCCGGCGCTGCCTCGGGCAAAGCGAATCGCACACCCCTGCCGACTGCACTCGCCAAGGCTCGCTCTGCTTATCAAGAGTTTTTCACCTTGTGGCGCAGTGCCGACCCGGATATACCCATCCTCAAACAGGCAAGGGCGGAATATGCCATACTGCAATAGACTGTCTGCTCCATCGAGGACCTCATGCCCACCGTCAATCTGGCTCCTTTAAGCCTCGGGGAGCTGCTGGACCAAACCTTCAGCTACCTACGCAAGCATTTCTGGCTGTTTGCCGGGATCATGGTGGCGCCGGAAGCCGTTCTGGTGGGTCTGAATCTCTTGATGCAGATCTTCCTTAGACCGCCACGCTTCGTTCCCGGCACTCGTGTTGTGCCTTCCGCCCAAATGGTCGCGTTTATGGCGAGGGCAGGCATGAGCACTTTGGCCATTTTGCTTGCGTATTACGTCGTCTATGCCCTCGCCCTGGGCGCCACCACTTATGCGCTATCTGAGATTCACTTGGGGCGGACGACCACGATTCTCGAGTCCTATCGCGCCGTGCGGCGAAGGTTGGGCCGGCTCATCAACGTGACCCTGACCGTCCTGATCCGCACTTTCGGTGTATTCCTCCTGGCAGGGTTCGTACTTGCATTCTGCGTGGCCCTCATGGGCTCCTTGCCGAGGTCCTTCCTATGGGTCGCCATCCTCCTGGGATTGGCGCTCCTGGTGGGATTCGTCCTTACCGGAATCCTGTTGATCATTTTCCTGGTGCGTTACAGCGTCGCAGTCCCCGCCCTGGTGCTCGAAAATCTCAGCGCGCGGCAAGCTCTCAAGCGAAGCGTAGCACTGACCAGCGGCTACCTTTGGCGCCTGCTGGTAGTGGGCGTGTTGACGTTGCTGATCCGCGTGGTCGTGGTCGTTCTGTGCCAATCACCTTTCAGCATCGCTGCCATGTTGATGACCATGAAGGGTGGGTATCCAAGCATCTGGCTTTCGATTCCCAGCATGCTGGTGGGAGGAGTCTGTGCCACCGCCACGGCGCCGTTGTTCATGATTGGCTTCGCCCTCGCTTACTACGACCTGCGGGTCCGCAAAGAGGGCTTTGATCTGCAACTGATGATGTCGAATCTCGATGAAGCTCAGCCGCAGAGCGCCGGTGCTCAGCCGGTTGACAAAGAATACGCGCCGCTCGCAGATGCCAGCATCGTGGGAATGTGCCTGCTGACCCTGCTGACCGCCGGCCTGTATGCCCCCATCTGGTTTCTGATCCGCCGCAGGGCTTTGAACAATCTGCATTCCAGGGAAAAGCTGGAGGCGTGGCCGGTCTCTGTCGCTCTGGCTGCGCTCGTCGCGAGCCTCTGCCTCCCGCTGCTGGGAAGCCTCAAGTGGGGATCCTGGGTCGAAGTGGAAAACGCTTACCCGGCATTGCACCCCGCCATCCTGCTGGTTGCGGGACTCATCCTCATCGTGCAATGCTTTAAGGTCCGTCGCATCCTGCTGGACCACCTGGCGCCCCGGCAGGAAGCAATGTTTTCAGCAGGCATATGGATGCAGGACGAGGAGTCGTTCTCTCGCATGGGTACGTTCTTCTTCGGGATTTTCTATCTTCAACACAAGATCAACAGCATGCTGGACCTTTTCATATCGAGCCCAGGCGGCCGGGAAGAATTGAGTACGCCGGCCTCAGCGATGCCCGTGCCCCCGGTTATTTCGTGAGCCTAACGCGCCTCCAACTCTTTGCGCTCCTCCTGCTTGTGCAGGTCAGCTTCGGGGCGCAGTCCAATTTCAGAGACTCACCGCAGAGGTTACAGAGTTCTCAGCGCGGCAATGCCCCAACTAAATGCAGATCCTTCGCTTCGCTCAGAATGACATGTCATCCTGAGCGAAGCGAAGGATCTGCATTTCTTCGTGCGCCGCGAAGAATCCCACCCTTGTTAGTAAACCTGTCCTTCTCATCCCGCGAGGATGCTGCCGCAACAAGAATTCCCGAGAATGACCGTACCTCCGCATCCTTCGATCTGCAGAGCTACATCACTGAACTGAAACGCTGGTCGGCGTTGGCCAGCCGCCTGGAAGATCATCCCGAGCAGGCCGGTGCGCTGCGCAAGCAGTTGCCCGACTCCTGGTCGGTGGTCGTGCAGGAGCAGCGCTTCAGCGTTTCGACGCACCCTTTAGGAGAGGCGATCGACCGGATGGTCCGCGACCCCGGCACTGCCGCACGGGCAGCGCAGGAGATCTCCGACCGGGTCGAAATGCTGCTCGAGGACGCGCGGGCCGCCTACCGGACCTCAACGCGCAATTACTCCCCCGAGCGCTCCATGTTGGATCAAATCCTGAAGCAACGCGAGTTTCGCTACGTGCACGAAGATGCTGAGTCGGAGACGTTCTGGGACCAACTCCTGGATCGGCTCTGGCAGTGGGTAACCGGACTCCTCGATCGCGCCGGGAATCACCCCAAGGTGACCAACTTCCTGCGGTGGGGAGTCGTCATTTTACTTGGCCTGATTCTGTTGGGATGGCTCGCCCACGCTCTCACCGAAGTTTCCTACCAGCGCTCCCCTGCCCTAACGGGCGGCACCCGCGCGGCGCCCGCGCGCGACTGGACGCAGGAGGCTCGCAGCGCTGCCGCGCGAGGCGAATTTCGCGAGGCGATACGTCTGATCTACGGCGCGGCCGTGCTGGCGCTGGGTGAGGCGGGCGCGTGGCAAGTTGACCGCTCGCGCACGCATCGGGAATACGTGCGCCTCTTACCGGCTGACTCTCAGCGCCGCCCGCACCTGATGGCTCTTACGGACTGCTTCGAGCGGGTCTGGTATGGCCGTGCTCAGGCATCGGACAGCGATTATGAAGCTGCCCTGGCGGAATTGGAGTCGCTGCGATGACTGTTCCGCTCGACTCCGCCGATAAGAAGATCCTGCTTCTCGCCGTTTTTTTCCTGGCGTTCCTGACGTTCCTGGCTGTGCTGTTCTCTCCCAACAACCGAGCTTCGTCTCGAGGTTATCCTTCCAGCTACTCCGCCGCACCGGACGGCGCCAAAGCTGCCTACACACTGCTGGTGGAGATGGGGTATGGGGTGGAAAGATGGGAAAGACCTCCCGAGGATTTGCCGAACTCTGCGAGGAACATTGTGCTGATCATCGCCGGGCCTGTCATTCCATCATCGAAAGACGACCAGAGACGCCTGCAACAGTTCGTTGCAAGCGGCGGCCACTTGCTGATTACCGGTGTGGAAGGGGCCGAGATGATCGGGGCAAAAGTCGTAGCGCCGCCGCCTCCTGTGCAGGACACATGGCAGACCTACTCCGCCGAAGCGCCGTCGCCGCTTACGCGGTATGCGCCGGAGATCTCCATGGAAGCTCCGGCCCATTGGGCTCATTTAGGCGCGGGTCAGGCACGGTATTACGGCAGCGGCCAGGGCGCTACCGTCGCAAAGCTGCTCGACGGTTCCGGGGAGACCATCTGGTGGGGGTCCGATTCACCACTCACCAACCTCGGCATCACCCGTGCATCAAACCTGGCCTTGTTCCTGAATTGCGTGGGCTCCGCGCCCGGGACTCGCATTTTGTGGGATGAGTACTTCCACGGCGTGCGCCCGGGAATATGGCATTACCTGTCGCACACGCCGTTGCCTTGGGCGTTCTTGCAACTCCTCGTCCTCGCCACCTTCCTGGTGATCACGTACGCGCGGCGCAGCGGCGCACTGCGCCCTCTTCTGCGCGTGCCGCGCCTTTCACCGCTGGAGTTCGTTGAGACCGTGGGCGCCCTCTACCAGCGAAAGGGCGCGGCCGCCGGAGCGCTCGAAATCGCCTACGCACGATTTCATTTCCTGCTTGCCCGTCGGCTGGGAACTCCGTCCACAGCGCCCGCCGCGGAGTTGATCCTCAGAATGCGGGAAAGGCCAGGGTGGATGAGCCCAGGCTTTGCCGAAACGCTCGAGCGGATTGAGCTAGCCGTAAAAGGACAGCAGGTTAAGGAGCCGCAGTCACTGGTGTGGGTGGGAGAGCTTTACGACGCGACTCACAGGCTCGGACTGGATGGATGATTGAAGGGGGACTTATGCCAGCGGAAGTTCAGAAGTTCATTTCCCACGCACGGACCGAACTTGGCAAGGTGATTGTCGGCCAGGACGAGACCATCAACCAATTGCTGGCTGTCTTGCTCTGTGGCGGACACGCGCTGCTGGAAGGAGTTCCCGGAATTGCCAAGACGCTGGCGGTGAAAGCCCTGGCTCATATCTGCCGGCTAGGCTTCCAACGCGTTCAATGCACCCCTGATCTGATGCCCGCGGACGTGTTGGGCGCGAACGTCTTCAATCTCTCCACCAGCACGTTTTCCCTGCACCGCGGCCCGGTCTTCACGGACTTGCTGCTGGTTGACGAGGTCAATCGCGTACCGCCACGAACCCAGTCGGCACTGCTCGAAGCGATGGAAGAGCGCCAGGTGACGATCGACGTGACCGGTTATGCGCTCTCGCCGTTCTTCACAGTTTTCGCCACCCAGAACCCCATCGAGTTCGAGGGCACCTACCCGCTTCCGGAGGCGCAACTCGACCGGTTCCTTTTCAAGATTCGCGTACCGTACCCCACGCCGGAGAAGGAAGTCGAGATCCTGGAGCGTTACCAGCGGGGATTTGACCCGCACCACATCGACACGTTGGGGCTCTTGCCGGTCGACCCCGATTGGCTGCCCGCCGCGCGCCGCGAGGTGTCGGCCTTGGCGGTGGAGACGGGCATCTTCCGCTACATGGCCGCGATTGTCCAGAGAACGCGCGACTGGCCGGCCCTGAGCCTGGGCGGCAGCCCGCGCTCGACCGTAGCCCTGATGTTCGCTGCCAAAGCTCTGGCCGCCATGGAGGGGCGGGATTACTTGATCCCCGATGACGTCAAAGCCGCGGCGCCCCCAGTGCTTCGCCACAGGCTCCTGGTGAAGCCCGAAGCCGAACTGGAAGGCATATCGAGCGATCAGGTGGTGGCGGAAGTGCTGGCTGCGGTTGAGGTTCCCAAATGATCGACACTGCCGGGGCGATCGTCGCGGCTGCCCCGGGGCAGCCACCCGCATTGCCCCCAAAAGACGTCACGACGACGGGCCATCTGCTTCCGCCCACCGTCATCGCCCCGGCGGCGAGCGGCCACCGATGGCCCGCCGCGTTCCAGTGGCGTTTCTTCCTGGCGCTGCTTTTGGGCCTGGTGTGGATTGGTCCGGCGTGGCGGGACCAGCGTGCCTTGTACGCTCTGCTGCTCTGGGACTGCCTGGCGCTGCTGGTCTGGTTCATCGATCTCGCGCGCCTGCCCAAGCCCGGGGAAATCGTCGTGAGCCGCCGATGGCTCGAGCCGCTGTCCCTGGACATTGACTCCCGCGTTGAACTGCGCGTCTCGAACCACGGCGCGCGGGAGGTGGAGGTCAGCATCGAAGATGATGTTCCCGCCGTCTTGTGCCCTACGCTACCCAAGTTCACTCTGACTGTCCCACCGCGCGGCATCGCCGTGGCCGCCTACACGGTTCATCCCACCACGCGCGGCAAGATCGTTACGGGCCGGATCTTTCTGCGCTATCACGGCCGCGTCAGGTTCGCGGAGCGATGGGCGGTGGTCGACGTCTTCCAGGCGCTTCGCATTTACCCGAACCTCCGCGAGCCGCAACGCTACACCCTCTACTTGATCCGCAGCCGCCAGATGGAACAGGAGAAAAGGCTGAAGCGGCTGGTGGGAAGGGGACGCGAGTTTGAGAGCCTACGCGATTTCCGCGAGTCCGACGAGAGTCGCGACATCTGCTGGACCGCCACGGCGCGCCGCGGCAAGCTGATCAGCAAGGTCTATCAGACGGAACGAAGCCAATCCGTCATCCTGGTGGTCGATGCCGGGCGATTGATGCTGGCAAGGACGAGGAGTCAGGAGCCAGGAGTCAGGATTCAGGAGTCAGGAGTCAGGAGTCAGGAGATTCCATCTGCCGATCTGCCGATTCGCCCGCCGCTCATGAAGCTGGACTACGCCGTCAACGCAGCTCTGACTTTGGCTCACGTGGCGTATCAATCGGGTGATACCGCCGGGCTTCTGACTTATGGCCGGAAGCTGCAATCCTATTTGCCCTGCGCGCGCGTTGCCGAGCATCTTCGCCACATCCTGGAGCAGTTGGCCTTGGTCACAGGCGAGGCGGTCGAGGCCGATCACGCCCTGGCCGCGGATTCCCTGCTGGCGCGCCACCGGCGGCGCAGCCTGGTGGTCTGGATCACGGACCTGGCGGAGACCGCGGCGACGCCTGACGTCATCGAAGCCGCGTCCCGCCTGCTATCCCGGCACCTGGTGTTGTTCGCCGTGGTGGGCGAGCCTGAACTGCGGGCGCTCGCGGCGCGCCGGCCGCATTCTCCCGGCCAGATGTATCAGTATGTGGCCGCCCAGCAGATCATTCAGCGCCGCGAACTCCTGCTGCGCCGCATGCGCGTACAGGGAGCGATCGCGATGGAGTTTCTCCCCGGCCGATTGTCGCCGGAAATCGTCAACCACTATTTGCAGATTAAGTGGAAGGGACTGCTGTAGGCCACGCCGGAGCGCGAGCGGGACGCCCGCGCCACCTCAAGCGCTCAGCGCGCCGTCGGACGCCTTGCAGACATAGACCTCCGCCTTCAGGCCCCCGGCGTCATGGTAGCCCCTTATAATAGCCTCTGTAAAAGCCTCCGCGGCTTCCTGGCGGACCAGGTTCACGGTGCAGCCCCCGAAGCCCGCGCCGGTCATGCGAGCGCCCAAAACGCCCGGCTGTTTCCAGGCGATCTCGACCAGAACATTCAGCTCTTTCGAGCTGACCTCATAATCGTCGCGCAAGCTGACGTGCGAGGCGTTCATAAGCTCGCCAAAGCGCTCGAGGTTGCCGGACTCGAGAACCTTGATGGCCTCGAGCACTCGCTGGTCTTCGCTCACGACGTGCCGGGCGCGGCGAAACAGAACGTCGCTCAGGACTGAACGCGCGGCCTCGAGGTCGGCGGGCGTCACATCCCGCAGCGATGTCACGGCCGGTCCGGTGGACGCAATCCCGGCCACCGCCTCCCCGCACTGCTTCAGACGCACCTCGTATTCCGACTGAGCCAGGGCTCGCTTCACGCCGGAGTTGCAGACCACGATCTTCACGTCGTCGCGCAGGGGCACGTGGCGGTAGTGGAGATCGCGGCAATCCAGAAAGAGCGCGTGGTTGGCGCGGCCCAGCGCGGAAATGAACTGGTCCATGATGCCGCAGGGCACGCCCACAAACTGGTTCTCCGCCTTGCGGGAAAGTTTGATGAGATAGACCGGATCGAGTTCGAGCCCGAGAAGCCTCTTCCAAAATGCGGCAGTGCCCACCTCGACAGCCGCCGAGGAACTGAGGCCGGCCTCGCGCGGCACGTTGCCGCCGAAGACAATGTCGGCGCCCGAGAGCCGATGGCCGTCCTCCTCGAGGTATTTTGAGACCCCGCGAACATAATTGCTCCAGCGATCGGCGCTGTCCTTTTGAATATCGTCGAGGCTGAATTCGACCGAACCCTCGAAGTCGAGAGAATGGACTCGCACGATTCGATCGGCCCGCTTGCGGCCGGCGAAGTCGATGCTGCGGTCAATGGCCGCCGGCAGAACGAAGCCGCCGTTGTAATCGGTGTGCTCGCCGATCAGGTTCACGCGCCCCGGGGCGCGAACCACCACCTCAGGAGCTGTGCCGTAAATGTCGCTGAATCTCTGTTCGATCATCGGGTTTCCCTTCTGCGAGTGGGCTGCGATCGGGCCGTCTCGCTGTCAGTTCTCAGCTCTCAGCTCTCAGCTTTCAGCAAACGGCTAGGTATTGCAGTTCTTGCTGATAGCTGAAAGCTGGCAGCTGATAGCTTTCCCGTCTCCGGGCGCCGCGTACCGCTGGATATGATAACACCGGTCCGCGATGCAGCCGATGGGTTTTGGCCGGGCCGAAATGGCGCGAACGAACCGGGAATGTTATAGAAAACAAAGGCCCGCTCACTATAGCAGATAACCAACTGCGAGACCTCGAGCTTGGTGGGGCGTTCGTTGTTTGCTCCCTCAAAACAAAAATTCGGTCACAAAGCCCTCTTTCTTGGCAGGGGCCCGCATCACTCCCGATCCCCTCGCCCCCTTGGGGGAGAGGGGGGACCGCGACGGCGTTTTCATCAGCCGCCGCGGGCCGGGTGAGGGGTTGGTTCCGGTCCACACAGACATTCTTTCCCTCCTTCCTCTCATGTAGCTCAGAGTCCTGGCGTGCCTCTCCGC
>Ga0181535_10005590_pt1 | contig 13372 bp, 9 predicted proteins | sample PEATcosm2014_Bin_44_FD_119774 | JGI IMG/M metagenome (GOLD analysis project Ga0181535, IMG submission 119774) | Peatland microbial communities from MTU Mesocosm Facility, Houghton, MI, USA - PEATcosm2014_Bin17_30_metaG | ecosystem: Environmental > Terrestrial > Soil > Wetlands > Peat | place...
CTTGCTCTACCGTGTGTTCGGTTTCAGGCCGGGGAATCAGGACGTCCGGATTGACCTCGAAATCGAGCCCCCAGAATTCCTGATGGCCGGTGATGTATTGCGTCGGCTTGCCGGAGCTTCGCTCCTCAATCAGCAGGAAGTAGCGCTCGACTTTCTCCGGCGGCAGTTCAATCTCCGCGTTGGAGTGAAGAAAAGCACGATCGCAATCCAGGACATGCATCAGCAATAGCTCGGCGGCGAGCTGGGCGGAAGGGACCTGATGCTGCAGAAGTGTCTCGAGAGCGGTCCTGAGAGCGGTGCGAAGGTGCATGGCGGAAAGGCAGTTCTCAGTTTTCAGTCATCAGTTCTCAGCCGGTTTGACTGACAACTGCCAACTGACCGTTCTTCGTGTTTCAGCCGATTGCTCTGTAGTGGGCGATCAGCGCTTCGATGATGTCATCGATCCTTCCGTCCATCACGCGGTCGAGCTGGTGAATGGTGAGGCCGATGCGATGGTCCGTGAGGCGGTTCTGAGGGAAGTTGTAGGTCCGGATTTTCTCGCTTCGGTCTCCCGTGCCGACCATGGAGCGGCGCTCTTCCGTGATTTGTTTCTGCTGTTCCTGGAGTTTCATTTCGTAAAGCCGCGAGCGGAGCACGCGCAGCCCTTTGGCGCGGTTCTTGATCTGCGACTTCTCATCCTGGCAGGAAACCACCATGCCGGTAGGCAGGTGCGTCAGCCGCACCGCGGAATAGGTGGTATTCACCGATTGGCCGCCTGGTCCCGAGGAGCAGAACGTATCGATGCGAATATCTTTAGGGTCAATTTCGATTTCGACTTCGTCAGCTTCCGGAAGGACCGCCACGGTGATGGCGGAGGTGTGGATGCGTCCCTGCTGCTCTGTGGCCGGGACGCGTTGCACCCGGTGCACGCCGCTCTCGTACTTGAGCTTGCTATAAACCCTTTGCCCTTCGATCAGGGCGATGACTTCTTTCGTCCCCCCGATGCCGGAAAGGCTGGTCGAGAGCACCTCCACCTTCCAGCCTTGAGATTCCGCATAGCGGTTATACAGGCGGAAGACTTCCTGTGCAAAGAGCGTCGCTTCATCCCCTCCTGTGCCAGCGCGGATTTCCAGGATCACGTTCTTTTCATCGTTGGCATCTTTGGGAAGCAGGAGGATTTTGATTTCCTCTTCGACCTTCGCCTGCCGCTTTTCCAGGTCAGCGAGTTCCTCATGCGCGAGAGCTTTCATTTCGGCGTCGGTCGAGGCTTCCGCCAGCAGCGCCCTGGTTTCTTCCAGCCCTTTCTGGATGCTCTTCCACTCGCGGTACTTCTCGACAACCTCACTGAGCTCCGAGTGCGCCTTGGCGGTCTTCTGGTAGAAAGCCTGGTCTGCCAATACGGCTGGGTCACCGAGCTGCGCCGTCAACTGCTCGTACTTTTTTTCAATTTCTGCAACTTTATCGAGGAAATGCATGCTTCACCAAGAAAAGTCTTCAGTCGTCAGTTATCAGTCGAAGCAATGAGGCGAGAGCTAAGAGTAATACTGAGGCACTACGTCATTATAGGCTCATCTCTCCACTTCCGGCTCGGGTGACGGCCTGGGCAACCAGTAACGGACAACAAACCACTGACCACTGGCAACTTCACGCCACCACCAACTCCCCGCCGCGCGTTTTTTCGAGTTCCATCGCGGTGTCGATGGCCTTAATCGCGGTCTCGAGTTGGCTATCGTCCGGCTCGCGTGTGGTTACCCGTTGCAGCCAGAGTCCCGGCTGCGCGGCCCAGCGCCACAGCTTCCCTTGTGATTTTGCGGCATAGCGGATGAATTCATAGGAGACGCCCGCAATCACCGGTAGCAGCGCCAGGCGTCCCACGAACCGCATACCAAAGGAGCGGAAGGGCAGGAACATATAAAACACCATGGCGATGGCCATCACCACCAGCAGAAAGCTGGTTCCACAGCGGGGGTGGAAGCGCGTGCAGCCGCGCGCCGTCTCGACGTCAATGGCGCCCCGCTTTTCGAACGCCCACACCACCTTGTGCTCGGCCCCGTGGTATTCGAAGATCCGCCGGATTTCTTTCCATTGCGAAATGAAAAAGAGGAAACCCAGGAACAACACGATTCGAATTATTCCGTCCAGAAAGTTGAATATCAGCAGGTTGCCCGCCACGGGGTAACGCCGGCTGATCAACGTGGCCAGCGAAAGCGGCACATACTTATAGAAAAAAACAAAGAACCCCAACGACAACGCCAGGTTCGCTGTCAGGAGCCAATTGCTCAACTCAGGCTTCTTGTCGGCTTGGGCGGGCTTCCCCGGTTCATCCATCGCTTGTTCAGCGGAAAAACGCAACGCCCGGATGCCGAGCACCATCGCCTGCCCCAGGACCCCCAACCCCCGCAGGAGCGGGTATTTCAGCCAAGGATGCTTTTCAGACGGCTTTTCCAGGTAGTCTTTGGACACTGCGATCGTTCCGCCGGGCTGGCGCACCGCTACTGCATAGCTGTGCGGCGAGCGCATCATGACTCCCTCGATGACTGCCTGGCCCCCCATCAACGCCTCTTCCGGCGCCTGGAGAATCGGCAGCGCAAGCAAGCGGGGCAGGTTGCGCAACCAATTCCTCGCGTTCGTCGAAAGCAATCTCATAGACCTTTTGACTCCTCGCCCCGCCGCATGTGCCACCATTCAAGACAATTAGTGTGGAGGCTGGCCGAATCCTCGGATAAGCGCTCTCAAAATGCGGCAGGCCGCTGCTGGATTAGATGCGCGCGAGCAAGCCATGGCTCAGCATAGCTGCAAAGACAAGGGGTGTCAATTCAGGCCAAGAGTCGATAGTGTCCTAGTTTGAGATTCTTTCTTAATTTTTTGTTTGAAACACGTGCTATCCTGCCATTTGAGACTGAACGCTTTAGTTTACAGCGCGAATGGCCCGCTGAGGTTGTGCATATGGCTGATGATTGGGTAGACAAGTACTTGAAATCTTGGAACGATAAGGCGAGACAAACTGAAATCTCCCTGCATCGAGCGAGGTTTGTGGAACAAGGCGCTTCGCCATTCTTTGATAACCTGTACAAAAGAATACACAAGGACTTTGCGAGTTTCCAATCCATTGCGAACGACATGCATTTAACCATACTCCGGCAGGGAAATAGATTTTCGGTCATCAGGGATATCTACCCAATGCTAAAACTGGAGGTCTGGCTAAGTGGGTCAACTATTGAGTATCTTCGTTCGTGCCTCATTGATCGTTCACAGAACGATTTCCAAGAGGAAGAGTCTGGTCAAATTTCTCTAGTTTCTGACCTCAGCGGCAATCTTCAAGCTCGACTGAAGGGACGTTTATTGAAGGATTCATCTGAGATGTCTGAGTCCCTTCTAACGCCAGTTTTCAACTACCTAAAGGAACACTGCGTATGACCGAGAAAAAGCCGAAACCGAAAACGAAGCCTACAAGGCGGAAGCCCCGCGAGGATACTAACCAGATCGCTCACCGGGTCATGCAGGAAGTGATTAAGAAAAGTGAAGACTAATCAAGTGCGACCGGTGATTGCTCCTTCCGTTTAGTAACAGCTTCATCTTCTAGGCGTCTCGCTTCGACCAACTCATCTGTATCAAGCAATTCGCGTATTTTCCAGGCTGGGATTACCCCTGCCATTCCAGAGTTGCTTCGAACTATCCACCGTTCCTGAATTGGTTCTTGCTCCCCATTGTTCTCTCTGACAAATTCCTTTGTACATAGATGGCACCAGTCAATTCCTAGAAGGTAAGGACCTTTTGGCCTAAGACTGGCTATCGACCTCGATAGGTCTAATGAACTCACGCTGATTATCCGGTCGATATAAGTTTTTGATTTCTCTTCTAGCTCTCTATTCGAAAAATCTGTCCACGCATGGGTAGAGTATAAAAAAACCGGGGACCCACTGTATCCTGGGATTGACCTCATTTCCACCAGAAAGCTTTCCTGCTGGAATCCGTCTTTCCTCTCGATCTTCTCTATCGGCATCATTGCGATATTACCAAACCGAAGCGCCGGAGCGTTTCTTTGCCTTCCTTCGTGATTTATAAACCTACCAACCATAAATGTATCGTCACCGATGCCAACGTCTTCCCGTTTTATTAAGGAGTCTGTAATGAACATATCTAGCGGAATGAATCTCAACGTCAGGGCGTCCTCATGGAAGGCGTCAAACGGCAATGCAGAAATATCGTCGCCTTCTGGATGGGCCTTCCATTTGAGCTTTTCAGTCGCAAAATATTCTACTTTACCGTCTTTGCGGTTAATTCTAATTACAGGTTGCCGCGCACTTCTGATAGCGTGCTGATTTGTGATGAAGTACGTATGCACCCAATCGGGATTGGCTTGGAATGGAATGCCAACCAAGAATCCACTCCCACCTTGCCTTTCCCCTGCCTGCGCGTCAGAAAGTGAATCATAAATATAGATGACGCATTCGACTATCTCGTCAAAAATTCTAGGCATATATCTTTCCCAAAGTTGAAAGGGGAGATGGTTCGGCACGGAATATCGCGTTACCCAACGTCCAGTTTGAAATTTTACTGTGCCCATGGTATCCTCACTCTGAGGATGCCTTTTAAGGCACACCTATACTGCGATGGCTGAAACAGCAAATCACCCGATGGACTCTCCCCAGAATCGAACGGGTGAGGTCTGCCTCACACCTTCTTCTCGCCTCTAACCTTAGCCCAGCGAGCCAAGACAGCTTTTCTTGCGCTCTCGCTGCGCTCTTCTGGCGTCATGGCTGCGGCCCTCGCAGGACCGCCTTTCTTTCCGCCTCGACGCCCTAGGGCCACAGCATAAGGGTTTTTCTTTTTCTTTGCCATACCATAATCATACGTGACCGCTCTAGAATGTCAAGACAAATATTTTCACTTTGCCTTCATTTTTCTCTTGACAACTACGTGAGCGCTCACGTATACTGTATTTGAAAGTGAGGGAGCCATGAAGAGATTGACCAGAGAAAAGCAAGCTCAGATAATCACAGCGCTGATTGAAGGCAATTCGATTCGAGCTACATCACGTATGATGAACGTGTCGAAAGACACTGTGCTCAAACTCCAAGTGGAAGCTGGCTACGCTAGCGCAGATTATCAGGACAAGACTTTTCACGGCCTCACTTGCAAGCGCGTGCAGTGCGATGAAGTGTGGGCATTCTGCTACGCAAAGCAAAAGAACGTTCCCGCTGAGAAGAAAGGGCGCTTCGGTTATGGAGATGTTTGGACTTGGACAGCAATCTGCGCTGACACAAAACTGATTCCCTCTTTCACCGTTGGGAATCGTGATACTGCTAGCGCCCGCATTCTGATTGAGGATTTAGCCGGTCGGCTCACGAACCGTATTCAGCTTACAACCGATGGACACCGCGCATATCTTGAGGCGGTCGAGGGGGCTTTCGGATGCGACATCGACTATGCCATGCTAGTGAAAACCTACGAGTCGAGCCAAGAGGAAACGCGGTACAGTCCTGCGGTTTGCACGTCCTGTGAGCGCAAGCCTATCACTGGGAATCCCGATCCTGACCATATCTCAACTTCTTATGTGGAGCGCTCGAATCTCAGCATTCGGATGGGCACTCGGAGATTCACTAGGCTGACAAACGCTTTCAGCAAAAAGGTTGAGAACCATGCCGCAGCCGTAGCGCTCTACTTCATGCATTATAATTTCTGTCGAGTCCACCAGACTCTTAGGGTGACTCCTGCTATGGAGGCCGGTTTGACAAATCACGTTTGGAGTGTTAAAGAGATGCTTGAGGCAATTCAGTTGCCAACTGGCAGCTATGAGAATTCAAACTAGGACACTACCCAAGAGTCCGCGAGGCAGCGCGGGTGTCCCGCGCCCTGTCGTGTGGACATTTTGCCCGCGCCGCTCTGCTTCGCTTCTGTTCGCGCTTACCACTCATTCCACGAGGGTTCAATGGCGGACCCCGGCGGGAGCGGGGACGGTCCCGTCAGAACCGGCGGAACGCCGGCTCTACCTCGTCGTTTCGATTGACACTCAGGACAGCGTTACACTAGGATATGCACAGGTGCGGGGCTGCGCCTCTCATTTCGACAGCTTGAGGGAGCCGTGTGTATGTTCAGGCTCGATGCTGACAGCAAAGTTCACTTCTGCGACGGCGTTACGCGCCGTGACTTCCTTCATGCCGGCACGATAGCCTTCCTGGGATTAACCATGCCCGAGTTCTTCAGCCTGAAGGCACGTGGCGCCGTGAACTCCAACAAGGACATCAACTGTATCCAGCTTATGCTGGTCGGCGGGCCCAGCCAGCTTGACACCTGGGACATGAAGCCCGAGGCCCCCGCCGAAATCCGCGGCCCCTACAAGCCGATCAAGACCAACGTGTCGGGCATTGAGATCTCCGAGATCTTTCCGCGCATGGCTAAGCATGCGGACAAATTCGCCCTCCTGCGGTCCGTTTATCACACCGCCGCGGCTGTGCACGACACCGGCTGCCAGATGATGCAGACGGGGCGGCTGTTCCAAGGTGGCCTGGAATCCCCCAATTATGGCTGCGTGTTGCGGCTGGAGAAGGGGCCCAAGGGCGACATGCCGCCCAATGTGTTGATTCCAGTCACCATAGGCGCGTTGGGCGGCAATCTTCCGCACGGCGACACTGCCGGTTTCCTCGGCAAGGCCTACGACCCGTTTGTTCTCAACGCCGATCCTTCCGACCCGAACTTCAAAGTACCGGATATGCTTCCGCCGGATTACATCTCCGCCGTGCGTGTCGATCGCCGCCGCGATTGGCGCCAGGTGATCGACCAGTCGGTGAGCTACTTTGAAAAAACCGATCAGGATGCAAAGCTGATGGACTCGACTTTCCATCAAGCGTATACCCTCATGACCTCGGCAACGGCGAGGGAAGCCTTCGACCTGGCGAAGGAGCCCGAGGAAGTTCGCAAGCGTTACGGAATGAACCGGTTCGGCCAAGGCTGCCTGCTGGCGCGCCGACTGGTGGAGCGCGGCGTCCGCTTCGTGACCGTGAACATGTTCGAAACCGTCTTCAATGAAATCACCTGGGACATTCACGGTTCGGCGCCTTTCAGCCCCATCAGTTGCTACCGCGATCAAATTGGCCCGATGTTCGACAACGCATACAGCTCTTTGCTCGAGGACCTGAGCGACCGCGGGCTGCTCGATGCCACGCTGGTCCTGGCCACCGGGGAATTCGGCCGCACGCCGCGCATCAATCCGGCGGGAGGACGTGACCATTGGCCGCAATGCTGGACCGTTGTGCTTGCAGGCGGCGGCATCAAGGGCGGCCAGATTGTGGGCTCCTCGGACACGATCGGAGGCGCACCCAAGGACCGCGCCGTCATGCCCGCCCACGTCGCCGCCACGGTTTACACGGCCCTGGGCATACCCCTCGACTTCATCATGAAAACACCCCAGGGGCGCGAGGTCCGGGTTGTCGATCACGGCTTCGATCCGATTACGGAATTGCTCGCATGACTACCCTCAACCGACTTCTTCGTGTCCTCTGGGGTTCCAAAGCCTCAACACAGAGAGCACGGAGGGACTCAGTGATCTCTGTGTTGGGCCTTTTCCTAGCTACAGAGAACACAGAGAAGACATCTAGCATGCGCAGGGTTCGTATCGTTTCTTCCGTTCTTCTGGCCTTCCTGGTTGCTGCGAGCAGTACTGTCTTACGGTCGCAAACACCTCGACCAACCGACCAGCCTTACCACCAGACGGACATGAGCGGGACGCCAAACGGTTCTTCGACCAGCGCCGCTCGTCCGCTGCACCCCGTCGCCGCCCATTCGACGTTCAAGGGCGTCGGCGTCAGCAAGCTTCAAGTCCTGCCGACCTCAATCTCCATCAGTGGCCCTCGCTATACGCAGCGCGTGGTCGTTGAGGCGACTTTCGTGGATGGCCACCAAGAAGACGTGACGGTAGACGCTCAGATTACTTCCGCGGATCCTGGGATCGCTCGCGTGGATCAAGAGGGGCTGGTTTGGCCGCAGTCCGATGGGCGCACCACCCTTACAGCCGCCTTCCGCGGACAGCGCGACGCCGCGAGCGTAGAGGTTTCAAAGTTCTCCGCGCCGTTCGAGTGGAGCTTCCGCAATGATGTTATCCCGGTCATGACCAAAGTGGGATGCAACCAAGGCGCATGCCACGGAGCCGCGGCGGGAAAGAACGGGTTCAAGCTCACTCTCCGTGGATACGACCCGGAAACAGACTATTACACGCTTACCCACCAGGCGCTGGCGCGCCGAACTGAGCGGCTCGAACCCGCCAAGAGCCTGATTCTTCTGAAGCCCACGCTGACCATTCCTCACGGCGGCGGCAAGCGTTTCGCGGTGGGCTCGACGGAGTATCAGGTCATTTCCGGCTGGATCGCGGACGGCATGCCCATACCGCAGGAGTCCGACCCGGGTGTGGCGAGCATCGAAGTGTTGCCCAACGAGGCTTCGCTTCAACCTGAGGCGGAGCAGCAACTGGTTGTCACCGCCGTTTTCACCGATGGCCACCGCGAGGACGTCACGCATTGGGCGAAGTACGACAGCGGGGACGAAGGTGTGGCAGCGGTGGATCAGGATGGGCACGTCAAGATGCACGGCTACGGCGAGGCCCCGGTCACCGTCTGGTACCAGAGTCACGTCACGTTCGCCCGCCTGCGTATTCCCTATGCCTACAACATCAGCGCCGATGTTTACAAGGATGCGCCCCGGCACAATTACATCGACGACTACATTTTGAAGCACCTCCAGGTGCTTCACATTCCCCCTTCTACCCCGGCCGGCGACGCCGAGTTCATCCGCCGGGTGTACCTGGATGCGGCAGGCATTCTTCCTGCCCCCGCCGAGGTCGAGCGATTCCTGCACGATGCTGCGCCTGAAAAGCGCAAACTGCTGATCGAGCAGTTAATGCGGCGGCCGGAGTTCGTCGACTACTGGGCTTACAAGTGGTCTGACCTGCTGCTGGTGTCGAGCAATCACCTCTCGGATGAAGGGATGTGGAGCTACTACAACTGGATTCGCGAAAGCGTGGCTGCCGACAAGCCGTGGAATCAGTTCGTAAATGAAATCGTCACGGCGACGGGCAATGCGCGCGAGAACGGCGCTGCGAACTACTGGGCCATCCACCGCGACCCGCTCGATATCTCGGAGAATATGACCCAGGCGTTCCTCGGCATCACGATTACCTGCGCCCATTGCCACAATCACCCGCTTGCGAAGTGGACGCAGAAGGACTACTACGGCATGGCCAACCTCTTCGCGCGGGTGCGGCTGAAGACTTCAGGCCGCACCATCTCGCGAGTCGGCGTCGGACCCGTCTTCGAGGATGTGACGGTCTACTCGAATCCCTGGGGCCAGTTTACCGACGACCGGTACACGAAGCCGCTGCCACCCAAGCCGCTGGCCGCCGCCGCGTTGCCTGTGGATTCGCCCCAGGACCCGCGCCTCTATTTCGCCAAATGGCTGACTTCGCCTGAGAATCCTTTCTTTGCCCGGGCGCTTGTGAACCGCGTGTGGCGAAGCCTGATGGGCCGCGGCCTGGTGGAACCGGCGGACGATATGCGGGATACGAATCCGGCCACCAACGCCGAGCTGCTCGATGCGCTCGTCAAGGATTTCATTAAACACAATTATGATATCGATTATCTCATCACGACCATCCTGGAGTCCGCAACCTATCAGGCCTCCTCGCGCCCGAACGATCAGAATGCGCAGGACCAGCAGTATTACTCGCACTATTTGATTCGCAGGCTTCCCGCGGAAGTCCTGCTGGATGCCTACTCGCAGGTGACCCAGGAACCGGAAAAGTTTGACGGCTATCCTCCCGGGACTCGGGCCTTGCAGTTACCGGACGCGGCGGTGCGGTCTTACTTCCTCACCGCCTTCGGCCGCCCGGCGCGCCAGCAGACCCGCGAGAGCGAACGCACTTCAGTTCCAACCGTCACTCAAGCCTTGCACATCATTAACGGCGATACTTTGAACCACAAGCTGCGCGACGCCGGGAATTCGATCGATATGCTCATGAAACTGGGTTTTTCTGATGATGCGATCGTGAATTACCTTTACCTGGCATCGCTCAGCCGCTACCCGGCCGAGGCGGAGCGGGCCGCGCTATTGAATGCGCTTCGTGAAGCTGAGAGCGCGAAGGTGCAAGGAATCTCCGACCCGCGGCGCGCGGCACTGGCCGACATGGCCTGGGCGCTGCTGACCAGCGAGGAGTTTGTCTTTAACCACTAGCCTCGCACGAGCGCCCTCTCCCCTGGGGAGAGGGCTATGTTTCTCATGTGGAAGAGGACTGCAACTATCGGGTTCCGTTATCTTGGCCTTGCGATGGCCTGGCTCATGGTGTGGGCTGCGGTTGAGGCTCCGTTGGCCCGCGCTGCCTCAACGCCGTCCTTCAGCAGCGACATCGCGCCGATTCTTCAAAAGAACTGCCTGGCCTGCCACTCCAGCGCCGCCAAGATGGGCGGATTTGTTATGGAGAGCTACGACCTGCTGATGAAGGGCGGCAAAGACGGGCCCACGATTGTTCCGGGCAAGAGCGAGCAGAGCAGGCTCGTTCAGATGCTCGAGGGGAAAGTTCAACCTCGCATGCCGTTTGGGACCGACCCGCTTCCAGCGGCGGACATTGCTGCTCTAAAGGCTTGGATTGAAGCTGGAGCCAAGGGTCCCGCCGCGGGCGAAGCTGCCCAGACGCTCGCGCCCCTGGCCATTCCCGATATCAAGCCGAAGGCGCCCGCGGTTTCCCCCGTCGTGTCCCTGAAGTTCTCACCCGACGGACGCATACTTGCTGTTGGCGGTTATAGAGAAGTTCGGCTGATGGATGCTTCCACCGGCAAAGTCATCCGCACGCTCGAGGATCACGCCGACTACGTGAGGTCGATTGCGTTCACTCCGGACGGCAAGCAACTGCTGGCCGGCGGAGGTCCGCCGCAGCAATGGGGTGAAATCAAAGTGTGGGACGTGGCAACCGGCGCGCTTCTGCGCACGATGCGCGGCCACAAAGACTGCATCTACTCCCTTGCGGTCAGCCCCGATGGGAAGCTGGTCGCTTCGGGCAGCTATGACAAGTCCGTACAGATTTGGGACGCGCAAACCGGAAAGGACCTGAAGACCCTGCTCGACCACATTGATGCCGTGTTCGCCGTGGCATTCAGTCCGGACGGAAAACTTCTGGCATCGGGCTCGCAGGATCGGACCGTCAAGATCTGGAATGTGGCGTCCGGTGAACGCCTGTATACGTTGAACGATGCGCTGGATGGAATTACCGGTATTGCGTTTTCGCCCTCAGGGGAATACCTGGCAGGCGCGGGCTACGACAACTCCATTCATGTGTGGAAGATCAGCGAGAAGGAAGGCAGCCTGGTTCAGTCGCTCATCGCCGACGAAGACAGCATCCTTCAGATCCTCTGGTCGCCTGAGGGGAAAACCCTGATCACGAGCTCCTCTGACGGCTCCATCCGTTTCCGCGATGCGGCAACCCTCGACCCGGTGGGAGTTCTACCTGGCCAACCTGATTGGGTGGATGCGTTGGCCATCAGTCCGGATGGTAAGTGGCTGGCGGCAGGACGATACGACGGAACATTGAGCCTCTACGACGCGAGATCGTACAAGCCTAGGCTCGGCCCGCTGATGGCCGAAGGCAGTAGGCAGATCGGCAGTGGGCAGTCGGCAGTAGGCAGATGGCCAGGTCGGCATTCGGCAGAAGGCAGTCGCAGCGGGTCTGAAATCTGAAATTTCGGACCTCAGATATGGCGAAGCAGTCGGTTGGCGCCGGGTCTGAAATCTGAAATTTCCAATCTCAGATGTATTTTGCCGGGCGCTTCGGAGTTCACCCATGCAAACAAGTGGTCTGAAAATAACTTTAATCGTGGCGACGCTTCTAGGCAGAGGGCTGCTTCTGTTCGCCGACGAACCTCTCATCCCGCCCGCTCTCTCGCGCATCTCGCCGGCGGGAATGGAGCGCGGCACAACCGCCAATTTCAAACTCGAAGGTCGAGGGCTCATGGCGGCGCGCGCCGTGCTCTTTGATGTTCCCGGTTTCACGGCGAAGATACTCAACGTTACAGCGATTCATGAAGAGATCAAGGCGGCGCGAGCTGGCGTAGACCTGGCGGCTGTGGTGCCGCTGGGGCTAAAGTCCGAAGCCCAAGTGGAACTCACCGTTTCCAAAGATGTTGAGCCGGGCATCCATTGGTTCCGCATTCAAACACCCAACGGTACGTCGAACATGCTGCCGCTGGACGTCGGATCGCTGAAAGAGGTCCAGCAGCAACGTAATTCGTCTGATCCGCAGCAAATCGAACTGCCGGCCACTATTGTTGGCGCAGTTTCCACGGTGGGCGAAGTGAATGGCTACAGCTTTGAGGGCAAAGCCGGCCAGGAGATGGTGTTTCAAGTTGTGGCATCACGGTTGGACTCGCAACTCGAATCGCAGCTCGTCCTGCGCGACTCTTCCGGTGGGGAGGTTGCGCGCGTCGGAGAATACCTGCGCGAGCCCGATGCGATGTTGGTTGCCAAGCTGCCGAAGGAGGGCAAGTACACGATCTCGATTTCTGATCGCGAGGAAAAAGGCGGTTGGGATTATTTCTATAGGCTCAATGCGGGTCCTCTCCCGTATGTCACCGGCTGGTTCCCCCTTGGCCTCCCCGCGGGCAAGACGGCGGCGGTGTCAATTGAGGGGGTCAACCTTGGCGGCGTGAAGCAAGTCGAAGTCCGGCCACCCGCGCGCGTCGATGGTTGGACGACTCTTCCGCTGGTGGTTGCGACGCCCTCCGGCTCGCTCCTGAATAAGCCCCGCGTTGGCGTGGGTGACGTGCCGGAGGTTTTCGAGAAGGAGCCCAACGATACGCCGTCCGAAGCCGAGGCAGTTTCCATCCCCGTCACCATCAATGGTCACATTGATAACCCGACCGCCGCGAAGCACGCCGACGACGATTTCTTTCGCATCCACGCCGCGAAGGGCCAGCGCCTTGTGATCGAGGTGGCGGCCGCCCGCCTTGGTTCGCCTCTCGATTCCGTTGTCGAAGTGCTCGACTCGCGGGGCAACGACGTTCCGCGCGCCACGGTTCGTTGCCTTTACCAGACCCAAAGCACACTGGCGGACCGGGATTCGCGAAGCGAAGGAATAAGGTTGGTTTCTACCACCGGACTCCACGAGAACGATTACCTGATGGTCGGCGACGAGTTAGACCAGATCGCGTATATCCCCGACCAACCGGACGCGGACGTTATTCTGAAAGGGTTTGAAGGACAGCGGTTTACGTGGCTGGGTACTTCTCCAAGTCTCCGCCCGTTGAATACAACGGTCTACAAGGTGCAAATCCTCCCCCCGGACGCTGAGTTTCCGGCAAACGGTCTCCCTGTGTTCCATCTCACTGAGCGAAACGACGACGGTGGGCCCGGTTAC
>Ga0181535_10005592_pt1 | contig 13368 bp, 9 predicted proteins | sample PEATcosm2014_Bin_44_FD_119774 | JGI IMG/M metagenome (GOLD analysis project Ga0181535, IMG submission 119774) | Peatland microbial communities from MTU Mesocosm Facility, Houghton, MI, USA - PEATcosm2014_Bin17_30_metaG | ecosystem: Environmental > Terrestrial > Soil > Wetlands > Peat | place...
CGGCATCGAGTTGGAGGCGAACTATGTCCAGCGCGCCCAGCAATGCGCACAATCGCTGAATCTCAAGAACGTTACATTCCTTCATCACGATGCGCGAGAGGCGGATCTGTCCAACGGCACAGTCTTCTATCTCTACACGCCCTTCACAGGGTCCGTACTAAGAAGCGTGCTCGACCGCCTGCGACGCGAAGCCACAACCCGTCAGATCCGAATCTGCACCTATGGCCCATGCACACCCGTCGTCGCGAACGAGCCCTGGCTTAAGACCGCCGAAGCGCCGGAAACCCATCAGATTGCTCTCTTCAATTCTCGCGAAACGAGCGCACCGACTTAGAATAAACCGATGCCCGAACTCCCTGAGGTAGAAACCATCGCCCGTGGTGTCGATGCCCGCGTGCGCGGCGATCGCATCCTCCACGCCTGGTTCGGCTCCCACCGCGAACCATTCAAAAACCCGCCATCCCGGCAATTGCAAGGCCTCGAGGGCCGCGCCATCCTCGGCGTCGAGCGCGTCGGCAAACACATCGTTTGCAACCTCGGCGCACAGCTAAGCGCACCTCAGAAAAAGCGCGCGGGCAAGCGGGCGTCTCAACCCCCCGCGCAAACACCCACCGCCCAATGGCCCAGCGCCCAGTGGATAGTCCACCTCGGCATGACCGGCCGTCTCCTCGTCACCACCCCCGACGCATCCGTCGCCCCGCACACCCACGCGCGCCTCACTTTGGCCAGTGGGCGCGAGTTGCGCTTCGTGGATCCGCGCCGTTTCGGCCGCCTCGAATTCCGCGATCTCGCCGACAACCACGGCGCGGAGGCGCCCGGTCTGGACGCATCCAAATTTGCCGCGCCCGGCGCCGAACCACTTAGCATTCAACCTGCCGAATTCGCAGCCCTCTTCCGTGGCCGCCGGCTCGCAATCAAAGCGGCCTTGCTCAACCAGAAGCTCCTGTCTGGTGTAGGCAACATCTACGCCGACGAGAGCCTCTTTCGCGCCGCCATTCGCCCCCGCCGCAGCGCCGGACGCCTCACCCGCATCGAACTCGAGCGCCTGCGGCTCGCCCTCCGCGAAGTCCTCCAGCACGCCATCCGCCTCGGCGGGTCTTCTGTCTCGGACTACGTCGATGCCGAAGGCATGCGCGGCTTTTTCCAGCTCGAGCACTGCGTCTACCAGCGGACCGGCCAACCCTGCCTCACCTGCAAAACACCCATCAAGCGCATAACCATCGCCGGCCGCAGCACCCACTACTGCCCCCACTGCCAGCACTGATCCCGAACCCAGCCGACCTAAAGTCTGTCAAAAAACTCGGGTTGCTTTGAAAGGGCATGACTTCAAAGCCCGCCCTGAAAGAAATCGAAGGGTGCCGCAAGTGGCGGAGAATGTGAGATCCTCCGCGATAGCCGCAGGCTTTATGGTTGGTGGCCTCTGAAAAGGAGCCTGTGTAGAAGCACTCCCTGGCGGATGCAGCCCGTCGCCCGCGCCGTAGGCAGTGGTGTTGAGCCCCGCGCTTCAGCGTGGGAGTTAACGAAACCAGCAATTCACACGAGTCCCGTAGGGAGGGTGCCCGTGGGACGAGTTCTTTCGCAACCTGTTTAGCAGCCCCTGAGGAACGGGTTTTTGCATCTAATCGCCTACCGTAGCCGCCCCCAAAAAACAGTTCCACCCTTAGATGACAACCCTCGCCAGCTCGATGCCCGGCAATTTTGCAACGGAGGTATCTATGGTTTCCCACAGAATTCCGGCAAATAGCTACTGGAATCGAGAAAATGCGCCCCTCAACAACGACGTAAATCCTTGAAACGAATAGACGATAATAACGGCCCAGTAATTGCTATAAAGTGAGTCGCCAGTGATGTACCGGCTGCTGGAAGATTCCGGCGAGCCCACAAAAAAGCAGGCACCGGCAAGAGCATCCGCCCCAGGGAAATAAGCCTAGGAGGCGGCCCGAACAGAGGGACGACCGGTCGGGGAGCCTGCGATAGGCACGGTGGAAAAAATCCACCGGCCATGATTTGCTGGGAGGCCAGTGACCAGCACGGGAAACGCAAAACGCCATCCTTAAAGGGTGGCGTTTTGTGCACCACCGGGCTTAATCCGTATCGCTTCTTTCTGCTCGATTATTAAGATACTGCTTTTCATTACCCTCGTTTGCTGTCCGGACTTGCGCAGCAGGTCGGCTCGCTGTAGTATCAGATTTGCCTGTCAAAGCGGCTGAAGCGGACCACCCTGTTAGGGAAGTAAAGTTAAGGGAAGTGAAAGCTCGCCGCCGATGAAGGGATTCTTCGCCAGCCTCTAGAGACTTAAATAGTCCGAGTACGGCGAATGCCCCAGAGAAAGGGCATTACCCAGAAAACGCTGACCGCCCCGTACCGATCCTCGCAACCGGAAAGAGTTGTTGCCGGTTTTGGTGTACCAGGTGACCGGAGCGTTTTCACGGGGTCAGTACCCAGGGAGAGCCACCTTTCGTTTGTTTGGTTTTTCGTCGCACAGTTCGTCGGCTTCGGTAGCAAGGGCCACACTCGCTGTGAAAAGACTATAGTTCCACGGGAACAAGGATTGATTGCGTGCGAGCAACGACTCGCCGCAGTCTCTCCGGTTCCGGATAGGAAAAAGCAACTGCTCGCCACCATTCCCCCGTCCCACCAGGACGCGTGGCGCGCAAAGGGATCTAGCTCCCACCTTGGGAAAACTGGGCCCCGCAACGCAAATGCGCAATAAAGAAATGTGCCAGGAAGTACACGCATGACGACAGAACCGACCCAGCCCCAGCCAGAGATGGGGTCGGCCCAGACAAATGGTCTTGGGCCGTCGCAGGGGCATCGCCGCCGCAGGCGCCGCCGCAAGAATAAGTCCAGCCAGCAGCCAGGCACGCCGCAGCCCCAACAGGCTCAGGCCCAACCGCCGCAAATGCAGGCGCCGCCCCAGCCGCAGCCTTCGCAGCAGAAACCGCCCCACGTCCGCCAAAACCAGGGACGCAAGAAGAAGAAATTCTTCCAGAAGGGCAGTGGCGGCGGCAGCAGCAACGGTCAGGGCCCCCAGCCGGGCAACAGCATCAATGGGCCCAGCAACGGCCGCCGCAAGGACAGGCAAAAAGGGCCGCGCATGTTCGTCGGCCCCATGGACCACAGCTATCGCATCGCCAACGGCAACGTCGCCGACGGTCCGCCCTCCACCATCCCCACCTCGTCCAACGGCCACGGCAGCTACTACCCCGATCCCTATCAGGCAGCCCCGCCGTCGCCCGCGCGCGAAGACGCCCCCACGCGCATCTTCTGCTTCATCGAAGACCTCTTCTTCCAGGCCAAGATTCAGGAGACCTCGCGCAAGCTCGGCATCAAGGTGGAATTCGTCAAGGGCGACAAGGAAGCCGTCGCGCGCCTCATCGATTCGCCCGACGCCGCCAAGCCCACACTCGTCGTCTTCGACTTGAATAACCTCAACGCCAAGCCCCTGTCGCTCATTCCCAAAATCAAAACCAAATTCAAAAAGGCGACCTCCATCATCGGCTTCCTCAACCACCTGCAGGGCGACCTGAAAGCAAAAGCAGTCGAAGTAGGCTGCGACACGGTCATGCCGCGCTCCGCCTTCTCGCAAAGTCTGCCCAATCTTCTCCGCCGCTACGGCCTCGAAGAAGAAGACGAATCCATCGCCCAGCCCATGTAAAGCAGGGAATAGCGAATAGGTACCAGGAAACAGAAAAGCGCATCCGGAACGGGTGCGCTTTTCTTTGCTTTTGATATGGATTCTTCGAATCGAAATTTCTTCAAGGATGTTTCAAATCCCGACAACCACAGTGAGGCCTGTGGATTCCATCGCACCTAGTCCCTAGTCCCTAGTCCCTAGTCCCTAGTCCCTAACTCCCTGCTTTCGCGTTACCGTCTCCTCCGCCGCGCCCAGCACGTGCCCCGTCTTGTGATCCACAAGAAACACCACCAGGCGCACTGGCCCATTCGCTTCCTCTTTGTGCGTCAGACTCCCGCCCGCAAGCTTCAGTTCACGCCCGTCCACCGTATTCCCACCGAACTCCTTCATCACCCGCACCACCGCCACATGATGCAGCGTCCGTCCCGCATTCTCGCCGCGCGCTACTTCGGAGTGCGTTTCATCCGCCGCAAGCACCGCCACCAGCCGCGCTCCCGCATCCGCCGCGCCGCGCACCTTGAACGCAGCCTCGCCATCCTCCCACTGCGCTTTCTCAATGGCCAGATCAACCTTCGGCCGCGCCGCCGCGGCCTGCATCGCGGCTTCCAACGCCTGTGCACTATTCCCCACAAACTGCGCCGTGCCATCCACCACCATCTGCGGCGTATAGCTGTCCTGCAATCCAAAGCGATACACGTACGCCTTCTGCCGCTCCGTCATTTCCTCCAGCGAAAAAGGATCGCGCCACCCCTGATGATCCCAATACGTCACATGCTCGCTCAACACAATCGCATGCGCTCCCGCAATCGGCTGCGCCTTGTCCAATTGCTCCAGCAGCCGGTCTGCAGGCGGACAATCCGAGCATCCCTCCGAAGTGAACAGCTCCACCAGCACCGGCTTTCTCCGCACCGCAGAATCCTGCGCCGACCCACTCTGGCCCACAGCGTGTAAACCAAAGCCGCGGCCGGCGAAAACACACAACCCCGCGAGCGTCAGACCATAGACGAGCCCAACAGTACGAATCCGCATCAAGAAAGCCATCCTTCTTCTGACTCCGATCCTAGCGCCACGTGACAAACAAACTCCACGCCCCAGCGCCAAACCGGCCCCCAAAAACCACCACCCGGTCGAAGAAGAGACCCATGCTTGTTCTTCGCCCTGCCTCAATCCGCACGACCATGGGTGCCCCATGTCTCGCGTTTGAGACATGGGAAAGCAACGAACCCAACCCAGCCTCCGCCCGGGCCACGCACCACCCGTTTATGCTGAACCCATGCCCGCCTCCCGCCTCTTGCGGCTTCAATTCCTCCTCGCTTTCGCAGCCGCGACCGTCGCCTACGCACAGCCTCACGCGACCTCGACCCCGCCCGTTTCACTCACACCCGCCATCGTCGTAGCCGGCTCTCCAGAACTCCTTCGCATTTTCGCCCCAGACGCGACCTCCATCGATGGTGAATGGCTAGGCCACAAACTCCAGTTTTTTCCCGCACGCGATCACCGCACCTGGTTCGCCCTCGCCGGCGTCGACGTCGAAGCACCCCCAGCCCCATCGACCCTCCAGATCCAGATCCATCTCGCCGACAAAACCACACGCGATCTAACCCAGACCATCGAAATCCACCCCGCCCACTACCGCACTGGCGTCCTCACGGTCTCACCCAAATTCGTCGAGCCCGGCCCCGACGAGCAAAAGCAAATCGCCGCCGACAGCGAAATCAAAGCCAAAGTCTTCTCCACCAGCGCCGCCGAACCCCTCTGGTCCGGCAGCTTTCGCGCTCCCGTTCATGCCCCGCCCACCGACAGCTTCGGCACCCGTCGCACCTTCAACGGCAAGTTAGCCAGCATTCACAAGGGCATGGATTTTCGCGCCCCCATGGGCACCGTAGTCAGGGCAGGGAACAGCGGCACCGTCGTTCTCGCCCGCCCGCTTTACTACGAGGGCAACTGCGTCGTCATCGATCACGGCCTCGGCCTCTACACGCTCTCCATGCACTTCAGCCGCATCGATGTCCACGAAGGCCAGCACGTCAAAGCCGGCGATCCCCTCGGACTCAGCGGCGCAACAGGCCGCGTCACCGGCCCCCATCTTCACTGGGCCATCCGCTGGCAAGGCGCCTACCTCGACCCCGCCAAACTCCTCCGCCTCAACCTAAGCGCAATTCACTAGCGCGAGCCTATCTCCTGAAACAAGTCCGCAAACGGCCTTCTGGTAGTGGGTCAGTTTCAATTGACCCGCGGACGGCCTTCTCAAAGCAGTTGCCGAATGCCGCCACGCAAGTCGAAACTAGCTGGTCATGAATTTCAGCCGATCGCTTGCCGCCTCTCTGTGCGCCTTCGTAGCTTGCCTGCCTGCCGCCGCCACGAATCTCGTAACCGGCAACGGATTCGGATTCGCCGTGGTCTCGCCAGAAAAAGCAATCGTCAGCAAGTTCTACGCGCATCCCTACAGCTTCATGCGCCCCGATCCAAAGAATCCACTCGCCGAAGGGGTTGAGACCGCAAATTTCATCAAGAGCCTTGGCCTGAACGGCCCAACCGTGGGCGACCTAACCGCGGACTACGAAGAAGATTCCCACGTCATCCACCTCCGCGGCAGCGCGGGCCAGGGTTTTGCTTTCATGCCTTTCGGCCTCCGCCGCGCTGCGCTCATCATCGCTTGGCTTCCTCTCTCAACAGCAACATCCGATGCATGGAGGGTCGAGTGGAACCATCCCGTTCTATCGAACCGCGCAGCAAGAATTTCCGGCGTCGACATCCAGGTCCTCAAATTCGACGGCATCGAAGAGTCCCTGCTCCTCATTCCGCTTGTTCCCCAACGTCTCAACCACTCACCCCAACGTCTCGCAATCGACCAGCAGGTTCTCTCCGCCAACCCTGCATGGGCGCTCGTTTCCGTCGAAAAGGACAGCGACCTCGAACCAACAGTTCGCGATTTCATTCAATGGCGTGCCAACCTTGCGCCGCGCGCTCTGGCAGAGCGCGAAATCGCGGAGCTCGAGCATTGGCGCGTCAAACCCGCCGTTCATTTCGCGGGAGACAAAGAACGGCACCTCTGGCGTCAGAGCGAAGTCCTGCTCCGCGTCGCTCAAAGCCGCGAACCCAATCGTCCCAACCGGCATAGCAACGGCCTCATCGTCGCCAGCCTTCCCGACGGCGTATGGTTCACGCCCTGGGTGCGCGACATGGCGTATGCGGCGGTCGCGTTTGCGCGCATGGGCCATCGCAGCGAAGCGCGCGCCGCACTGCTCGCTTACTTCAACGCACAACCCACTGGCAAGATGCGTGCGCAAACTGCGGGGGCCGACTACCAGGTCTCCGTCGTACGCTACTTCGGAGACGGCTCCGAAGAACCCTTCTTCACCATGGAAGGAAGCACCAATATCGAATTTGACGATTGGGGTCTCGTGCTGTGGGTGCTCGGTGAATACCTGCGTCTCTACGACGATCCCGCCCTGCTCGCCACATCGACCTATCGTGGCCCGCTCTATCAAAGCGCTCGAGACTACGTTGTGAAGCCGCTGCTCGCCAACCTCGAGAACTACGGCCCAGATTCGGATTTAGGCTTGATCGTCGCCGCCGACACATCCATCTGGGAAGAACGCCAAAAAGACAAAAAGCATTTTGCATTCTCCACCGCCATGGCCATCGTCGGCCTCCGGGATTTTGCTGAAGTCGCACGCAAAACCGGCGATGAGCCAACCCGGACGAACATCCTGAACCACATTGCCCTGCTCGAAAAAGGATTCGCTGCAGCCTTCCTTCGCGAAGGCAAGCTCCACGGCACGCTGGAAGAAGGCGTAAAAAACGACATCGACGGCGCCCTCCTTCCGATCATCAACTTCGGCCTCGTCCGGGACCCTGCCGTAGTCCGCGATACCGTCGCAAGAATGGAGCTCCTCCTGCTAGCCTCCGGCGGCTACCGGCGCGTCCGCAGCACCTACACCGATCCAGCCATCTTTGAGTATTGGTACGAACGCGAAGAGTTTCTTTTCGTCGACGTCAGTCTCGCCGAAGTCGATCGGCGCCTCGGCCGCAATGCAGAAGCAGCTGCTCTCATCGCGCGCATCGTCGACAAAGCCGCGGCCGACCACAACATCATTCCCGAAATGTACGTGGCTCTGCCTTGCGATCTCTTCCCCGGCCACATCGGCGATCCCACAGGTGCACGGCCCATGGTCGGATACGGGGCCGGAGCTTTTGTCCTCGATCTGCTCGATCGAGCACTATTCGCGAGCACCGACTGAGCAGGGTCAGCCCCGCCCGGTCGCCTTCGTAATCGTCAGCCCCAGCCGCGCAAACGGCTTCAACTTTTTTTGTTTGGTCGTCGCCGCCACAATCATTCCCGCAATCTCCGACATCGGCACAATCACATAGGGCGAAACAGCATTCAGCTTTTCTGAAGAAGCCAACACAATCGTCTCCGCCGCACTCGCGCTCAGCGCCCGCTTCACATGCGCCTCTTCAAAATCTCCCGTCGTCAGGCCAACCTCCGCATGAATCCCCGTCACCCCCATGAAGTACACATCGGCGTGAATCCTGCGAATGCTCTCAATCGCCGGCGCGCCCACGGCCACAACCGAGTGCTTGAACAGCTTGCCCCCGATCAGGATCACTTCGATGTTCCGATGCTCCACCAACTCCACTGCGATCGTCGGACTATGCGTCACCACCGTCGCCTTCAACTCCGGCGCAAAATGCCGCGCAATCTGCACAGCAGTTGTTCCGCCGTCGAGAATCACCACCTGCCCCGCGCTCACCATCGCGGCCGCCGCACGCCCAATCGCCTTCTTCTCATCGCTTGCGACACTGAGCCGCGCCGCAAAATCCCCCATCGCCGGCGACGCAGGCAGCGCTCCGCCATGCACGCGCTGCAACAGTCCCTCTGCCGCAAGCTCGCGCAGATCGCGGCGAATCGTGTCTTCCGAAAGTTCCAGCTCTTCGCTCAGATCCTTCGCCACAATCTGACCCGATTGGCGCAGCTGTTCAAGAATTCTTTGTTTTCGATGACTTGTCAGCACAGCCCTACTATCGCATATTTAAGATTAACCGGTCTGCACGAACTTGCATGAAATTGCACAAATCTGCACGACATGTTAATTTGAGACCTGGAGGGTCGTCATGCCCACATCAGCGTCCGCAACCCAACCGCTCATCATCCTCGTTGCCGGGCCCTATCGCTCCGGCACCAACAACGATCCACAATTGATCGCAAAAAACCTCGACCGCCTCGAGCAATTTTCCTTGCAGGTTTACAAGGCCGGCCACATTCCCCTCATCGGTGAATGGGTAGCGCTGCCCATCGCGAAACAAGCCGGCTCGTCACATCTGGGAGACACAATCTCCGAGCAGTTTCTCTATCCCGTGGCCAACCGCCTGATCCAACGCTGCGACGCAGTCCTTCGCATCGAGGGGCAGTCGAAGGGCGCGGACGAAGATGTCCGTCTCGCGCGCCAGCGCGGCCTGCCCGTCTATTTCAATATCGAAGAAGTCCCAGCGCTCAACTCTATCTCATCCTGAGCGAAGTCGGGGTCCCCATCGCCGGGGTGAGAAGTCAAAGGACCTGTAGTTGTTCTTGGCAATTCCTCGTTCGCACAAACTTGGGTGCCCCATCCAAGCTCCGCTTGGGTGGGAAAGCAAGAACCCTAAGCAGCCCCTTCTTCGAAGATTGAATCCGGAGGAGCAAGGCTAACCCTCTCTCAGATCCCCTCGCCCATCTCAACATAATCGCGGATGTAGTCGAGTTCCTTCCGATACGCGACGCGCTCAGCCTGCTCAGCCGCAAACGGCTCCGGCTGGCCCGCCTGCGCGCCGAGCCGCTCCTCCAGCTCGTCCACGCGCGCCGACAGCGCAATCAGCGCATCCGACAGCGGGTCCTTGATCTCATGCGGATCTGTGATCAGCACGCGCTGCCCCGCGCGATACACAATGTGCGCCGGCACCCCCACCACCGTCGAGTTCGGCGGAACATCGTCCAGCACCACAGACCCCGCGCCCACCCGCGAGTTCTCGCCCACACAAATGTTGCCCAGAATATTTGCGTTGTTCCCAATGAACACGCCGTCGCAGATTGTCGGATGCCGCTTGCCGTGCTCCTTGCCCGTGCCGCCCAGCGTCACGCCCTGGTAGATCGTCACGTCGGTGCCCACAATCGCCGTTTCCCCAATGACCACGCCAGTTCCGTGGTCGATAAACAACCGTCGCCCCAGCAGCGCCCCCGGATGAATATCCACGCCAGTAAAGAAGCGGGCCACCTGCGAAAGAATGCGCGCGGGAAGAAACAGTTTCGCACGCCAGAGGCTGTGGCTGACGCGGTAATACCACACCGCCCACAGCCCCGGATAGCATAGCAAGATCTCCAGCCGCGAGCGCGCAGCAGGGTCACGCTCCCGCACGGAGCGAATGTCTTCGCGAATCCGTTCGAACATGGCCATTGTTCTAACTTCGTAGTTCAGAGTTCTAAGTTCATAGTTCTTAGTCCCGAGTCCCTCAGATCCCACTGTGAACTAAGAACTCTGAACTGCGAACTGTTCTTAAAGCGTTACCGTCTGCGGAGGCAGCGCTAGCGCTTCCTGCCGCAGCGAATCGAACAACACGCTCGACAAATAGCGCTCGCCGAAATCGGGCAGCACCACCACAATCAGCTTGCCCGCATTCTCCGGCCGCGCCGCCACCTTCAACGCCGCCACCACCGCCGCGCCCGAGCTAATACCGACAAACAGCCCTTCTTCCAGCGGCAACCGCCGCGCCAGCGCCACAGCCTCGTCGTTCGACACCTGAATCACTTCGTCAATCAGCTTAGTGTCCAGAATGCTCGGCACAAACCCCGCGCCAATCCCCTGGATCTTGTGCGGTCCCGGCTTGCCTCCGCTCAACACCGGACTGTCCGTCGGCTCCACGGCAATCGCCTTGAAACTCGGCTTGCGCGGCTTGATGTACTGCGCCACACCCGTAATCGTTCCGCCCGTCCCCACGCCCGAAATCAGGAAGTCCACCTTGCCATCCGTATCGTCCCAAATCTCCGGTCCCGTCGTGGCAAAATGGATCGCCGGATTTGCCGGGTTATCGAATTGCCCCAGGATCACACCGTTCGGCGTCGATGCCAGAATCTCGTTCGCCTTCGCGATTGCGCCCTTCATCCCATTCGGCCCCGGCGTCAGCACAATCTCCGCGCCAAACGCCTTCAGCAGCACCCGCCGCTCCAGGCTCATCGTCTCCGGCATCGTCAGGATCAGTTTGTAGCCCTTCACCGCCGCCACAAACGCCAGCGCAATCCCAGTATTCCCGCTCGTCGGCTCAATCAGAATCGTCTCGCCCGGCTTGATCCGTCCTTTCTTCTCCGCATCGTCAATCATCGCGAACCCGATGCGGTCCTTCACACTCGCCGCCGGATTCCGGCTCTCCAGTTTCGCCACCACAGTCGCAGGCAATCCCGCCGTCACGCGGTTCAGCCGCACCAGCGGCGTGTGCCCAATCAATTCCGTTACACTCGCGGCAATACGCGCCATCGTTCTTCTCCTCTTTCTCGTGAAATGACCCAGATCAACTTAAATCACCGGCTCAAGCCACAGCGGACCAAGTGAGTCCGGGTCAAATTAGGTCAACAAGCATGCCAGGGGGTGGATTCGTCTCGACAGGCCGGGAAAACTTCTGCGCAAACCAGGCGCACCCGTGCATCGCAGCAATCACCAGGACGGTGTTAGCGACATCGACGCATGACGACAGACTATTCTTGCCCCTGGGGTTATGGCAAGTACGACCAATTGCAGTAATGTCTCTTGCTCGCTTCCCAAGGCGCCACACCAGGGTAATGGTGCAGTTTGACTGCACCACAACCCACACCGGCGATCGTCCAGCAGCCGGTATATCCTGAAAGGTCGTCGCACACTTAAGTTGTGACCGCAGAACCAGGCACCCAAACAAACATGAGCAAGCCATCCATCGCCATTCATCTCCCCGACGGCTCAGTCCGCGAAGTCCCGCAGGGCACCACACCCCTCGACATCGCGAACTCCATCTCTCCGCGCCTCGCCGCAGCCTCAGTGGTCGCGCGTCTCACTCCGATCGCTGCTGTCGATGCCAAGTCCGCCCCCGATGGCCAATCAGAGTCGGAATCCGAAGCCGCCATGTACGCCGCCGAGAATTCCGCGGCCCCGCGCCTCGTCGACCTCTCCACACCCCTCACCGCCGACACGCGTCTCGAGCTCGTCAAGGAGAACGACCCCGACGCCCTCAAAGTCGTCCGCCACTCCGCCGCGCACGTCATGGCCACCGCGGTCCTCGAGCTTTTTCCTGAAACCAAGCTAGGCCACGGCCCCGCCACCGACTCCGGCTTCTTCTACGACTTCTATCGCGACAAGCCCTTTTTGCCCGAAGACCTCGCCGCCATCGAGAAAAAGATGGCCGAAGTCGTCGCCCGCAACGAGCCCTTCGTCCGCGAATACGAGCCCCGCGAACAGGCCCTCGCCGAATTTGAGAAAGACGGCGACTTCATGAAGACCCACTTCGTCACCAAATTCACAGAGCCGGGCTCCCAAGTCAGCTTCTATCGCAACGGCAGCTTCGTCGATTTCTGCCGCGGTCCCCACGTGCCTTCGACAGGCCGCGTCAAGGCCGTTAAAGTGACCAAGGTCGCCGGCGCCTACTGGCTCGGCGACGAGAAAAATCCCCAGCTCCAGCGCGTCTACGGCACCGCCTTCTTCTCGCAAAAAGAAATGGACGCGCACTTCGCGCGTCTCGAAGAAGCAGCCAAGCGCGACCACCGCCTCATCGGAAAGCAGCTCGACCTGTTCAGCATTCAGGAGCTCGCCGGCGCCGGCCTCATCTTCTGGCATCCCAAAGGCGCCATGATCCGCAAAGTCATGGAAGACTGGATGCGCGACGAGTGCCTCCGCCGAGGCTATCTGCTCGTCAACACCCCCCACGTCATGCGCCGCGAACTATGGAAGGTCAGCGGCCACGAGGGCTTCTACTCCGGCAACATGTATACGCCGATGGAACTGGATGATGCCGAATATCGCCTCAAGCCGATGAACTGCCCCGGCCACATCCTCATCTACAAAAACTCGCCCAAGAGCTATCGCGACCTGCCTCAGCGCTATGCCGAACTCGGCAACGTCTACCGCTACGAGCGCTCCGGCACCATGCACGGCCTGCTCCGCGTCCGCGGCTTCACCCAGGACGACGCCCACATCTTCTGCATGCCCTCTCAGATCGAGAGCGAAGTTGCGGCCTGCATCGACTTTGCCGAGGTCGTGCTGCACACCTTCGGCTTCAACGAATTCAAGGTCGAGCTTTCCACCTGGGATCCCAACGACCGCGACCATTACACGGGCTCAAACGAAAATTGGGACCTCGCCATCCGCTCGCTTGACTCGGTGCTCAAGTCGAAAGGCATCCCCTACAAAACCATCCCCGGCGAAGCCGCCTTCTACGGCCCCAAAATCGACGTCAAGTTAGTCGACGTCCTCGGTCGCCTCTGGCAACTCTCCACGGTCCAGTTCGACTTCAACCTGCCCGCACGTTTCGAACTCGAATACATCGGGGAAGACGGCGCACGCCATCAGCCAGTCATGGTCCACCGCGCCCTCTTCGGCTCGCTGGAACGCTTCTTCGGCGTGCTCATCGAACACTACGCCGGAGCTTTCCCACTCTGGCTAGCGCCGGTGCAAATTGGCCTCGTTCCCATCAGCGAGAAACACCTCGCCTACGCCAAAAAGCTCGAAATCGAACTC
>Ga0181535_10005593_pt1 | contig 13366 bp, 9 predicted proteins | sample PEATcosm2014_Bin_44_FD_119774 | JGI IMG/M metagenome (GOLD analysis project Ga0181535, IMG submission 119774) | Peatland microbial communities from MTU Mesocosm Facility, Houghton, MI, USA - PEATcosm2014_Bin17_30_metaG | ecosystem: Environmental > Terrestrial > Soil > Wetlands > Peat | place...
GCCTGGACAGCAGGTTGACGTCTCTTGCTTGCTCCACTATCGGCACGATGCCAAGTGGAAAAACCGGGAAACGTGGATTTCCCCGTCCCCAACTCACCCTCAAGTGAATGCCTTTCGCCGCAAGGAAGACCACCCTTAGGCTTTCCACCCAGGTCGCCCGCAAGGCCGGCGGACCTGACCAATAGGTCCACAGTGGCTCCTTGTCGTTACGCTTGACGTCCTTCGTCTCATTTGCTAGATTGTGTTGATGATCGTTAGTTTCCGGGCGAAGGAAACCTCTGCTTTCGCGGCTGGAAAACGCGTCAAAGCCTTCTCGGGCATCGAACGCGCCGCTCGCTTGAAGCTGGACCGGCTCGAAGCGGCCCACACACTCCGCGACCTTGCCGTCTTGCCCGGAAACAGGTTCGAGGCCCTCAGGGGCAACCGAGAAGGTCAATACAGCATCCGCATCAACGACCGGTGGCGCGTATGCTTCGAATGGCCGGACCGCTCTCCTGGTCCGGTGAATGTTGAGATTGTCGATTACCACTAGGACTCGATTGCCGGTAAGGCGAGGAACGACGAAAGGAACCCAAATGCCGCTGCTTGCGATCCATCCCGGAGAACACTTGGCCGAGGAATTGAAGGAACTCAACATGAGCGCCGCCGCCCTGGCCCGCCACTTGCAGGTTCCCACCAATCGCATCACCCAGATTCTGAACGGACGCCGCGACATCACGGCCGACACGGCGTTGCGCCTGGCGCATTTCTTCGGCACCAGCGCCGTATTCTGGATCAATCTGCAAAGCCTCTATGATCTGCGCGTCGCCCAGCAGGAAGCCGGAAAAACCATCAAGACCCTTCCTACCCTCAAGCGCATGGCCGCCGTCCACGCGTAGCGGGGTAGTGCGGACGGGGAGGAAGGGTACCTGGACCCCCTTTCTCTCCTTACGTTATGCGAACCCTCGAACAACTCGAGCGCAAAGGCGTCTTCGACCATATCCTCGTCTTTCACGAAATACCCAATTCGGTCGAAGTGCTCTCCCGCCTGATTCCGGAACTGAAGAAGCGGGGCTATACGTTCGTGACCCTCACCGACTACATGAAAGTGGAAAAAAGCAGCTAGTCAGCGTAGGACCATTCCGGAGGTGCAATCGACAGACGTTGACGGTCGCCCGCTCCCCCCCAACTCACGGCCGTAATAGCTGATGGGCTTGCGCGTGGCCACGCAGGAGAGAAGAGCCGCGCGTGAATCCTCGCGATCACGGGCGGAGGCTTCGTTTCATGCTGCGCCTCTGTGTCAAGTCTGCGTATATAAAGAAAGGCCCCACAGTTACAGAGGCCTGATGCTGTTGAATTTGATACACCATTCTGAGACAGCCACAGCGTCTTCGCTGCGCGAGGACCGATCGGGGATGAATTCATACGGATTTTCGGAGTTGAAGTTGCTCCCAAGCACCATTGAATGCAGCAACTGGTTCTGAACCACGACGTATTCCCCGTCCCGATAAAGCTTCCACCAGGCACCGAAGTGTTCGTACTTCGGTTCGGCGATCGATGTAATGAGGCAAGACTTCGGCGCTCCTTCAAGTAATCGGTGAATGCCTTCCCGCCACTGGTTCTCGTACTGATCAACATTCCAGAAGGTTAGCCATGATTCGAAGCTTTCGACGAAGTCATCCAGTGTGATCTCGCCGAGTGCGACACCTGGTTCGTAGTCCGTCTTGTTAATGAAACGGATTGTAAGAGGCATGTTTTTAGCTGTCCCGAGCACCCTTCAGAGTTTCAACCAGAATTCTCCTCAGCGGGATAGCGCAGAGGTGCGCGTCGTTTGCGCTCCTCTGCGGCTCTTGGTGCGCCCGTCACGTTTCGTGTTCGAATGTGGTTAGCGTTGTTGATGTTCTCATATTAAAAACCGCGGAGGAAGCTGGACGGCGCTACCTCCGCGCTACCCCGCTCAGTAATATGCCGTCCGGCGAGTTTCACGCAGAGACGCAAAGGCGCAGGGATTTGGCATAAGCGGACTCCTGTCCTGCTCGGCCTCTCGGCCTCAGCGGCTCGGCGTGAGATCGCGTTTCCCCTTGTTTATTTGACCGCGAAATTATCAAACTGCGCAGTGTTCCACGCGGTTCCGACTCCAGCCATTCCTTTCGTGTGGCTCGTGTCCGAAACGCTCGCGACAGCCGCGCCATCCATGCTCACGTGAATCGAGGAACCCTTGAAAGCCAGCGCCAGGTGGTGCCAAGACTTCGGCGGAGACGCCACCTTCCCCGATGCGAGCTTGTTCGGAGGAGAATTGAACTTCGTACTGTTCAGTTCCCACGCGCCGTCCTGCTGGAGCGAGAGGACGTAGGCGCTCGGCCAACGCGCCTTGTTGTCCTGGAACACGTCGGCGGAATCGATGCGCCCGATCAGGGTCACGGTACCCGACGCCTCAATCATCGCGTCCGTACTGACCTCGTAATCCGACCAATCGGCATTGCCCAGGAGAGTAAACGGGTCCGGGCTGATGCCTCCCCACGGAATCGGACACTTATCAATGACCTGGCGAAGGCACTTGCCGGGCCGTCCGCTGCACGCCGCCGCTTCGAAGGCGCCATCCTGGTCGGCCAGATATTTGGGCGCTTTGCCGATGGCGACGCTCTCGAAATCATCCGAGTAAGGGAACGGAAACGGCCCCGGCGGCGGAGGCGTGGCGGTTCCCTTCCCCTGCCCGACCGTGGTCGTCAACGAATAAATTGCATCGGGCTCGAGGGTGATGCGGAATGAGCCATTCTGCGGAGTAAGGTCGCTAAGCTTTTCAAAGGATTTGACCGCGTTGGTCTCCCACACATGGATCGTGCCCGGCGAGAGGCCGCCGGAAACCTGGAACTCCACCTCCTGCGGCGCCGTGGCGGCAACCGTTTCCACAATGGCGCTGTAGTCGCCGCCCGCAGGAGCTTTGAGCGTCACGTAACTCCCACCGCCCTTCAGGTATCCGCAAGCCTTGTCGAGGTACTGCCAGCCCGGCTGCGCGAACTGCGTGGTGTGCGCCGTCACCCAGATGGCCGACTGCACGTTGTAATGTCCCGACCACGGCGTATTCGCGTACATCAACCCGGAATTCGGCGCCGCCAGGTTGTCGTAGTAGGAGGTCACCGGGCTCCAGGTCTCCGTCTTGGTGACCTTGCCGTCAATGTAGTTGGTGTTCAGCACGTTGGCCCAAATTCTCGCGCCCGGCTTCCAATCGCGTTGCAGGATGACTCCCGTTTCGTCAAAGGGTTGGTCTTCGCTCGACCACAGCAGCTTACCCGACTCGAGCGCGCCTCCGGTGACGTAGAAATTCCCCTTCACCCGCGCGTAGTGGGCGGTGATGGCGTAGACGGCATTCTTCAGCTCCGGGTCCTGCTTGAAGTCGTCGGTGATTTTCCATTGATTTTCGTAGAGGTCCGCGGCCACCACCTTGGTCGTGAGGCCGTTCGCCACCAGTGTCTTTTTCAGCATCTTGATATATCCAACATCATAATTCGTTTCGTTCCATATGCCCACATAGTCGATATCCAGGCCGTCAGCCTTCTTGGCGCCCTGAATGAACTTCACCATGTAGTTCGCCATGTCCTGAGAGTAGTATTTGCCGTTGCCAATCCATCCGGGCGCTCCCCAGGGCAGGATATCGAGCATGATTTTGGGGTTGCGGGCCTTGGCCTGTTCCATCAACCACCACTCATAGCCGCGATCGTAGTTCTCGTCGGTGCGGGCGCGCATGTGGCTGGGCTCAGAGCCGTCGGTGGAATTCGTGTCGCCGCCTACCTCCACCTTCAGGTGCTGAAGGGATGCGCCGTAGTTGGGCTTAAACAGGTAGTCCAAAATCTGGCTGCGCTCGGGTTCGGGATAGTCGGGCAATAGACGCGAAGACGCGCCCGCGCTGACCCCGCCGATCCCTTCAAAGATCCTTCCCTTATCTGCGCCGTCCACGTTGATGGTGGTCGTCGCGAGGGGCTTCTGGCACGAGGCCAGCAAGAAAAGCGCAGATAGTGTTGCCAGTATTAGAGCGAAGTTTCGCTTCATAAGTGTTCCTCCTGATCAAATGTCGAACGTAATCCTCCATAGTGCAGATGTCGTGCGCAGGCGCCTTTATGGCCTTCGCGGTCTTTGTAGAGCCGGGCTTCGTCCCGGCGCCTCCGTCCCGTCGCGTTAGCGACTGCCGCCCCTACTGCCCCGCCGGCAAGAAGAGCTTCTCGAGCAGCGCAGCATCCAACTCTTCGGTCGGAGCGAAGGCCGGCGACCCTGCATAGAAATAGAGACTTTTCAGCAATTGTCTCGCTTCAGGCGCCTTGTCAGCGATGCGAGGCAGGTCAATGGTACAAACCAGCAGACTCCCACCGCCTACACGCGCTTCAAACAGATTGCCGAGCTTATTGTTGCGAGCAAAGTTGTCGATCACTTGAACGATAGGCCGGAAAGTCGCCGGCGTGTCAGATAGATTGACGGTGCGAGAATTCTGAAGCAGCTCGTACCACTGCCAGTTGCTGTAAAACTCAGTGGGAAACTGCGCGAGGGCCGGGTGCTTGGGGTCGCACAGGATGCCCATGGTCTTTAGCTGCTGCTTGGGGAACCAGATGGGGCTCCAAAAAACCGGCAAGAACCGCCCCTGAAGGGATTGATCAGGATTCATCGCCTGCGGAAACAAAATGACTTTTCCACCCCGCGGCAGCGTTGCCTTCAGGCCCGAGTCCCACTTCCGCGCGACGATCACGTCGGCAGGAGGAGCGACCTCCGAATTGACGGGGTAGACCCAGATGTCCCAATCATTAACGAAGTCCGTCCCCTTAAGCGCAACCGTCACCTTGAGCTTTGCGGGCGCGGAAACGTTCGCGAGGGATATGTTAATGTTGCCCAAAGACGTGAGCTGGCCCGTGGGCAAGCCCAGAGTTTCCCAGACTCCAGTGCTAACCTCCCGGCCATTTTCCTCGCGGATGCTCCACACCGGTTGCGCGTTCGTCAAATCCTTGGCGCCAAAGTGCGCGACCTCCGCTTCCGCCGTGAATGTCTCGGCCGTGGTGTAAGTGCGTTTCTTCATGCGTAACAATGGCACCGTAGGGCCGCAATATCGGCGATGCACCTCCGGCGTGACAAAACCCTTCGAGTCCCAAAACGGATCAAGCGCTCCGATGAGAGCAGTCCCTTGACCCGGATAGTCGTGCAGATCGAGAAGGGAGAAGCCGGCATGCCCGGGAGTGCGCAGCAGAATCTCGATCTCTTCCTTGTAAAGCAGCACCGCTTGGAGGCCCGTCGCCTGGACAAAGCGCGGCGCGAGGTCGAGCAGGTGCTTGGCCGCCAAGTCGTCGCGGACCAAATCGAAATTCTTCGCTGCGAGAACGCCCGTGTATTTACTGGCTTCATCGAAGTTAGGGTAAAAGGCCCACTGGCCGATCTCGTGTCCGATGAGAGGCCGATCCTCCTTGGCGATCGCCTTGCGGAAATCCATGTCGGTTCCGGGACCCTGCACGCCGCGCGGACTTCCCCGCTCGGTGAATTGCCGGTTCGCAGTGACTTGCGCCGAGGATGCGGAGGAATACAGCCGGCGCGGATCTTCCTTGATCAGCATGTCGACCCAATGGGAAAGCACGGCATCCGACCCTCCATATTCGTTGCCGAGCGTCATCAAACAGAACGAGGGATGATTGCCATACGTGCGAACCATGCGGAGCAACTCCTGCTCCATAAATGCATCGCGCTTCGGATCGGCGCCCGCGGGAATATTGGCCTGGGGACCTTCGGCTTGAATCATCACGCCCTCGATGTCAGCCGCGGCGAAGGCTGCCTCCGGGGGACACCAGGAGTGAAAGCGCATGAAGTTGAGGCCGTATGATTTGATGATGTGAAAGATGCGCTGCCACGACGGCACGTCGGTGGGCGGATAGCCAGTCAAGGGAAAGATCGCGCACTCGAGCGTTCCCCGCAAGAACACAGGTCGGCCGTTCATGATGAATTGCGTGCCGCGCGCCAGAAACTTGCGCATGCCGAAGGTCACCGATTGCTGATCAACAAACGTATGGCTCGTCGACTTTGGCGTCATCGACACCGTCAGCTTGTAAAGAGCTGGGGAAAACTCGTCCCACAAGCGCGGGTTCTCGCCCATGGGTAAGTCCGTCGTTAGGGCAGTTCGCGGGCCGGTCGCCGTGAAATCAACCGTGCGGGAGGGAACGTTCCCGGCTCCTGCCGGGGCAGCAGTTTTAAGGGTGAGAGTCCCCGTTGCTGGCTTTCCGGTGGTATTGGCAACGGTGATACAAACCTTCGCCAATTTGTGGTCGATATCGGGATAAACCTCAACGTCCGCGACAGAGACAGGATCGTTGGCGCGCAGTTCCAATTTGCCGATCAGCCCATTCCAGTTTGTTTGAGTTCCAGAATAGTTAATGGAAACGAACCGTCCGAGATCGATCTTGCGGGTGTTGTCAACGCATATCGTGAGCCGATGCTTGCCCGGCGCCAAGTTGGTTCCCAGGTCATAGAGGTGCGGGGAAATCAGGCTGTCCTCGCTGCCCACTAAACGGTCATCAACCCAGACGGTCGTATCCCAGTGGGTCCGCTCCAGGAAAAGCGAGACGTGCTTCCCCTCCCACGCATCGGGGATATCGACGTCACGCTGGTACCATGCCGGGCCCTCGTAGAGGTAGAGTTGAAAGAGGCCGTCTAGTGTCGGCTTATTCGGATTGGGCATACCGAGTTTAGCTTCATCGATCGAGCCCGGCAGTCCTATCCGCCCGGATAATTCCCGGTTGAAGTATTGCTTGGCGATTCCCTCATTGTTCGGGTCGAGAGCGAACCGCCACCCGCCCGCGAGTGAAATGGAATTGGCCCACACAGGGCCTTCCTGCGCCAAGCCGCGAATTGCCGACACTCCGACGACCATGCACGCTGTCAAGATTATGAGTGCGTTTCGCACGTATGATCCTCCACGTTTGGGACATTACCGGCTTGAGGAGAGCATCGCGAAAAAGTTTCGGACTGAGAAAACCGGGGGTCGATTCGGAGGGGTTGCGGCGCGCTGGGAAGGCGGGGCCGCCCGCCGTCCGATGTGAGCTTGCGCGCACGGTCAGGGCGCCGGCTTACGGCCCCTGAAGGCTGAAAACGAATTGACCAACCTGCTTGCGCCTTACCGCGTCCTCCGCCAAATCCTTCTGATGCTCGCGCTGATAAAGATCAAGCTCTCCTTTCGCTAAATCACTCTTACCCATATGCAAATATGCCTGAGCCAAGTGATAGTGTGCCTCGGCATAGTCGGGCTTGAGTTTGACGGCTGCCTGGAACTCCCCCATAGCTTCCTGATACTTTTGCTGCTCACTGTAAAAGACGCCGAGCTGAAAGTGCGCGTCCGGAAACTTTGGATCGAGCTTTATCGAGCGCGCCAGCAAACTTTTGATTTTCTCCTTGCTTGCTTGGTTCGCTGGCGGATTCTGGCCGCGTTCGCCCTTCCAAATGCTCAGGGCGTAATAGTAGTTCGCCCGCGCATCGTTAGGCTGAGTCTGTTGGAATCGCTCGAGACGCTCTGTGACCTGACCCGCCTCTTTTAAAGAAATGTCGAACATCTGGCCGAGAAAAAGATAGGGCCGCGGATCGGTCGGTGCAAGGTCGGCGGCGCGACAAAGTTCACTCGCCGCGTCGTCGTAATGGCTCTGGGAATAATCGGCAATCGCGAGTCCGATGTGCAGCCTGGCGGACTGAGGGTAGCGCCCGATGCCGCTGGTGAAGACCTTTTCCGCCGGGTCAAAGCCACGATGGAGCAGGAGCTCATTCCCCCAATCGAAGATGTTCCCCTCGGAGGGGTCCATTTGGGCCGCCACCTGGTATTGATTGGCGGCCGCCACATAGTTCCCCGCCTTCTCTTCGACGTCCCCCAGCAAGTTGTGAAGCTCGGCCGTGTGCTGCCGGTTGAGCATTTCATAAATCTGGCGGCGAGCGTTCTTCAGATCAGCGGTTTCAAAATAGGCGAGAGCCAAGTCGTAACCATTCACATAATGCGCCGGGTCGAGACTTTGAGCTTTCTCCAAATAGGGAATTCCCGCTTTCAGTTTACCAACCTGAAGATAGAACTCACCCAGACGATGATTGGCTTCAAAATTCTGCGGATTATGTTCCACAGCTTGCAGGAGAGTCCGCTCGACCTGGAGCTCCGCGGCGGGGGAGTGGATTGCCTGCGCACCACTAGCAGTCGCACGCTGCGGGGAGGCTTGAGAAGCCGAGAGCCCGCCTTCGCACGTCAATCCCAGGGAAAGGAAAAATGCTAAGCGCGCGATTTTAACGGTTCGAGATGCGGGTCCGAACGGCCCCGTTCTTCTCCAAGCTGACGCGCACTTGCAGCCTGCGGCAATCCGCATCCTAAGTTCCTAAGTTCATCCGCCCTGCGCTCCCGCTGGGCGTCGAGGCTCAGCTAAACCTCCTCGAAAGTGCCGAGCCGTGCGGGCAGGATCATAGCACCGCGTCCGAGTTGAGTAGGCGTTTTTTGCAAAAAACGTGATTCGAAGCGGAAAACAAAACGGGGGCGGCTATCTTGCCAGCCGCCCCTCGTGGTTAGCGCGTCTTCGTCGAGTAGTGCGCGGGTTAGAAGTAGAACTTCAAAGCGAATTGGATTTGCCTCGGGTCGTTCGGGCTGTCAACCGTCGCGTTGATCTCTCCGAATTGCGCCGGGTCCTTGTAGTTGGTATACGCGGGCAAGGCGAAGTTGGGATGATTCGCGATGTTGAAGAATTCGGCGCGGAACTCCAAGTGTGTCGTTTCCGTCGTCCTGAACTGCTTGAAGAGCGAGAAGTCCACACGGTGGAATCCCGGACCAACGATTTGCGTGTTCCCGCCGCCCAAGGGTTCGAAATTGGTTTGCCCAATGGTCGTGGCGGGCGTTGGGTCGGCGAAAGCAGCGGCGCTCATCCAATTGTTGACATTGTGCACGGCGTACTTGTTCTGGCCGGGCACTTCCAAGGCATAACAACCCAACCCCGCCGTCCCGTAGGTAACACAATTAATCGTTTCGGGCGGGCCGTCATCAAGGGTTAGGATCCCGTTCATGCTCCATCCTCCCACAAAGGCATTCGCCACCCCGCTGGTACTCCGGAGGAAACGCTTGCCGTTGCCGAAGGGCAGATCATAGGTTCCGCTCAGTGAAAAAGCTTTGCCGAGGTTGTAGGGGGCGAGTCCGTAGTCACCGTGAATTCCAAAACCGGGAACACCCGCGGCGCGGAATCCCGCCACCCCTCCGTTGCTCAACAGGTCGTCCGCATCGGTCAACGTCTTCGCCCACGTGAAAGCGGCGAGCATGGAAAGACTATTGGCAAACCGATGCGTGTACTTGGTCTGAAGGGAATGGTAGTAGCTGTTGCTGTTGGTGGTGGCGAACGACGACCCCACGGCGAAATCAGGGTAGGCGACGTAGGGAACGTAATTGGTCCCAGGGGGCAATATGAGCGGAACATTGTTGGTCCCCGAGAACGTTTCGATGTGCCGCCCCAACGAGGCGACATACCCCACTTCCAAGGTGTCGTTTCCACTGATCTCATATTGCGTCGTCAAGTTGTAACTCTGGTAGTAGGGGGTGATGTAGTTGGTCTGAATGCCTCGGAAGTCGAGTCCCTCGGCATTGACCAAAGCGGGGTTGAGCGGAATGTTCAGGAAGCCCTGCTCCAGGGTTCCGATCTGGCCATCCGAATAAATCACCGGGGTCTGGGAATCGGGGCTGGGGAAATTAAAGGTGAACTCGAAGGGGTAGTTATAGCCCAAGGCTGGGTAACCGCCCCGGTTCTCAAAGCCGCCGTAGAAGATCCCGTAGCCGCCGCGTAAGACCAACTTCGGAGTGAATTGATAGGCGAAGCCAAAGCGCGGGGCAAAGTTGGTTTTTTGCGAGTGGCCCAATCCCGCTCCCAGCGAGTTCGTGTAATCAAGCGCGATGCCGTCCTGCGCCAGCAGGCTAGTGAAAGAGGTTGAAACCGGAGTGCTCTTGCGGCTGGCGGGGATCAGGAATTCCGCTCCCGCTCCCGGAGGACCCGGCACGAAGTTGCCTTGCGCGCCAAACTTATCGCCGACCATGCCGAAGAAATCCCACCGCAAACCGAGGTTCAAGGTCAACTTGGGCTTGACCTTCCAGTCGTCCTGGAAGTAAACGCCGGCATAGTTCCGGTAAGGAGTAAGCTCGCCGAAGTTCGAGGCATCGATGCCGTTGGTGCCGCCAAGATTGTTGACTCCTCCGGCATAATCAGCAGGCTCCGGCAACAGAAGCATTTGTGCCCGGCCCGTGCTGCCGTCACCAACGTTGGGAATCCCAGTGTAGGTTCCGCCGAAATCAAACTCGCCGCGCGAATAAGGGGGCGAGTACCAGGGGAAAGACATCCGCTGGATTTCCATGCCCCCCTTGAAGGTGTGCGATTTGTAAACCTTGGTAAGGTTTTCAGTGATCTGATAGGTGCTGGTGAATCTGTCCGCCGCCAGCCATTCCGCCGGCCCTTCTTGACCAATTCCGCCGATGGAAATGTAAGGCAGACCTCCGTTGCCGTTTTCCTGGGGAATACCCTGAATCCCAAATTGTCCCGGAATGTCGCTGGTATTGCTCGCGTAGGGCTGCGTCCGATCAACGTGCTCACGATTGAAGCCGAGCCGGGCTTCGTTGATCAAAGTCGGCGAAAACGAGTGCGTCCAGCTCAGTCCTGCGCCCTGGTTACGGTCTAACTGCGTGCCCTGGTTGTAACCGCCGCCATCGGCATACGACGTAAACGGCCCGGGCTTGAACGAAGGTTCGTTGGTGAAACTATAGCGAACAAACAATTGATCCCGGTCGCTGAAGTTCTCGTCCACGCGGACATCAAACTGATTGCCCGTGTCCGTGCCGACAGGAGTGGTGCTGTAATTATTGTAGAGCCCCGAGGATGTCGGAGCAGGAAAGAGTTGCAGCAACTTGATGGCGTTAGGGTCAAGCCGGCCTGGACAGATCGTGTTAAGGATGCCGTTACACGAGATCTGATCGCGAACATAGCCGGAGGCGGTCGGCATGATTCCTGTTACCGGGTCCGCAGTCCCCAAGGTCACTGGGCGTGTGGTTGCAGGATCTAATATGGTCCCCAGGGGGAAGGTGCGGCCGAGCAAGTCGGTGCCCGCATTGCCGGACTGCAGACTGATTAAGTCCGTGAAGTCCGTAAATCCGCTGGAAACTTCCGCAGCGGTGGGGACAGTCGCAACCAAGGGAGTTCCTTGCCGGATCCGCGTGCCTTCGTAGTCACCGAAGAAGAACGTCTTGTTCTTGCGGATGGGCCCGCCAAAGGTACCGCCGAACTGGTTCTGCCGGTACTCGCCTTTCTGTTCGTTCGCGGCATCCTGGAAGAAGTCGGCCGCGTCGAAAATGTCATTGCGAACAAATTCCCATGCGTCGCCATGGAACTGGTTGGTACCTGTCTTCAAGCTGGCGTTCAAGACCGCGCCCCCGGCACGGCCAAATTCCGCGCCGAAATCGTTGGTTTGCAGTTTGAACTCGCCGATAGCATCGACCGGCGGCTTGAGGACATAGGCCGTGCCATTCAGAAAGTCGACGTTGTCGCTGTTGTTATCGATGCCATCCAAAAGCATGTTGTTCTGCGCCGGTCGAGTGCCGTTGGCGGCAAACCACCCATTGGCGTTCAGACCGCGCCCTTCGGGTTGTCCTGCCGTCACCCCCGCCGTGAGGCGCGCCAGAAAATTAAAGTTCCGGCCGTTGAGCGGCAGATCATTGACCGTCGCCGAGTTCTCGACTTGGCCAACGGAACCATTCTGCGTTTGGAGCAACGGCGCTTGGCCGGTGACCTCGACAGTCTGTGTGACGGCGCCGGGAGTCAAGACGAAGTCCACGACGACTTGCGATTGAATGGCAACGTCGATGCCCGTTCGTCGAGGTTTCTGAAAGCCCTTGAACTCCGCCTCGACCGTGTACTTGCCAATTTTGATGGGGGTGAAAATGTAGGTGCCGTCGGTTCCCGTCGTGGTCGTCAACGTGAAGGAGGTACCCTCGTTGGTGAGTGTCACCTGCGCGCCCGGGATAACCGCACCTGACTGGTCTTTTACGGTTCCAAGTAACGTTCCAGCGTCTACTTGGCAGAATAGCTGTTGCCCGCCCAGGCACAGAAACAGCAAAACCGCAGCCGGCACCCCCAACCTTCGGTGGTAACCGCATAGCTTCGTCATCGTCTCGCTCCTTTCCAATTCGCGTGGGAATAGAAATTGGAGCTTGAACCCAAAACACTACGCCGACGAGACTCGCAGCATTGACAATCTTCAGTTGTGCTCAAAAAAGGCTTGCTATGACTGCCTGGTACCCGTGTACGTACACGGATGCTTATAGCTCTGTCCTCGATCACTTGTCAAGCGGTATTTCCGCGCACCTCAGTTTTGCCGCTTCCAAAGGACAGTCTCGGACAACTGGCCCCCGGCAAAGAGTCGATCCCCCCGCCTTGGAGAAATTCCTGTCGAGAGGGGATACCACGCTTCCCGGTTTCTCCACTTGGCATCACGCCGGTCGTGGAGCAAGCGGGCAGGCTGGACCTGCTGTCCAGACTCCGCCCCTCTTCATTAAACGTCGGCGACGGTTGTGTCTGTCTTTTTCCTTCCCCTTGCGGGCCGGCGCTTGCCGATTCCCTCCCTTGTCTTCGGGCGGGCTTCTTGTCCGGTTCTGTGGCATACACGCCTAGTTCACGATTGCGATTGACAAAAGTCATTACACACATGTATACTCATCGCGTGGATAGTAGTAATTGAGTATGACGGAAGACTTATGCCTCGCGAAAGCACTCCGCAATTATCGAACGCGCACCAGCAGGAAGTGGACGCCGGGAGCGGTCCGGCGGGATCGACCCCGGAAGCCGAGGTTACCTCCGGCGTGCCCAATTTCCGCAAGGAACTCATGAAAGACTCGAAGTTCGAAGTTCTCATGGGGATGGGGGAGGGAGCGTACCAGCAGATGATGGAATCCGGATTTGCAACTCGGTTTGGAGAGCCATCTGGTCGAGCAGATGGGCGAGACGTTTTGGCGGATGCGGCGCTCCCAGCGCATCCGGGACGGCCTGGCGCTCAAGAACATCAAAGTGCCGGGTGAGAACATGGCGACGACGGTGCAATCCTCCCAGGCCTTCGAAGCGATGGAACCTTTTGAGCGCCTTAACATAGCGAGGTCACCTACGATGTAATAGAAAAATGAGGCACTTAGGCCTCGGGCCAGAGAAATCCCAAAAAATGTATGTATTTGATAAAAAAACATTTAGTTCGCTTCATCGGCGCGGGCGGAAGGAAAAAAGGGGAATTAAAAATGCAGGCTACTCCTACGATGTTATTGAAAACAAACAGAGGGAAAACGTCAGCCTTGGCTACTCCTACGATGTTCATGAAAACAAGCAACTTA
>Ga0181535_10005595_pt1 | contig 13359 bp, 16 predicted proteins | sample PEATcosm2014_Bin_44_FD_119774 | JGI IMG/M metagenome (GOLD analysis project Ga0181535, IMG submission 119774) | Peatland microbial communities from MTU Mesocosm Facility, Houghton, MI, USA - PEATcosm2014_Bin17_30_metaG | ecosystem: Environmental > Terrestrial > Soil > Wetlands > Peat | place...
GATACGCGCAAAACTTGACAACGAACCACTTTTTTCGGATGATTACCACCAATGCCAACGAAGAAGCAAGCCGCAGGTTTCCGCAGAGTTCGCGCCGCGCAGATAGTAGATGATCAGCGATACAGCATCCGCAAAGCTCTCGCCACGCAAGAACAGCAACGCCTCATCCAAGCGCGGAAACTGCGACTCGCCGCAACAAAACGCCCAATCTGATACAATTCTTCGCATGGCTGGTAAGACAACGTACACGCAAGAGATCGCCGACACAATCTGCAAACGCATCGCAGAAGGCGAATCGCTTGTGCGAATATGTGCCGATGATTCAATGCCATCGCGTGAAACGGTCTATACTTGGATCGAAACTAATCCTGGTAACACAACACCTTCATTCCTTGACAATTACACGCGCGCGAGGGAGCTGCAAGCCGATACTTTCTTTGAGCGAATCAGTGAAATAGCCAATGATGGAGCCAAAGATTGGGTGATGAGCAAGTTTGGGCCAATGTGCGATCAAGAGCATGTAAATCGCTCACGCTTGCGCGTAGACACACTGAAATGGCAAGCAAGCAAGCTGGCCCCGAAGAAGTACGGCGACCGCGTGACGCAGGAAGTGACCGGCAAAGATGGTGGCCCGGTGGAGTTTGTAACGAAGTCGATCCTGGAGGATTGATATGCCAACATTCAACGGATACGGGCCTTTGTCTGTGCAGGTAAGCCCTGGCGACACGATGCAGTTGTTTACGGCTGAGATTTTGACTGCACCAGCAACGTCAAAAGTGTACGCGCTGCTTGATTCTGGGGCAGTTGAGCGGCGTTCCGTGCTGTTTCAAGCCAACTGGGCAACGACTCCAACCGCATCGCTTGTGATCTATGGCTCAAACACTGCGCCCACCACAGCGGGGCCACAGAACGGCGTTGCGCTTGGCTCTGCGATCACTGCCAATGGCGTGTATCAGGACACCGCAGGATTCAAGTTCTACTGGGCAACGCTGGCGAGTCAGTCGGCGGGCGGCGCGTTGACGCTGACTGGGCATGTAAGCTAACTGTAAGACAGTTCTGCTATATTGTGGAGCGCTGCTCTCACAAGGAATGGGCTGATGACGGCGAGCAATACCGCTGTGCGTTGGTAGCTGGTCACAAGGGCAAGTGCAAGCCGGGTGAGCGCGTCGCATGAAACAAATCACTGTGGTACTTCAGCCAAAACAGCTTGAGCTTGGTAAGCTGGTCTACGCCAAAGGCCCAGAGGCTGCAACGTGGATTGGTGGTGGTGGAGCGCGGGCCGGCGGCAAGTCCGGCGGTCTACAGCGCATCATGCTTGACCGTAGGATGCAGCGACCTGGCACAGACGGCTGTATTGTGCGGCGCGTATGGGATGAGGTCAAGCGCAACCATGTTGACGAGTACATGCGCCAATGGCCGGAACTGCGCGGCTGCTGGCGGGCTGGCGACCATGAGTTCAGATTGCCCAACGGTAGCAGGATAGTCTTTGCCTACGCCGAGAATCAGCAAGAGGTTGACCGAAAGTTCTGGGGGGTGCAGTTCTACGACATATTCATCGACCAAGCAGAGCAGTTCAGCGAGTACGAGTTGCAAATCATCCATTCGTGCAACCGCTGGCCAGACACTCCGCTGGGCGAGTGCAAGACGGGCCTGTTTTTCAATCCGGGCGGGGTTGGGACCGAGTTCCTACGGCGAATCTTTGCGCAAAAGCGATTCATCGGCAATGAGCGACCGAGCGACTATGCGTTTGTGCATCTGTTTGGCTGGGACAACTTCGTGTGGTTCACCGGGATAGGACTGACCGCAAAGCAGTTCTACGCGATGGAGAGTATGTGCAAGGGCGACGGGGCAGCGGATTCGATGTGTTGCCGATACCACCTGTTTACCGAGCGCACCGCTGAGGGCCGCAAGCTCAACGCTATGCCGCAGAGTCTACGGGCTGGGCACCTACTAGGGTCGTTTGATTCGTTTGCGGGGCAGTATTATGCCGGTGTTTGGGATGAATCGAAGCTGATTCTGACCGCACAACAAGAGGCGCAGTTGATACAGCCATGGTGGCCGCGATGGATGGCGCACGACGATGGGTTTGTGCATCATGCGGCGATTGGCTGGGCGACAACGGGCAAGGTTGCACCCAAGCTGTTTGAGCAGGTGTTCGGTGTACAGATTTCCGAGCCTGTTCCCGTGGTGGTGATCTACCGTGACTACGCCGTGCAAGAAGTTGAGCAGGGAGAGTTGATCCGGCGCTGCGTTGCGATGATGAGCGCGGATGAGAAGAAGCAGACTAGGCGGTATTTCCTGAGTCCTGAAGCCGATGAGGACGATTCACGGGGTCACAACACGAAGGACATCATCGACGAAGAGTTGCGCCGCGCCGGTCTTCCATACTCCGAAGATGCTGATAATATACGGATTAGCGGCTGGCGCTACCTGTATGCGATGATGAAGAAGACCGGCGACGTGATGGCTGGGAAGATGAATCCAACGCGGAAGGACGATGATTTTGAGACGGAAGGCGGGGGTTACTCACTGAATACCCCACTGCTTTTCATCTGTTCGCGCTGCACGGATGTTATTGAGTCGATCCCAATGCTGATACGGGACACAAAGCATCCGGGCAAGGCTGAGGATGTTTGGAAGCAGCCCACGAAGGCGGACGACATTGGCGACATGGTGCGGTATCTGTGCAAGTCGATGTTGAAACAAGCGAGCGTACCGTTGGCGGTGCAGCGCCAGGAGTTTTTCGAGGCGTTGGGTGATGTTTCCATGCAGTCGAAGGGGATGGCTGTGCTAAGATTCGATGCAGAGCATAAGCAGCGGAGGTCGTCATGGTCAGCGCGACAATAATTCTGGGCATCCTGCTTCTGGCAGTTGGGTATGCGGCATGGTCGTACCGGCGCGACTGGCTGAGTTCCGCTATGCAATGCGAACAATGGATGAAGCTGGCTGATGGCCGACAGGCCGCATACGACGCCGAGCAAAAGATTTCAGACAAGTGGAAATCGAGCTATGATACGCTTGTAGCGAAGTTGGAAGCCCGCGCCGCGAAGTCGGATGACGGCATTATTCACGTTCGCAATTCAGGCGATGTTCGCAGAGTGTTTGAGCAGGAAGTCGCACGGTCGATGGCCGCAGCGGAGAAAGCACAGGAGAATTGACATGGCAATGGGACTGAACAAGCTGGCGAATCCGATGGGCAAGATGCAGGATTCAATGTCGAAGATGCGCGAACCTGCCGAGAAGAAGCCGGAAGGCGAAGAGCACGAAGAGGGCAAATCCCCGATGGAGATTCACGATCACGGCGACGGCACGTTCCACACCATCAAGGACGGCAAGCAGGAAGAGCATCCCGACCTGTTGCACATGACAACCCATGTGGCGCACGTCCACGAGCCGGAGTCAAAACACTTCCATGCCAAGCATGACGGCTTCGAGCATGAATCCCACGCTATCCACGAGGACGGCCAGCATGAGGAGACGAAGCAGCATCCTGATGCTGAGGAGCTTGGCGAACACATGAAGCAGTTTTTCGACGAAGAGGCACAGGAGCCGAAGGAAACAGGATCAGAGGAATCAGCGCCTTTGGGCGGGATGTAAAATCAGCAATACAGGAGCCTTGCAATGTCATTGTCTAAGTTTTCCGCTGAGTTCAACGCTTTCAACTACGCTTACGGAATCAATCCCGATGTCCCGGCATTTCAGGTTATCTCTGGAAATGCCGCCGCTGGCACCTATGCTGTGACGCTGGCACTGGGCGTCGTCTACACACCCGATGGCAAGCCGGTTTCGCCCGTCGTTGGCATTCCGATCACGATTGGATCGGGCATCAACGCCGAGACGGTCACTCCGACTGGAGTATCGAACCCAACGCCAACGGTGTATGGCACTTGCATCATCACCGCTGTCTTTGGCTTTGGCCACGGCGCGGGCGACCTCGTGAAGTCCGGCGACTTCGGTTTGCAGGAAGCGGCGACGGCGGCTCTTGCCTACGGCGGCGGATTGGTTTATTGCGACCGTCAATTCTGGCAAGCGGCTGGGATCACCACAAACTCTGGCTTCACAACCTTCGTGACTGGGTACAAGAGCCTTTCGGCGAACGTGACCATTCTCAACGGTGGCGGCATTACTGGAGCTCTGAGCTACACGGCGGCTGCGGCATCAAGCTACGCCTCCACCACTGTCGTCCTGTACTAATGCCCGCGCAGTCAAAGGCGCAGCAAGAGGCAATGGCGATTGCCGAGCATGAGCCGGGAAAGCTCTACAAGAAGAATCGTGGGCTGCTCAAGATGTCGGGGGAGCAGCTTCACGACTTCGCGGCGACGAAGCGCGAAGACTTGCCGGAGCGGAAGGGTAAACTGTATGGCCGGTAAGCTCTACGAACCGAAGAAAAAGGTTGATCTTGGTTCTGCTGGGTCGTGGACATCCCACCCTGGCCGACTTCATCGTGAGCTTGGCGTACCAGAGGGCGAGAAACTGGGGCCGACTCGGATTGACGCTGCGCTTGATTCGTCCAACCCTCAGACTCGCCGGGACGCACGTTCTGCGAAGGGCTACGCTGGCATGAGGCACTAATGGACTTGAACGATGCCATCAACGCAGTCAACGATCCCGAACTGGAAAAAGGGAACGAAAAGCTGCGGTTCGTGCGCGAGCAGATGGAGACAATGTGGCGTGAGAAGCGCGAGCGGGAACTTTCCTGCCCTTACTGTCTCTCGGTCGTTCCAGTGGGCGCGGCGGTGTGCTGTGGAACGCTACAGAGGGCAGTAAATGCTATTCTTCAAGCGCAGGATGCAGTAGACCGGCTGGACAAGGCGCGGAGGATACAGGAAATTGCCAGACTCAACTAGCCCCGTGCAGGAAGAGGAACAGTTTGCCGACGAAGTTGCGCCGGATGATGTTCCGCAATCTGACGAGCCGCCGACCTACGGCAAGAACAACCGCGACCTCCCCGACTTGCTCCAAGACGCTTTCGACAGACTGGTAAAGAAGTTTCAGGCGCGAGACGTTTACGACCGGCGCATCGAAGTGCTGATGGATCGAATTCTGCGCTTCTATGATGATGGAGTGCAGCACGTCTATCCGAACTGGGGAACTGGGGTCTATCAGGTTGGGACGGCTGGCGGATATGTCAACGTCGGCAATGGGAAGTCGATTGAATGCCCTGAGTTCATGGGCGCATACAACATCTTCCGCATCCGGCGCAGGTCACTCGATGCGGTGTTGACACAGAACGAGCCTGGAATCGACTTCACTCCCGATCAGCCTGGACAGTCTGAGGACATTGAAGCGGCGGAGACGGCGGAGGGTTTCAGGCACCTCTTCGACCAGAATAACGACATCAAGAAGATTCAGCAGAACATTGCCCGGATGTTCGAGCTATCGGGACGCTGTGTTTCATGGACGAAAACTCTCAAGTCGAAGGCATCGTTTGGCAAGGATGACAATGGCGCGCGGTCGATGGAAACGGCGAAGATTTACGGGACGCTTGAGAGCAAAGTCCCTATCGTCTGCGATGCGTTCATGCCGAATGCACTCTACTGTTTTCTGTATGACGACCTCGACGCTCTCACCGCAAAAGCGGAGAATGACTGGATCAAGGATGAGATTGCACCCGGCGAAGCAGGGTTGGGCGAGTCCGACTGGGAGCGATACGCCAGAATCGGGGCACGGCAAGCGAAGAAATCGTATTACCTGACCGGCATGGCATTGTCGTATCTGACCACTGAGATGAACTGCTTTCTGCGGCCCGGTGGGTTTACTGACAAGTCGATGGATGAACCGTACACCGGCGAGATGCCCGATGGCAGCATGTCGGGCGGAACGAAGACAATTCAAGAGATGATGGAGATGCTGTTCCCCGATGGGGCGCACGTCAAGTACATCGGGAAGACCTATTCAGAGTCGTGGAACGAATGTCCAGACGATGCGCTTGATGTTGGGTTCCCTGTTGAGCGGGACGGCATGACGGGCGGCGCGTTGATGGAGCCGGACAAGGTTGTGCAGGATGCGTTCAACGATTACATGAACGCCAAGCGCGAGAACTATGAGAAGGGGTGGAGTTTCACCTATTTCAACGGTGACGAGCAGGACTGGGATGCAATGCAAGATCAGCGATCCAAGCCCGGAAGTTGCGTCCTGTTGAAATCGACCGATCCGAATACTCCGCTGGAAGACAAGTTCTACCGCGAGCCGCAAGCACTCTCCCCTGCCGGATTCGATGAGGCGATTGAAGAGTTGCGCGGGCTGAGTCAAGAGCTTGTTGGCGCGCTGCCTGCACTGGAAGGTCAGTCGAAGGCAGACCAGACGGCATCTGGGCAAGCGATGGATCGCTCTCAGGCGATGGGGATGCTTGGCCCTGCGTGGGCGAACATGCAAAAGATATTCTGCGGAATCTATACCAAGGCCGCATTGCTGGCGTCGAAGAATCCCGATCATGGTTCGGAGATTGTTGTGACCTCTGGCGACGGCAAAAATGTAACGCTGAAACTGGAGAAATTGACGAAGGGCAAGTTCCACGCGCATACCAGCGAATCGAGTTTCCCTGAGTCTACTGCGTCGAAGCGGGCGAACCTGACAACCTTGATTACAATGGCGGCGAAGTCTCCAATTGGGCAGACATTATTCGAGTCGCCGGACAACTGGGAAGAGTTCTTGGAATTGAACGGCAACCCTGATTTGAAGCTGATTCCGGCGATTGCATACAAGAAGCAGACGCGGGAGTTGGAGATTCTGTTGCGCGAGCCGCCAGTACCGAATCCAGCGGTAGCACAATACAACTTGCAACACGCCGCACAGACGCTACAGGCTCGCGCTGGAGGAATGCCCGATCTTCCCTATCAGCCGCCGCCGCCGATGATTACCAGCCTCATGCCGGAGATGGACGACTATCACCAATGGGAGTCGGCGAAGTGCCAGGAATATCTATCGAGCGAGGATTGCTGGATTCGCCAGAATGTTGGCGAAGCATCTGCGATTGAGCAAGCGAAACTGGGTGTGCAGAATGTTAGACTGCATAAAGCAGTTCACGATCAGATGATGGCACAACAGCAGCAAGCGGCGGCTGCGGCACAACAGCAGATGAAGCCGCCGAGTGAGTCGATCAACTTCAAGGATGAACCGCCAGCCGACCAAGCGCAAATGAATGCTCAGGCTGGAATCAAGGATGCAGCACCGGAGGCGCAGCCGGGAGTCTCAAAGGCAGCAGCCGCACCGGGAACACCGGGAACCGCAACAGTTTGAATCCTCTAAAGGGAGAATAAAATGGCAGATGACGCAGTAGTTGAAGCGGTAGTTGAAGAAGCAGCCGAGCCGATAGAAGGAGCGGAATCCGTTGAGGGCGCAGAGTCAACCGAAGGCGCGGAAGCTGGCGGCGAGCCCCTTTCCGGGGCGCCACTGTGGAAGGCGATCAAGGATTCCTTCGTTGGCAAGGACGCCAAGACGACTGCGCAGGTGCGTAGGGCGCTCTTCGATGCGTCTGAGATAGGGAAGCGCCACCCCGAAGGATTGAAGGGCATTGACGCGGTACTGGAGTCGGTGAAGAAGCTCTCTGCGGACTCTGAGACTCCCGATGCAATGCCTGTTGAGCAGGTGATTGAAGAGACATTGCAGGAGAGGACTTTCTGGCGCGACTTCGACACGAAGTTCCAGTCCGGCGACTCCAGTTTGATTGAGCAGATGGCTACGGCGAACCCTGAGAGCTTCCAAGCGCTCATCCCGGCTGCGATCAACAAGTTTGCCGAAGTCAACCCGGACGGCTACAGCTCCATCGTCTCGAAAGCGGTCTGCCAGTACCTCGCGGATCAGGACATTCCGCTGCAAATCAAGCTGCTCGACCGGATTATCCCAACCGAATCGACAGATCCCGCCGTGCAGCAGTTGATTGAGGGCTACGGAGTCATCAAAAAGGCGTTGGATGGTCTTTCCGCAATGGCCGCAAAGCCTCTTGCCACTCCGAAGGCGAAAGAAGAGGCCGCAAAGCCGGGAGATACCGCATCGCTGGAAGATCGGGAGATGCGCGTCAAGGACATTGAGTGGAACCGCGACGTTGCGGCCACAAGCAACAGTTTGATGGTCACGGAAGCGCAGAAAGTCCTTGGCAAAGGCAAACTGACGCAGGATGAGATCAATTCCATCAAGTTGAAGGTGAAGGAAGAGATCAATTCTCGCGTGATGGTGAATCAGGGCTATCAGAGCGCGATCAAGGCGTACCTGAAGGCTGGAAACCGCAATGCCTACCTCCAGCGCGTCAATTCCGAACACAAGAAGATCATTCCCGGCGCGGTGAAGCGGGCAGTAGACGACATTATCGCTGGGCGCAAGACAGCCCCAAAAGTTGCGGAGAAAGTAGACTCCGCGGTCGTAAAACCGGCGACACAGCAGGGGCAATCGACCCTCAAGTTCGAGCGCATTGCTGGGCCTCCGGTAACACAGAAGTTAAAGGTTGATTTAGGCAGAACGCCTCAGTCGATGCTTGTAAAGCGACAGGCGTATATTGTTGGTAGAGCAAACCCCGTAACCTGGGGACAGAAGTAGTGGTATGATGCGGATGTGTAGCAGAGCGAAACGGTTGACAGAGTTCCGAATCTCCTAAATCGTGTAGTCATCGTTTCGTGGCAGGGCTTCCAGCATGGCATACACCCCAGAAGGGTGAGCGCATGAGGATGAATCTCAAATTGAGGTTTTCTCATGGGCATCGCCAATAGCATGCAAGCCTTAGCGTCCGAGCAGGAATATGTGCGCCCGGAACTTGAAGATTTGAGCCTGAGCGCGTCGGTACTTCGCAAGCGCATCCAGAAGAACACTTCTGTGAAGCCGGTTTCCGACCGCCCATGCCGAATCCCCACCATGCCGTCTCGCGGCGGCAAGCCTCGCGTTGGCAACATGAACGGCGCGGATATGGGCATCGGATCGGGTCCGACTCAGGTTCCTGGTCAGTTGACCACCACCTGCTTCATCCATGCCTTCAGCTACACCCGGCAGGCCGAGTACGCAACCGATTCGGACGAGAAGGCGATTGAGAACTTCGCCACGCTCACCCGCTCGATTGCTCCAAAGCTGTTTGCCGACTTCCTCGACATCACGCTTCAGGGCGACGGCTCCAACACTCTCGACACCATCGTTTCGCTGGTAGCCGAGGGCGGCAACACGGTTGGGCTGGTCGTGAACAACGCCAACTTCTTCCTCGACGATCAGGACATCGACGTTTGGACTGCCATCGCCGGCGCTTTCGTGGTGACGCTGACCGTGCAGGACTCGGACATCCTCTCGAACACGATCTGGCTGGCAAACCCTGTTCCGACCGGCACTGTTGCCATCGGGCAGAAGTTGCTTGTCTCCGGTTCGTCTGGGCAGGCCAACTCCGGCATGTTCGGCCTTCGCTACTATCAGGTTGGCACCAACACCGGAAACTGGATGGGCGTACAGCGTTCGGCGTGGCCTGGGAAGTACAATACTCCCTCGGTTGCGGTGAATGGCGCTCTCACCCCGCAGATCGTTCGCGCACTTCAGACCCAGATGGAGTTTTCAATGGGGATGGACGTTGAAGATGAGGACTTGGTGGCCCACGCTACCCCGTCCGAGCTTGCCGCATGGGAGCAGAACGCGCTTCTCGTGCAACACATCGACATGGCGCAACTCAAGGGCGATGAGTCCGTGGACATGCTCAAGCGCAAGACTCCCTCAACCATCGGCGGACGCGAGTTCCTTCCGAACCCCCGCGCCCTTCCCGGCTACATCGACTTTCTGGCTCTGAAGAACGCATTTCAGATTCAGACCAAGGCTGACGATTTCTACGACGTTGCCGGACAGACTTTGTTCGGCGTCATCGGAGCAAGCGGCGGTCAGGCTTCGGCAGTCGTCTTCTACATGCTGACGGAAATGCAACTCGGAATGACGCAAACGCGAGAAAATGCCTTTGCCTCCGGCATTGCAATCCCGTCCGGCATCCTGGGGCAGGCGTAATTGGCTGAGAACTTCCAACTCCCGGGCGAGATTCCCAAGCCGACACAATGGCTTGGGAATCCGTCTCCGAGTGTGATGAAACGCTTTGGTGAAAACCCTTATGGCGAGCCGCTTTTCAGGATCGTCTTTGCGCCGTCCGTCAAGATGCTTTGCGGCGGCGAGTTCTCCGATGGCTATGTCGGGTATCGCGTTCGTCCGGCGTACCGGCACATCGGCAATAAGTGGATCATGGAGAAGTGGATTTCAGGATTTGACCACACGCTGATGACGGAAGAGCAGTATAACTTGAAGTTCCGCGATCCCTATACCGGGCTGGTATCGACCGGGCCATATCCTTCGCGGGGAGTGTATTTTCAGTGCCACACGTTTGAGTTTTCGCAGCCTGGAGATGGTGGAATCGACACCATCATTGCGCTGGTCAAGAAAGCCAAAACGAACGATCCAATCGAGAATGCTCGGGCAATTCGGGCAACGCGTGAGTACGAAGAGAAAGAGCAGCAGCAGAAGCGGTACGACAAGATTAAAGACCTGATGCCGGTGGCCGGGATTCGTGCGGCAAACATCGGTGGGATGGTGAAGAAAACGAAGAGTCTTCCCGTGGACAAGACGGCCAATGAATTGGGACTGCCACTGCGGGGAGCAACACAGATTCGACCGGAGAACCTACATTATGCCAGTAGCTAATCACTCAGGATTCAGAACCATCGCTGACGATCATATCGAGCGCAAACTTGCCGTGGCGCGTGGCCGTGCGATCCCTCCCGTCCTCGCAGAGATTGAGGAGTTGAAGAAAAAGAAGGTTCACGTCTTCAATGTCGGGCCGTGGCCAATGCTGGTCAACACCGGCTCTACCGGGTCGTATACGATTCCCGGATGCCCCGAAGGGACTCCGTATGTCGAACTTCTGGTGGGCGACGGCAACGGCAACATGGTTCCCCCAATCAGCTACATCATGGACGAACTTTATCCGCAGTCTGAGGATGAGTACCGGCGTCTTCAGGAGCGCGGCAAGGACTTTGCGCGGTCGATGATCGGTCTGGGCCGTGGGCAGGCACCGGGGAACGCGCTGACTCATCAAGGCGTCTTCGTGGCAGAGGGTGACAAGCCCACCGCGCAGGAACTTGAGCAGGCTCATGGGCTGCTTCGCGCTTACTGCGAGGGTGTTGTGCGGCAGATCGCTGACATTTACAATACCGACCGCAAGGCATTCTCGCTGATTGTGCGCCCCAAAGTTCATTTTGTTGCCGCGCACTATCTGAATCTCGACAACCCCGTGGATTCTCCGTGGATGACTTCGGCGGCTCCGAAAGGACGCAAGAAGTGCGAGATGTGCGGCGAGATCGTAGATCCCGACGTGGCAATGTGCAAGCAGGGTCACATCATCAACGAAGATGTCTACATGGCCGCAATGCTCCGACAGGAAACCATCAAGGCCGCAACGCAGCCGAAAGCGAGCAAGTAATTGCCTCTTCCGCCTATCATCACCGCGCCCTACGACCAACTGGAGGCCGTCCTTCAGTTGGCAAGGGTGCGGATGGACGATGCGATCCAGTCTATCGACGGTGACGTGCTGACTGACACTCAGCCATTCACGCAGACGATGGTGATTGGCGCATGGCGGAAGTTGCAGGCGTATCTTGCGAATCTCGGCTATTCGCGGATGAAGAAGCCGCTGGTTTTGACGGGGATTCCAGCGGTCGCAAGCAACGATCCCGCCTCATGGACAGCGTTGACCTGGAGCAATTATTTCAACGGAAGCGGCTATTTGACTCCGCCAGCGGCCCCGGTTCTTCCGCAAGACTGGATTCTCCCGCTGAAAGTCTGGGAGCGGCAGTCGGGGAGCAATGCTCAGTTCGTTTCGATGGAGCAGTGCGTGGAAGCGTTGCCGGACGCGAGGAAAGGCCCATACAATTCGTTCTGGTACTGGGAGAATGACACGCTCTACATGCCGGGGTCTATCTACGCGATGGACTTGCGATTCGAGTATGCAGCCTATCTCTCAGATTTCGCCGCGAACGAAGATGGATCGGTTATCGGCGCACAACCTGTTCCGATCATGCGGGCGCTGGATTCGCTTGCATACTATTTCTGCGCTGAAGCTGCGTTGGGCAGAGACGACGTAGACGCGGAACCATTCAATTTGAAGGGCGACCAAGCGGCAAGGATGATCTTCAACCGCGAGGTTTCCATGAAGCAAAGACGGCCAGTTTCAAGACGGTGCTATTCATCGCATCGTGTATCTTACGGAGTTTTCTAGGAGGAAGTGATGAGCGTTGCATTGGCAGTTGACAGTCTACAAGGCGTTCCTGATGTAACCGAGCGGGAAGAGTTTGTGCAGGGCGTACTCACCTTCTCCGGCAACTACCCCGCGAACGGCGATACGCTTTCCTTCGCAGGGTCGAACAAAATCCAGTCACGTTCAGCCCCAAACCGCGTGGAGATTTACGAGGAGCCGCTTGCCGCAACGCAGACGGCGACAGGTGCCACATTCGTCTTCGCCAAAGGCACGACTCAGGCGAATGGCAAGGTGCAGATATTCACACCGGGGGCCGGGACAGGAACGATTGTCTCGACTTCGACCGCCCCGACGATCACCACCGGAACGAATGCGAGCGTGACAGCCGTTATCGCTACCAACGGCGGGGCGCTGACCCAAGCGACTGGCGCTGCGGGCATTACCGGTGTGCAGGCTCCCACAATTACATCGACGTTCACCGGTACGGGAGGCACCGCAGCGCAGTTCCCTGCGGGGGCCTACGGCTCGACGTTCGCAACCACAACGGTCAAATTCAGAGCATGGTTCCCGCTGGGGCAGTAGATGGCAATCAGTCCGAGCGGCGCTGTATCTTGCCCCTTGTCCGTTTTTGGGTCATGGGTAACAGAAGTCGCGCCCGAATCCGTGCCAGAGAACATCTCGCCGGATTGCCAAGACATATCTTACGCGCCGGGGCAGGTTGGTTCGCGCCCCGGCCTTGAGGTTATCTTTTCTCCCGCGCTGGAAACGAACGCCACGATTGTCTATGGGAAATCATTTGTTTTACCTACGGGAGCCATCAAAAATCTGTATCTCAGTTCGACGGGAAACTTCTACGTCGAAGACTTGACCAACTCACCCGGCACGGCCACGGTGCTTTTCACAACCACGCCGGGAAGTTATTGCAAGTCTCTGACGCAGTTTGGACGCGAGTACATCGCAATTTCTGACGGGCTACATGGATCAGAAGTTCCTTTGCAGTATGACGGGACTTTACTGAGGCGGTATACCTGCGACGGGCCGGGTGCGCCGCCGACAGTGGCGAATCTTGCACTCGCGCCTTCGCAGATGATTGCTTCGCCAAACACGCTCAGCCGGAACGCGAACATCGTAACGGCGAACACTGCGACCAACCACAATTTGAA
>Ga0181535_10005598_pt1 | contig 13356 bp, 17 predicted proteins | sample PEATcosm2014_Bin_44_FD_119774 | JGI IMG/M metagenome (GOLD analysis project Ga0181535, IMG submission 119774) | Peatland microbial communities from MTU Mesocosm Facility, Houghton, MI, USA - PEATcosm2014_Bin17_30_metaG | ecosystem: Environmental > Terrestrial > Soil > Wetlands > Peat | place...
CGGGGTCGGCCCGCCCCCAACGTTCAGAATCATCCAGATATTCGCAAGCTGAAGGTACGCAGGCGCGTTGCCGTCACCCAGGCTAAGAATGCGAGCGCCGAAGACCTTTTCGTAGTAGCGAGCCGATCGCTCAATGTCGGCGACGGTGAGAAAATGCGCGATGCTGATTCCCTCTCGCGGGGGCATCTCATAGCTCTTCTGTTCGACTTGTACGGTGTTCATTGATGGCTCCTTTCGATATGGCGCGCAGAATATGTTGAATATCACTACAGACACTCGAAACGTGTCCGCCAGGGAAAGTGCAGGTGGAGTGCCAAGACGGAATCCACGGCTCAGCCGAGACAAGTCCCCTTCCCTGATTGGTTTGAGCTGCTGCCGAGATTGCCGAGTGAGCCCGGAGTGTTGACGAAAGTCGAGGCTCGGTGGCGGTTCTTCGACACTGGCCTGGGAGGGCCGGGAGGCAACGATTCAATGCTGGCCGAGTTTGTCATTTGTGTCGGCGCGGGGCTCATAGCGAAGAATAGCCGACCGCAATTCGACGAAGGTCGAACTGCCGTCACTGAGCTTGGGCTCTCGACACGAATCAGGCTGTGTCCTACATCATGGAGCAGCTACGGACTACCTCGTAAGCCATTGATTGAAAGAGTCGAGTTAATGTGTCTTGGCATGCCGCCAGATTGGCAGCGCAATTGCCACTCAGTCGCCTGTGGCTTAATTGCCGTCGTGAACGGGCCGGCACTGCGCTCGCCCTCCGGCCAAATATTTGAAGAAAGGATGGCAAAGACATGCCGGAAGCGACCTGGGAACCTCACGAGAAACACGGACGGCTGACGACGCAGAGCGACTTGCCCGACAGCGTCTACGCGTTTCCGAAGCAGCGGAAAGAACCGCTGACCGACGCACAACATGTGCGTAATGCGGTCGCGCGATTCGATCAAGTCATCGACGTATCCGATGCCGACCGTGCTTTGGCGTTCGCGAACATCGAGAAAGCTGCGAACTATTATGGCGTGAACCTCGCTGAGACGTCATGGCACGACCTGGGCATTCATCCCCAAAAGAGAGAATAAAAGAGAGGCTGCCGCCAAAGGCGCTGTGACGCGCGAACGCCGAGTGCGGAGCTGAGGATCGACTGGTGAGAGAGTCGGCTGACAGAAGAAGTAACGGCAAAAGTGAAGTGAGATCTCAATTCCAGCTTCGCTCGTCCAAGTTTTGTTAGTCACGTTTTACGCACCGTACAACGAGAGGAAATATGAAAGCAATAGTTGTCCACCAATATGGCGGTCCTGAAGTACTGAAGTTCGAGGAGTACCCTGACCCGGTCCCGGGTCCGGGCGAGGTGCTGGTGCGGGTCGCCGCCACGAGCGTGAATCCGCTCGACTACAAACGACGTGCCGGGTTGACGAAAGACTACTATCCCATCAAATTTCCGGGACTGATCGGAGTCGATCTTTCGGGGACTGTGACCAAGATTGGGCCGGGAGTGGAAGGCTTTTCCGTCGGGGACCAGGTGTTCGCCATGGCGGACAATACTTACGCTGAACTTTGTGTTGTGAACGCAGCGATCCTGGCGAAGATCCCCAAGGGGCTCGATGTGATCCAGGCGGCGGCGCTGCCGCTGGTGACGACGACCGGCAACCAGCTCCTTTCAGCTACCGGAATCAAGGCAGGCCAGACGGTTCTCGTCGTGGGCGCTGCTGGAAATGTCGGGCGGTCGGCGGTATTCACTGCGAAGGAACGCGGGGCGACTGTGATCGCGGGGGTTTTGAAGAGGCAGGTGGACGAGGCGAAGACTGTGGGTGCGGATCAGATAGTCGCAACCGACGACGACACCGCGATTACGAATCTTCCTCCGCTTGATGCGGTTGCGGATGCGGTCGGCGGAAGAACCGCCGAAAAGCTGATCGCCAAGGTCAAGCCGGGAGGAGTGTTTGCTTCGGTTCTCAAGGCGCCACAGAACGCCGCGAATTACCCTTCTGTAAAGGCGGTGTTCGTATTCTCGAAATTTGACAGGAAAACGCTCGAGTTCATGGCCGAAGCGGTGCGAGATGGCAAGCTCGTAATCCCGATTAGCAAGGAACTGCCACTCAGTGAAGCGGCCGAGGCCCAAGCGGCGGCAGAAAAGGGTGGTGTCGGGAAGATATTGCTGGTGCCTTGACATTATTTTGCAAACAGAGGAGACGAAAGGAAAATCGGAAATGAAAAAGGGTCCGCGTGGAATCAACCCCGCTTCGAAGCCGAGTGGCGATGGGTGTGTGGAGTGCCTGGCGTCACCGAACGGTTGGTGGTTTCATCTTCGTCGGTGTGCGGAGTGTGGGCACATCGGATGCTGTGACACTTCTCCGAGTCAGCATGCATCAAAGCATGCGGCAGCGACAGGACATCCGATCATAGCCAGCTTTGAGCCAGGTGAGGATTGGTTCTACGATTACGAGAAGCAGGGGATGATCGAGGGTGTGGAGTTGCTTCCGCCGCATTCGCATCCAAGACATCAGCCCGCTCCTGGACCAGCGGGAAGGGTGCCAGCCAACTGGGAATCGCTCCTAAACTAGCTGCCCGTTATAGGACAGCCAGCAGATGACGCTTCCGCAATCACGGCTGGGAATGGCGCTGCTACATGCGTGACCCCGACGGCTGCCTCATCGAGGTGGGCCAATGTACTGAAATCGCCCTCGACTGGTTCAACAACCGCAGTTAGTTTGGCAAGCGATAAACAACAGGACGTTCGAATCTTCCTAGGCTCAAGGGATGAAGCGATTCGCTCCCCGGTGGAGCGCGCAATCCAGGGGGCCGATTATACGCAGTGACCTCGACGCAAATGATCTCCTTGAGGACCGTCGAGTATTTCATTGCCGACCGTTTGCGAAAGTGCCTCGCCGCCGAGCATCACATCTTATCCGAAAGGCTGAGAACGATTTTCCCCGGTTGGTGTGGCGCACCAGCCAACATTTCATGTGCCTTTCGCACCTGTTCCAACGGAAGCACGGTGCCCACGTGCCGTGTCAGCTTGCCGTGGTTGAACAGTTCTGCAAGCTTGTCCAGCCGCTCGGTCGTTACTTCGACCAGGAGGAAGACGGCCCGAGTGTTCGTCAATCGGCCGGGATCCGGCAGAGGTTCCGAAACCACTGACACCAGAATGCCGCCCGTCTTGATGATCTTGAATGAACGCTCCCGGGTTTCTCCGCCGACCAAGTCAAGAACGATGTCAACCTTTGGTACAACGGCTTCGAAGCGGGTTTGTTTATAGTCAATGACCGCCGTTGCGCCAAGGCTCTGCACGTATGGCGCGTCATCGGCGGAAGCCGTGGCATAAACGCGCAGACCGGCTTGGCTGGCGAGCTGGACGGCGTAGGCGCCGACATTGCCTCCTGCGCCCAGGATCAGGACGCTCTGGCCCGAGCTCGCTTTGGCGTAGTCGAATAGCATTTGCCACGCCGTCACGGCAACCACCGGCGCCGAGGCCGCCTCATGGAAGCTCAGCGAGGCGGGTTTCCGCGCAATCATGTTCGCGGAGGCCAGCGCCAACTCCGCATACGCTCCGATGAACTGCGGGTTGGTGACTCCGTAGATCTCGTCGCCGGGCTGGAATTGGGTCACGCCGGCCCCAACAGCTTCGACCACGCCGGACAAATCCGATCCCAGGATGAGGGGTAAGGGCGCATTCACTACACTCTTGTTTTCACGAATCAGGGCATCCCACGGCCCGACTCCCGCACTGGCCACACGCACGGAAACCTGGTCCGCACCCGGAGTGGGGCGAGGGAGATCGTCGACGACGATCACGGCGGGCGGTCCGAAACGATGAATTCTGGCTGCTTTCATTGGCGAGCTCGCAAGGCCTTCAGCATGCGCCACACGGCGTCGAAAGCCCCAATTTGCTGTAGAGAGCGACGATACCTGTCGGCCCCCGTTCCCAATAGCAATCCCCAGGCGATTGACTCAGCATAGATGTGTTGCACCTCAGTCCTGAAACTTTCTCGGACCCTCGTACCGAAGACGGAAGAAAACGTGGTAGGGCAGCGCATAGTGGATGCTTATCAATCTATACCACGGTGCAGTTTCAGGTGTATAGCTCACGTTACCGTACGTCGTCGGTCGGTCGATCCCCGGCTTGGTAGTCTCACCTAATACTTGGAGGGAAATCGTCCGGAACTCCTCATCAATTAGCTGTCTTCTTAGAAGACCGCCATACAGCGTTGGGCCGCCTTCACAAAGCAGTGTGCGGATGCCATGTTCCTGCCGTAGAAGTTGGGCTGCGGTCAGAAGATCAACCCCCGCGCCGGCTCCCGCCGAGATTATATTAATGCTCCCCTCCCGTCCAAGCATCTTGAGCTGTGATCGGAGGCTCTTTTCTCCCTCCGGTGTGGTAAATATCCAAGGTTCAACCCGCGGCGAATCGAAAACGCGAAGAGTGGCATCGACGTTCCCAGAACCGGTGAGAATGATAATCTTCTGCTTGTCGAGACCTAAAGTCTCCTCTCGGTACACTCGCAGTTGCTCGTCATCGATGCCATAGTCCTCGCCTCGCGCGTCTGGGCCTTGCTCTCCGCGGAGGGTGGTCGCACCGATCAACTGTCCATCGTGATGCGCCCGTAGGAAATCCATCAGCCAACGATCTTCTCCGCTCCTTGAAACCTCCCTGCCACCAGCACGGCCCTTCAACTCCCTGAACGAAGCCCTGCCGTCGAGTCCTATCACAAAGTTGGAGCTTATATACGGACGATGGGGGTCACGAGGCTCCGGAAAACCAAACGGGCCATAGCGCTCCTTGATATGCGGCGGCAAAGGAAATGCATCTTCGCTCGCGTTAAAGCAATGTTGAAGATCCATCGCCACCCCTGAGAAAGAACGCCGCGACATTCAACTTTCTATTTACTCAGTGGAAAATGTGAGCGGTTTCCGTGACCCGGCGTCCGCTTCCTCGTACTTAATGCCGGGGCAGACGCGGTTCAACGCTTCTCGTACGGGTGGAAGATATAGTCCTTCGCCTTCACGGCTGTATGGCACGCGTTTCCGCAGTCTGACAGGCTTTTGGGATCGGCCGTGAACCTGTCCGATGCGGCATCGTAGTTGAACACCGCGTATCCCCATCCGCCGGTTTTCGGAAATCTCTTGCTGTCCTTTTCCATGACGAAAGCCTGGGCAAAGACGTCTGGCACATCCACGACGAAGGGGGCCTCCGTGCTCCTCTTCGGTTTCCACTGGAGCTTTACAATCATGGAGCCATCCGGGAAAGCCTGGCCGTTGCCGGGAACGCCGGCCTTATACGCCGTGATCATGGTCGGATTGCCGACGATCACCTTGAGAACTTCGTTGGTGGTGCTCGCGGAAGAGACAACGGCCCAGTCCTCGTATCCCCTGAAGTCAGAGAACGCGATTCCGCTCGGCGATTTCAGCGAGTACTTGTCCTGCGCGTAAACGACCGTGGCGACGAGCACGGAGAGCACCGATACGGATGTCGCAACGATGGTGAAGCCGGCGATACGTCCCACGGCGCTGCGTGTTTCCACCTTCTGTTCTTGTTGCTCTTGCGCCACGTATTTCGTCATGAGTTCAGGCATGGTGCGTTCTCCTTCACAAAATAAGTTTTCTAAGCCCGATCAACGTGCATCTCGAACGATTGTAATTAAGCCATCTATCCATCTCATTTTCTTCCAGGACGGCTTCCAACGGAGCAACGTGGGAGTCGCCACCGATAACCAGGGCGTCGATGGTCCCCGCCGGTATCCTGAAAACTCGATTCAGTTGCTCGCCGCACTTGAAGAGGATGAGCGACCGGGGGCCGGCGGGAACGAAATACTGTTCGAGCAGGACCTCGATCTCCTTTAGATCATCGTTTAGAGTCTCCTTCTGCGCTTTCGGGAGCGCCTCGATGAAGTCATTCTGCTCTTCGAAAGCGCGGGTCTTGAGCGAGTGGAAGAATCGGACTAGGGCCTTCCCTCGCGGGGCAGTATTTTCGGGGTCCATCCGCAGATAGAGGCTCGTGACCGGGCTGCTGTACTCGATTTCGACCAGCGCCCTGATTTCCGCCGCCGCCGGCGGCTCCCGCCTGGCCAGCGCGTCGATCAGGGACTTCGGCCTAAGCAGATAGTTCTTTTGCGTTTTCCTGCTCAGGTGGTGCACCGCCGCGATTCGCTGTTCGCGCTCTTGGCGAGAATATCCTCTCGTAACGTCTTCGTTGGTGGCCATATTGCTCACAATCTCAGATCTCGATTTACCTATTCAGGGCGAAGTCCCCATCTCCGGTCTCTTCACCAAAACAATCCCCGGGCCAAATGAAAATCACGAAAAAAGGAGCGGGTTGGAATCGCACGGGCACTCGCCCAGTCGCGCCGGGTAAATAACCGGAAGTTCGCTGCTCATAGCCCAGTTCCCACAGACTTCCAACCGCTTAGTTTGGAGCACCCTCCGTGATTGCTCAACGCAGAACGCCCAGCTGAAGTGCATGTGCGATGCCAACGCAGAACAGGTGCTAAGCAGACACAAGCCCTCCTTCCCTCAGTAGGTTGAACTACGTCGGAACCGCCGGATGAAGTCTTCATGGGGACGAATGTCCAAACTAAGTGACGATGGTTTGACTTTCGTCGCGGGAGTCAGACACGCAGAGCGGGGAGATGGCCCAACTTTTGGCCGAGGCCGAGTAATTCCCTATGTTCCCACGCGCCCAATTTCACGGAAATTCAACAAAGACCGGGGTGAAGTCTGATGCTCTTCGGACTGACAATAGAGAAGTGTTGCCGTTTTTTGATGAATGTCATAGACTAAGATCTCCACGTGCCATAAAGAGGAACCAAAGCGGCAAGAAGTTGAATTCTGCGGCTTCTTTGCGGACATTTTGTCATCTCACATTGGTGGGGCTTCGGTGTCCAGTTCGTGATGCAGGTTATTCCTAATCATTCCCCTCGTCGACCGCGTGAAACACATTACGTCGAGGTTGAGCATGTCACTGGCTAACCCGAACGATCCATTCTGGTTCTTCAGACGCATGCTTAGCCGAAGATCCGAGGTCCCAGGAAACCGGCACTGACAGTGCGGACATAACATGCGAGATCTTCCATCCGCTCAGAGGGCTAGACACCTAGATACGTAACATAGCCAGGTTCGCGAAAGAACCTGGGGAGGAATACACCATGAAGAGGGCGATATCGTTTGCTGGCTGCCAGCTCAGCGACGTACGCCATATCTGCGCGTTTTTCAATTGCGACGAGGAAGAGTATCGCATGCTGCTTCCGTTCATTAAAGAGGGATTCGAGCGTGGCGACAAGGCGATTCACGTTGTTAGTCCGGATCAACATCTTGACCATATGCAACGGTTGACCGCGGTAGGGATCGACTCGGCCGCCGCCCAACAAAGCGGTCAATTAGAGCTTCGCACCAACACTGAAACGTACCTTCGGGACGGTCGTTTTGATCAGGATCGGATGCTCGCGGTATTCGAACAGACGGCCAGCGCCAGCGCCACGGGGGGATTCCCCATCAGCCGTATCGTCTGCCGGATGGACTGGGCGGCCGAAGGTGGATCGCACATCGATAATCTGGTTGAATTCGAGTCGCGTGTGAATGATGTGTGGCGCCGCCACGACGACGCGGTGATCTGAAAGTACCATCTCACGAAATTCGGGGGAGACACCGTGATTGACACCATGCGGACGCATCCCCTGGTCATCATCGGCGGGATTCTTCAAGAAAACCCGTTCTTCGTCCCGCCCGAACAATTGCTGCCTGAGGTTCGCGCCCGGCGGGCCCGGCGAACTACCGCACCCCCGACGCCGGTTTAACATGGAAGTACAACCCGCACATCCCGCCGAGGAGATCAAGCGCCTTCAGCGCTGCATCAACGATCTAGTCAGCGTCATCACGCTTCCTCCGATCTGGACTGGCGGCGAGCCATCCCAGATTGTCGGTACCTTGCTCGATGTGCTCCTCAATATTCTCCCCTTGGATCTTGTCTACGCGCGTTTGAAGGACCCCAGCGGCGAGCCACCCATCGAGATAGTCCGAGTCGCCAGACCGCAAGAACCGATTCCCCGGCCACACGAGATCGGCGAAGTATTCAACCCCTGGTGGGGAGCTGACCCGCAGATATGGCCTCCGCGGGTGCGGAATCCTCTTGGAGACGGCGACCTTTCGATTGTTCCCATGCGACTTGGGCCACAGGGCGAAATCGGCGTGATCGTAGCAGCGTCGCCACGAGCGGATTTCCCCGGGCAGACCGAAAGACTTATTCTGAGCGTAGCAGCTAATCAGGCGGCGGTCGGACTGCAAGAGGCACGACTCCTGAGCGAACAGAAGAGGGTGGCGAGGGAGCTCGATCAAAGGATCGAGCAGCGGACCGGGGAGCTTGGCGCTGCCAACGAGGAGCTAAAGAAAGAGATTACTGAACGTCAACGGGCGGAAGCCGCCCGCCGCCACAGCGAGGAGCAGTTCCGCAATGTGGTGGAGACTGCCACCGACGCGGTTGTCACCATCGACGAAACTGGTAATATCCTCTACCTTAACCCGGCTATGACAAGAATCTTCGGTTACTCCGCTTCTGAGTTGATAGGGCACTCCCTGACGATTCTGATGCCAGAGTATTTGCGCGAGCTCCACCGCGCGGGCTTCCAGAGCTATCTAAAAACCGGGCAGCGACACCTGAACTGGCAGGGAGTGGAATTAACCGCGCTACGTAGGAGTGGCGAGGAATTTCCCGTGGAGATCTCCTTTGGCGAGGTCACAAATGACAGCCGGCACGTGTTTACCGGCTTCATCCGCGACATCTCCGAGCGGAAAGAAGCAGAGGAATTACGTAAAGCGCGGGCGAGGCAGTCAGCGATTCGCGCCGATATTAGCAATGCGTTAACAGGGGAAGGAGATCTTCGAGTGATCCTCCAGCGATGCGCGGAGGCTATGGTTCAGCACCTCGATGTGGCCTTAGCACGGATCTGGACTCAGATTGAAGATGCGAAAATACTGGAGATGCAGGCCAGCGCTGGCATGTACACCCACATTGATGGCCCCCATCGCCGCATCCCGGTGGGCGAGCTGAAGATCGGTCTGATTGCAGAGAAAAAAAGACCTCATCTCACAAACGATGTCATCGACGATCCACGAATCAACGACAAGACGTGGGCTAAGACGGAAGGCATGGTGGCTTTTGCGGGTTATCCCCTGGTGGTTGATAATCGGGCGGTCGGAGTTATGGCCGTTTTCTCCCGGACGCCGCTCAACTCTGCCATTCTCGACACCCTCGCCGCTGTGGCGGACTCCATATCCCAAGGGATTGAAAGGAAGCGGACGGGAGAATCGCTGCGGAGGAGCGAAGAACGATTTCGTTTGCTCGTGGAAGGCGTGCAGGACTATGCCATCTTTATGCTCGACTCGGAAGGGCGGGTGGTTACGTGGAATGAAGGGGCAGAGCGTATCAAGGGCTACCGCGCCGATGAGATTCTGGGCCAGCAATTCTCACGGTTCTATGAGAAGGGAGACATCGAGCGAGGTAAGCCTGAGCAAGAGCTGAAAGAGGCTGAGGCCAAGGGACGATCTACTGTTGAGGGCTGGCGGGTTCGCAAGGATGGGTCGCGATACTGGGCGGAAGTCATGACGACGCCCATACGAGAAAGAGAAGGGAAACTCATTGGCTTCGCCAAGATAATTCGCGACCTGACCGAACGGAAGCGTTTCGAACGAGACCTTCAGCATGAGCGCGACCGGCTGCGCTTGTTGTTGGATTTAAATAACCGAATCGCCTCTAACCTGGATCTTCACCAGCTCTTTCAAAACCTTCTGGTAGAGCTCAAGCAAATTATGGAGTGCGAGTTCGTCGGGCTAGCGCTTCCGGACAGTAAGGAAGAGCAGTTGCGCGTCGACGTGCTTGAGTGCTTTGAGCCAAAAGGCTCAATACGTGAGGGGATGCTAATTCCCGTTCAGGGGTCACCGGCCGGGCAGGCTTTCCGCACCGCGAAACCTGTTGTTACCGGCAATCTCGGACAACGCGGGACAAGTCCCGTTCTCTATACCGGGCCCAAAGGCGAAGCCTACGAGCTGGGGTTGGCTGGTGAAGGGCTGAAGACCGATTGCTTGCTTCCCCTGATCCAACGTGATCACGCACTCGGAATCCTCCACCTGGCTTGGCGGAGGGAGCGCCGTCTGGCGCAGGAAGAGGTTGATTTCCTCAGACAGATTGCGAGTCAAATCTCCATAGCCGTTGACAACGCTTTGAATTACCGGCAATTGACCAAATCACGGGTGCGCTTAGCCGCGGAGAAACAGTACCTCGAGGAAGAAATCCGAAGAGAGTACAACCCCGACGAAATCGTCGGAGACAGTCCCAGCCTGCTGAAGCTTTTGCAACTCGTGGAGCAGGTCGCGCCGACTGAATCGAACGTCCTGATCAGCGGGGAGACGGGTACGGGCAAAGAATTAATTGCACGGGCCGTCCACAGCCGCAGCACGCGCAAAGATCGACCCTTAGTCAAGGTCAACTGCGGTGCAATTCCCGCTGGCCTTGTGGAAAGCGAACTCTTCGGGCACGTCAAAGGCGCCTTTACGGGCGCGACGGCTGACCGCACCGGGCGATTCGAACTGGCGGATGGGGGAACGCTTTTCCTGGACGAAGTGGGCGAACTACCTTTGGACACACAGGTGAAACTGCTGCGTGTTCTTCAGGAGCAGGAATTTGAGCCGGTGGGAAGTAGTCGCACGGTTCATGTCGATGTGCGCATCATCGCCGCCAGCAATCGCGACCTGACCGAAACGGTGCGGACGGGCTTGTTCCGCTCGGATTTATTCTATCGGCTCAATGTTTTACCACTTCACGTACCGGCGCTTCGTGAGCGCCAATCGGATATTCCCCAAATTCTAATGTTCTTTCTATTTCACTACTCGAAGAAGATGGGAAAAAGGATCGAGGCAATTTCGCCCGAGACCATGGAGCGATTGGTAAACTACTCTTGGCCGGGCAATATCCGCGAACTCAGAAATGTTATTGAACGAGGAGTCGTGCTATCCCCGAGGTCGGCAATAACGTTGGGGCTCGACTTCCTTCCTCCCGAGGTTTCCAGTCTCGATTCGGTCGCCGGAAACGTTCCTGTTCGCGGGCGGAACGTGGACGGCGCAGTTCGAGCTCCTGGGCAGGAAGGGCCACCCGCAGATGCTCCTTCGCTTGGAGAGCTCGAACGGCAACATATTCTGAGGGTGCTGGAGCAGGCCGGATGGAAAATTAGCGGTCCAAGAGGCGCGGCTGAGATTCTCAAGATTCACCCCAATACCCTGCGGGACCGCATCAGAAAGCTGGGACTTTCCCGGTCGGGTCACGGAACCCCGTAAGCGGTTACGGTGTGCCGTGCTACGCTCACGGAATAGCCGGAGAAATCCAATCCCTACCTATTTACGAACAATCCTGTATCCTTAATGTTTTCAGTATGTTGTGGCACCAGGAAAAGCCGCGAAACACATTGGCTCTAGACCTGCATTGGGAAGGGCGTGTCGAGGGTGTCGAACTGATGATAAGGGTATCTGTTACGGAGTCGACCGGTAACGCAGTGACGCTGCTGGTAGAAGGTAAGGTCATTGGCGACGCCGTCGATGAACTCAATTCGTGTTGTGATCAGGCTCTCGCCGAAGGTCGGCGGCTTACCCTGGATGTGGCGGGTGTCTCATTTATGGACCGAAAAGCGGTAGCCCTTCTCCATCGACTCGCCGCCCACCAGGTAAGCGTTCTAAATTGTTCGGCGTTCGTTGCCGAGCAACTAAAGGTGCGGGACCCAGGATAGCAAATTACCGTTGTCATCCGGCAGGCGCCGCGAACCACCCACAGGGCTGAGATATCGCAAATTGATCGTAACGCTGGGCCACAAGGTCAGGCACCCACTCGCCTTGGAAGCGTTGGAGACTATTGGGTCCTTTGCTGAGCCTACCACATGGAGGTGTGTCATGATGAAAACCGAGTATGGCAATTGTTCAGAACCCCCATCCCCAAGCCTTCTTTCGAACGAATGGTCTTTTCCTAACAAGATCATTGGTTCGAGCCAATCCTTCAAGCTGGTTCTGCAGCAGGTCGAGGCGGTAGCGCCAACGCCTTACGCGGTTCTAATTCAGGGTGAGACAGGAACGGGAAAGGAAGTCATAGCTCAGGCCATACACGATCGCAGCCCGCGCCGGGGTGGCCCGTTTGTCAAATTGAATTGTGCGGCGATTCCCGCTGGTCTACTGGAAAGCGAACTATTTGGCCATGATCGCGGCGCTTTCACGGGGGCTTTTTCCACTCGAATTGGGCGCTTCCAACTTGCCGATAAGGGTACGCTGTTTCTAGATGAAATCGGTGAGTTGCCCCTGGAGTTGCAACCAAAGCTGTTGCGTGTTCTCCAGGACCAGTTGTTGGAGAAACTCGGCAGCGCGCGCACCGTCCGCATCGATGTCCGGATTATTGCGGCTACGAACCAGAACTTGGCACGAATGGTGGACGAGCGAAGGTTCCGCCCCGACCTTTACTACCGACTAAACGTGTTTCCCATCGATCTTCCCCCTCTCCGCAGCAGGTCTGATGACATCCCCGCGCTGGTCGAACATTTTATGCAAAGGTTCTCCCGCGAAATGGGAAGACAAGCTGGGAGCATCCCCACCGAGGTAATGCAGGTCTTGCAACTTCATGACTGGCCGGGCAATATTCGCGAACTCGAGAACTTCATCAAGCGCGCCGTTATCATGTCCACTGACAGCGTCCTCCGCCCGCTCTTCAGCGAACTGAAGCGCCTGCCGAGCCAACCCTCGCCGTCGGCCAAGCGAACTCTGGCGGAGGCCCAGAAAGAGCACATCGTGGAAGTCCTGCGTGACACCCGGTGGGTACTGGGGGGAGACCATGGGGCCGCCGCGCGGCTGGGCATGCCGCGGACCACCCTGGTCTATAGAATGCGCAAGCTCGGTATTGTTCGCGAACAAGAAGCCAAGCCCTTTCGCAGCCGTCCCAACGGGTTGGAGGATTCGCCCGCCGAGACCCACAGTGGCCTACAAGAATTACCAATCGTCGGGACCGATGGAACAATCGAAAGCGCGTTTTCACACATAGGAACAGCTTAATGCGCAGCAGGCAGATGCAGAGTTCGTGGGAGAGCGGCGACACATCGTACGCGTCGGCTGGCGAACTCTCGCAGGCGCTGCGGCGTGCCGCGGCCGACACAGCGTGACGAGATCAGGCGGTCTCTGCGATGCTCGCATCGTTTCGATTGCTAGCCCAAGCCGAGAGAAAGGATCGTCCCATGGAACACCCAACTTTTTATCGCACGACTCAGATCGATGGTCTGTCCATCTTTTACCGGGAGGCCGGGCCGGAAGAGGCGCCGACGCTTCTGCTGCTGCACGGACTTCCCTCTTCCTCAC